>Ga0209164_1000887_pt1 | contig 49066 bp, 56 predicted proteins | sample MTBNYHSulfiMetaG_FD_187458 | JGI IMG/M metagenome (GOLD analysis project Ga0209164, IMG submission 187458) | Enrichment culture microbial communities from rom New York Harbor, USA that are MTBE-degrading - MTBE-NYH (New York Harbor Sulfidogenic)... | ecosystem: Environmental > Aquatic > Marine >... | reverse complement strand
GACGGCAGTATATCAAATGGGGAAACATAAGGCCGGAATAAATTGCCTGACCTTTGACGGGTACAGACCAAAAGCGCATAATAAATGTCATGAAATCAACACGCTCAAAAGCTCAACGATTTTATCGGTCACGTCCGTTTGTCGCTTTATCGCAGACGAAGCGGCGTGAGCTGTATGTCCGTCTGCGATGGAAAATTCGCTGTGAAGCGCCACTGTACGGCGGACGATTTACAAGTCGTCTGGTAATGGAAGAGGATCGCCCTGATCTTTACAACCAGTGGTTCGATTTCTATTTTCTGGGCCGTGACCGTTACACGATCTGGAACGCAAGCATATGTACGGCACGATTGGCTTTCTGGGACGCTGTAACAGATCTGGCACTTGATCGTACGTTTGCCAAGCTGACCCCCGAGGAGCAAGAAGAAGAAAACAAATTTGAAAGAGTGCTCTCACATTATAAAAACGGGCAGCGCTATTATACTTTAAAAAAGAATTCTGAGCGTACTTATGACAAATTGAACGGGCTGTCTTTGAGAGAGTATTGGGAGAAGTTAGAAAATGAGATAGCCCGCAATGAGCCTCCTGTAATTTACGAATCATTCAGAGTCGATACTTCATATATATACGGCATAGGTCTATATATCGTCATTGATGCCGGGAGCATTAACCGTATGGTGATTGAGCAGGCGATAGACAGGTTTTATGAGATCGGCGAGAAAGAATGGCAGGCAGAGGAACCTGTCCAACGGGAAAAGCTGCCGTACGAAAGCGAAAAGGAATCTCTTGCCAAGATTGATTATCCGTCCGTATTGCTCGGACAGAAAATCAGAGGGGCAAGATAGAGTGCGCATGTTTATTTTATAAGGAATAATCTGATGGGGCTTGGATTAAACAGGAAAAGGATGAAAAAGAAGAAGCGCTCATGTCCGCTGTGCAAACCGCACAAAATGGGCGGGGATAACAGATGGAAGCCGAAGGAGTATGGCAGGATGAAGGCTGATGTTCAAGAGATGCGGTCTGCGAGCGGCGCGGGAGATAGGTGATGTCAGCAATACTTAAATTTGATATGATTTTCATAATAAGCCTGCTTCTTAATGCCCCAAGATATTTCGAGCGATTCCAATTAGAACTTGAACTTTCACGATAAGAACTGCTAACTTCAGGGTGCCATGATCATCCCGCGGGTTATTAACGGAAATTGTTATCGGAGCAGACTTAACGCCCTGCTTTGATTGGCTAAAGAAGATGCGGCGGCGGAGAAGGTCGAAAAGTTTATCGAGGAAAATATTAAAGTGAAGCCCCTGGTTTGAAGGAGTTCACTACAGCGATATCTTCGAGCACTACATCTATTCAGTCAAGGACAAACCCCGCCGTCAGCTTGCTGAGTGGTTGCTTGACTACTTCTATAAGACCGATTCCGGGACTTATCGCCTATCACAATCTGAAGAAGAGAAAAAGCTGAAAGCCGAAGGCCGGGCAAAGGGAACACACAGGCGTATTAAGAGATTCATCGCTTACCTGCAGCAGGGTATTGCCATACCACAGAATGAACAGCCGAATGAAGCAACCCTTCTTGAGTGGCTGAGGTACTGCAAGCGGTCCGGCCTTTATGCACAAGGCAAACTACTCTATGAAAAAGGCGGTTTGAATCTCGATAATCTTTCCGAGAAGGATATAATAAACCCTTGTTGTTTCATTGGTTAAGTAATTTTCAGCGTTTGCTGAAAGCATTAACTATAGTGAAAATAATCCTTGACAATAGATATATTTTGCTGCAATAATTATTTTCAGCAAATGTTGAAAATGGCAAATATAATGAAAAAAAAGCAGTCTGATATTGAAGCCACCGCTCAGGATACCCTTAGAGGCGTACTCGAAAAGGTCCCTTTCCTGAAGGTCAAGTCTATCGAGCGGGAAAGAGACGGGATAGACATTCTGGTCAACCTCGCCATCGGTGATAAAAAGCAGATCCTCCTCGTTGAGGCAAAAAGCAACGGCCAGCCGCGCATGGCCCGCGATGCAGTAAATCAGTTAATCCGGTACCGGAGTGCCTATCCGGATGCTTATCTTATCTTCATGGCTCCATATATATCTCCTCAGGCTGCCGAGATCTGCATGAAAGACAATGTCGGCTATCTCGACTTTGCCGGCAACTGTCATCTTTCGTTCGGACAGGTCTATATCGAGCAGACAGGAAAGCCAAACCCCTTCAGGAAGAGGAGAGACCTTGTCTCTATCTTTTCGCCCAAGTCTTCTCGTGTCCTGCGGGTGCTTCTTAACAACCCAGGTAGGGTCTGGAAAACACAGGACCTTGCTGATGAAGCACGGGTCAGCCTTGGACAGGTTGCCAACGTGAAGAAACTCCTTCTTGATCGTGAGTGGATCACGAAGCAGGATGGCTTTTTATTGACCACACCGTGGATGCTTCTTGAAGAATGGGCCAATGTGTATACATACCGGAAAAATGAAGTCCGCAATTTCTACTCACTAAAGAGTATTCCGGAAATAGAATCAGATTTAGCCAAGGTCTGCACGGCAAAGGGTATTGAATATGCACTGACAGGTTTCTCCGGCGCCGCACGTTTTGCCCCTGCGGTTCGTTATACCCGCGCAATGGCCTACGTATACAACACCAGAGAGGATGTGGCATCATTACTCAATTTGAAAGAGGTGGAAAGCGGAGCCAATATAACGCTTCTTGGCCCTTACGACAAAGGTGTCTTTTACGGAACTCAAATGATCGATGATGTCAGGATTGTGTCTCCTTTACAGATTTATCTTGATGTAAAGGGGTATAAAGGCAGAGGTGAGGAGGCTGCTGAGGCCATACTGAGAGATGTGATAAAACCAAAATGGTCAAAAGAGAAATGATATGGTAACGCGGAGGGACTATACAGCCGAAGGCGTGGAGGCTGCACGCTCTGTCCTAATAGAACTGGTACACCTTCTCGGTGAGTATAAGGATGACATCGTCCTGATCGGCGGATGGATTCCTGAGGTTCTGCTGCCCCATTCCAGACAATTCCTTGAAGAAAGGAAAGTCAGTTCGTGGGGAATCTGGGAAAAGGAAATATCCAGGTTCGATTGGCATTATGATTCTGTGGAGGAATGCTGCCTACTTAAAGGAAAAGTTGCCGTTGAGACAAAGGATGGCAAAGTAGAGTTCGGGGCAGGGGACTTTGTTACTTTCCCAGTTGGGCTATCCTGTGTTTGGGACATCAAAGAGCCTGTCAGGAAGCACTATAATTTTCCGGGATGAGCAAACCGGGAAGAAATGACCCCTGTCCCTGCGGATCGGGTAAAAAGTATAAGAAGTGCTGCCTTGCAGAGACCTTTGTCCAGTCCGGAAGGGAAGAAACAGCCAGAAAACGCCTTGTTGATAATCTACTTACGTTTTATAACAGACAGCACAAAGAAACCATTGAGGAAGCCCAAGAAATATTTTGGGGTGATTTTGTCCCTCAGAACTATCTTGAAGGACATGCCCTTGATATCGCCTATCAGAACTTTTTCGAATGGATATGCTTTGATTTCATCCTAGAACCGGATAGAAACAAGACCCTTGTTGACCTTTACATGGAGCAAAACCCAAAACTTACAAAAGAGGAACTAAGTGTCCTTGCCAAGATGAAACATTCCTGTTTGAGTCTTTACGAAGTCCAAGAGGTATTTCCGGAGAAGGGATTATTATTGAAAGACCTGCTGATGGGAGGGGAGTTTGATGTAAAAGAAAAATCCGCAACAAGGGAACTGAAGCGGTGGGATATATTTGCCACAAGGCTGTTGCTGATAGATGGTCAGTACATAATGAGTGGATCTGTCTATCCTTATCATATTAGATTTAAGAACAGGATACTAGACGATATTATAGATGCCTATCGGGAATACCGAGAGGAAGTGCCTGATGGTACAATGGACATGTTCCTGAAGGAATCAGGTGAGATCTTCAATTTCCATTGGTATTTTCCTATCCAAAACCCACCACCTCCGCCTAAGCTTCACACGACAACCGGAGAACCCCTTGTATTGTCCAAGGCTATGTTTGAGATTAGGGATCGGGATACTATTGATGAAGCCTTACCCAAGATAAAGGAATTCGAAAAACACGAAAACGAATATACATGGTATGACAAGAGAAAACCCGATGGCACTGCCACCATCCTGGGAACAGTAAAGATAGAGGAGAATAGGCTGTTTCTTGAGTGTCATTCAAGGAAGAGACTGGAGCGTGGCAGGAAACTAATCCTGAAGGCTGTGGGCGACGCAGCTGTGCATAAACTGGATACTTTCCAAGACCCCATGGAAGCTATTGAATCCCATAAACAAAAGAAACCCACCTCCCCTAAAGATGAAATCCCAATGGAAATTCAACAAAGAATACATAACCAATACATGCGGAAACACTATGAGGAATGGTTTCGAGATAGAATCCCGGCACTTGATAACAAGACTCCTTTGAAAGCAATTAAAAACGAAGAGGGAAAACAAAAGGTTATTGAGCTGTTGAAATTGTATGAGAATGGAGAAGAATTGAACAGGCGGGAAGGAAGACCTGCCTATGATCTGGGTTGGGTTTGGGAGAAACTGGGGCTCGAAAAGGAATAGGTTAAGGGCAAGATAGCAAGATAGGGTCAGGTTTGACTATCGATATTTACACAGTGTAGCAGATGGAGGTTTGCTCCCGTATTCAATACCTCTGACAAGAAGTCCGCAGAGCGGTGCATCGGGTGTATCCCCAGAATTTTAAATGCTGTGCCAGGCCTGTCAAGTAGTTTTTCACCTTCTGAGACGCCTGATTAGTGTTTTGAGCGTTGTATCTAATTTTAAGTTCTGCTTTTCAAGTTCTTCAGCCTTCCGTTGCTGCTTTTCGAGACTCTCCAAGAGCAGATGAATTGTTGCTTGTGTCAAAGCTGCGCTGAGGGATATTGGCTGCAATTTTCCATTTTTCTTTTCCCCATTCTTTTCAGCAAATTCTTCCAATTTCTTTAATGTTGAGTCATTAAAGGGGATCCCACGCCTTTTTGTCTTCTTAAGAGCTGAAAAATGGTTGGATTTCAAGAAAGTACTTAACTGCAATTGCGAAATATCTTTTGGCAATCTGACACTAATTCGCTGCATAGACCTGTTCCCTCCGATAGCATAAGCGCTTATATATCATTATTGAAAAATATATTGATAATTATAGCATTATTGCAAACAATTTTTCGGTTTTTTGTCAATCTAAGTGTAATACCCATATAAGGCACATTTTATAAAAAAATTTAAGAAGGAGGATTGTATGGCAAGAGAAGACAAGGTACTGCAGCAAATTATCGGTAGCGATGAAAATGTAAAGGTCGAGGACATACCGGTCGAAAAGATCAGGCAGAATCCCTATCAGCCCCGGCGGACATTTGATGCCGGCAGCGAAAAGGAGATGGCCGCATCGATTCAGGAACATGGATTGCTCCAGCCGATCGTTGTAAGACGCCTGGCAGATTCAGGTCAGCATCTCTATGAGCTGGTCTCCGGTGAAAGAAGGCTTCGCGCTTTCAAAGCCCTCGGTAAAAATGCCATTCCAGCCATTGTGCGTGCAATCAAAGACACTGAGATGAGAACCATTGCATTGATCGAGAATCTTCAGCGTGAAAATCTGAACACCTATGAGAGCATTAAGTCCATATATTTGCTCAGAGAAGAGTTGGGGAATAATGAACTTGTAGCTAAAGCTCTGAGCAAGAGTGTTCGCACAATCGAACGCCACATAAAGATAGGCAAGGAATTAGTAAACTTCCCGGAGGTTGATCGAGTATTTGCCGATAATGCGGCTGCCCTGGATTTTGCATCAGCGCAGGCATTCGCTGACATTGCCGCGAATATACATCGCCTTCGCAAAGCCGACAAGCGGGAATACGAAAGAATTATCAAGAAATTCGGGAAGCACGGGATAAAGCATACCGTCCAGATCCTGACGAAACGCTTCAACACATCGACCATACCCCCAGTTAAAAGGGAAGCAACCTTCGTTTTTAGTGAGACGACAGATCAGATCATCCTCAATTGCCGCTGGCCCAAGGGGCAGATAATCTCACGGGAGCAGAAAGAAACTCTGCAAAAAAATATCAACCAATTCACCTCCGCAATATTCTCGCAGGATATCGGTGAGAAGGAGGCTGAATAGTGGCGATAATACAGTCAAGGGATATAACAATCTTCAAAAGCATGAGATTCGGTCCTCTGACAATCTCTGGAATCCATATATCATTCCATAAGGAGAATGAATCCGAAGAGGACGCCAATCTGACAATAGCCTGCCTGCAGCAGAGAATTCACACTTTGAGTAAAGATGACTATATAAAATGCCGTCACTATTCGAATCTCAATAGTATTGGAGCCAATCGGCGTGCTCTGTACTGTCTCACAGACCGCAGCATTGAGGAACTGGTCAAAAGGACGGACATTCCCGTGGAGAGAGTGCGTTCAATCTTGCCGTCTAAGCATACAGTAATCCACGAGGTATTAGTAACATACGTTGTAAGGACTATTAACCAGGAAAGTAAGGAAAAAAATTTTGATTTTCATTATTTTGATGAAAATCTCCTGCGACAGAGAATTAAACAGCAGAAAAAGAGAAGGCAATATGTACTTCCAGACTTAGAAATTGTAATTCACCATGCTGAAGAAACAATTGAGTTTAACATCGAGATAGACAGGGGCACGATTCCGGAATTGCGCGTTGCCCGGAAAATTGACCTTCTTTCAAACAGTAATGACAATTACGTTATCGTCCTCTGTGAAAAGAGAAGCAGGATTGATCGTTTAAAACAAGCCATCAGAGACCGCACATATACACTTCACCATAAAAATGTCAGGAACATCCTCTTCGCGCCCGTAGTCCGCCTTGAAGGCGGCCTGTTTTACAACCCTATATTTGAAAATCTTCACGGTCAGACAGGTCAGATTGATTTGCCCGGGAGCCCGGGACAATAGATTTATGAGTGTAAATCAGATAAATTATACTGACCGGGGAAAAATTAAAAAGCGTCTTTATAGTATCGAAGAGGCCGCTATTTATCTGGGCCGCACAGTGTGGGCAGTGCGTGAAATGATCTGGGCAAAAAAAATCAGGTGCGTCAAGGACGGGCGGAGAATTCTTCTTGATATTAATGATATGGACAAATGGATAGACGACAATAAGATGTGAATTCACTCTGTACGGATTTTCAGTAGAGGCATGAAGTTATGATAAAGAGATAAGTGACAATGAATGAACGTCAAAAAGAAAGGAGGTGAGACATCAATGGGAACGATTTACAGGAGAGGCCGGATCTATTGGGTTTCCTACTACCGGGAAGGCGAGCCCTTCTATGAGACTTCCAAGTCCACAAAGATCACTGATGCGAAGAAGCTGCTGAGGCTGAGAGAAGGCCAGATAGCCGAATGCAGGTTTCCGGGGTTAAAGGTTGAGCGCGTTTTATTCGACGAACTTGCCCAGGATCTTCTTAATGATTACAAGAAAAACAGAAGAAGAACGCTTGACCGGATCGAGACTATAATAAGAAAACATCTTAATCCACGATTTCAGGGAGCTACGGTCAAAAATATTACGACCGATAGGATTGACCGTTATATCATCGCCCGTCAGGAAAAAGGCGCTGCAAACGGAACAATCAACCGGGAATTGTCAGCGCTGAAGAAGATGTTCTCTCTTGCCAGGAAACATACTCCGCCCAAGGTTTTCCAGATACCCTACATCCCCATGCTGAAAGAGGGTAATGTGCGAACAGGTTATATCGAGCATGACGAGTATCTCAGATTGAAGGAAGTCCTGCCCGGCTATCTCAAGCCCGTGGTGACAATGGCATTTTTTACCGGGATGCGCAAAGGTGAAATTCTCAATCTCACATGGGACAGAGTAAATCTGGTTGAGGGAAGAATTACCCTGGATGCTGATTCCACAAAGAACGATGAGCCCCGCGTGATATACCTTGTCGGAGAACTGTTTGAGACCATTCTGGCGCAGAAGATACTGAGAGACGAGAAATATCAGCAATGTCCTTTTGTCTTCTTTATCGAAGGGAAACCATTCAGGGACTTCAGGGATGCCTGGGAGACAGCTCTTTTAGCCTGCGGCTATAGACCTACCTTCCGATGCAAGGAATGCGGCGCTGTCAGAGAGCTACACGAAGTGAATACCAAGAAAGAGCTGGAGAAGGTGAAAAAATCTATTGCCTGTGAGGCCTGTGGAAGTGAGAGGATGAAGAAGTATGAAAAGATTTTTCATGATCTCCGAAGGACCGGCGTAAGAAACATGATACGCGCCGGAGTACCTGAAAAGGTGGCAATGAAAATCTCAGGGCATAAGACACGATCAGTTTTTGACCGGTATAACATCGTGAACGAGGAGGATCTGAGGAGAGCATCTGAGTGTGTCTGGAACCTTCACCAGGAGACCAAAAAAAGAATAGAAAATGGAAAAAACCATTACAAAACCATTACAGTCGGCACAAATTCCCCATTTGAGGAAAAGCATGAGAACCCGTAAGTCCTTGATTTATATGGTGCCGGTGGTGGGAGTTGAACCCACACGGAGTTGCCCCCACCGGATTTTGAGTCCGGCGCGTCTGCCAATTCCACCACACCGGCAACTATTGATATTAAAGGATTTTCGGACGTTTGGTCAAATAGCACCTGAGCTGACTGTAGTAGAATTGTAGTAGTTTCTGTCCAGAACGTCTATGCTCGACCTCAAACTTTCAGGGTAATGGTGAGCATATCTCATTGTCATGTTAATGGTCTTATGACCGAGGAGCTCCTTTATTCTATAAAAGTCTACACCTGCCTGAACTAACCGGGTTGCAAAGGTATGGCGGAGATCATGAAAATGGAAGTCCTTAATGTCTGCTTTTTCAAGGGTCATATCGAATGCGGCCCGGAGACTTCTTACAGAAATGGGAAAAACCTTCCCTGAGATGTTTAGAACCTTGATGCCCCTGAGGACGTCACAAAGGGTACTTGATAGAGGGATAGACCTTTTCTCTCCATTCTTCGATATATGGACGGTCAGCAGCTTTCGCTGAAAGTCTATATCCTGCCATTGCAGATTTAGTATCTCTCCTCTTCTCATGCCAGTATGGAGGGCTGTAACGAGCAATGATCTTAACCAATTCGGATTAGTCGCAGCAGACAGAAGTTTTTGTTCCTCAGCAAGAGATAACCAGCGGTCTCTTGCATTACTGTTACCAATGGAGAAAGACAAGTCTGCGGCGGGGTTCTCCTTAATCCACTTCCATTCGCGACGTGCAACGTTGAACATTCGCCTTAGCAATGAAAGTTCCTGATATATGGTTGCAGGCTTAACAACCTTCAGGCGGCTCTCTCTGTAATCAGAAATCATCTCTGTAGTGATATCAGCAAGCGTGAAATGTCCAAATGCAGGCAGTAGCCTTTTGAATGTGGTTTCATCTCTTAGCCTTTGGTATTTTTGTTTGTACTTTTCTACCATATCAGCCAGCGTTAAGGTCTTTGCCCTTTGCCCTTCAAAATAACTACCGTCAATAATCTCACTGACGATCTTTGCAAATCTTTCCTCGGCAACCCTCTTGACACTTGTTTCAAGGCTCCTCTCAATCCGTTTTCCCCTGTATTGCTTAATCATCCAGTAGACTTTGCCTTTTTTGTAGATGCCCATAAACTCTAACCTCCCTTCCGGGCACCGGCAACAGTTCCAGCACCCGAATTATACCTTTTTGCTGTTTCCTCTTTCCAGAACTGCAGCCAGGCATGAACTTCGTCGGAGTCGAAGCGAAGAAGCGCTTTCCGTCCTACGCCGATTTTTATGGATGGGATATGTCCGAGTTCAGCCCAGCTATAAATGGTCTTCGGTGAGCAGCAGATGATTTTTGCAACCTGCTCGGCAGTAAGAAGTTTTCCAGTGGTGCGCTCTTGGGGGAGAATAGATTTATTCAACTTTCCTCCCTTGGCGGGGTCTTGCTCCCGATTTTTGGTATGTCCTTTGTCCTGCCTATGCGCAGTTGATTTACAAAATTTCGTACCTCCTCAAGGCTGGGACCATCTTCCTGAGCATTATTTTTCTTTTTGCGTTTTGCCTCCTGTTTTTTTCGTTTATCTTCCTCCTTCGAAGCGTACCCCTTGGGGGCCTCCATACCCTCCATGACAAGAAATTTGAAATGACCTGCAGGATTTGAAACAGGCTGAGATCCCGGTTGATACTGTTTTGCTATCTTTCTGGCAGTCTCACATACATGAGAGAATCCTCTTTCAGCGATCAGGTCAGAAATCAACCTGTCGGTTATGCCTTCATAAGGGATTTTTACAGTAGACAGGATGTCTCTGACTTTTTTTATCTCTATTTCAGAAACAACAACAGGCTCTGTTGTTGTAGTTTTAGGATTGTTATAGTTATATGTTTGTTGCTGTCCGAATTTTTCGGATGGGGCCTGTCCGGATAATTCGGATACCCTGTCCGGTTTTTTCGGACAGGTCGGGCGCTTTCCATCTGCAGCACAGTTATTACCGTCTGAAAAGAAAATGGAATAACATTTCTGCGTCTGCCTCACGTAGAGGGTCTTGTCTCTCCTCTGAAAGGTCTTGATAAGATCATGCGCTCGAAGTTTCTTGACCCTGGCGGATATGGTGTCTTTCTCCCTGATGCGAAGGATCGGCATCTCTTCGATCAGATGCGCATAGTTGATTCGGGTGTACTCCTGATGGTCGATAATAATCCGGTCGGCCCTGGGTGCCACACACCAGCCGTGAATATAATCCAGAATTGCCAGGTCGGTTATGTCGAGCTTTCCGCAAAGACCCATTCTGTGATATGCAAGCTGATTGATGTGTATGGTATATTTCATTCCGTATCTCTCAAAATTTCCGTCCGAAACAAAAAAGCCAGAATAGAGTGAGGCATTGCCTCAATTCTCTACCCTGGCTTCGCTACTTTAACCCTGCGCTTTGCTTTTGGTTAATCGCTAACTTTCGGGTAATTTTTAGAGTAAAACTAATCTGCCTTTTTCCGTGACTTTAAGATGCCAGATAACCTCTTTGCCTTTATTGTCCTTTCCCTTTATCGGGATAAGTCTCGGCCTGCTGAGATCAATGTCTATCTCAAGGACATCATTATCAATTCTGAGCTTTGATATTCTCTTATCAGTATTACCTGAGTAATTCATCCAGTACCTGTTCCTCTTCTGTGTCCTGTTTTTTCTCGATGGCAATCTCCGGAATATTTCTCGGTATCATTGAATTTCTGTCGGGCTGGTTAAAGATATCCAGGGAAATCTGAGTGACCGGATATTCCCCTATGGAAATATATCCCTTCAGCGCTTCCATACCCTTGAGTTCTGAGGGAAGTATTATCCTGCTTATTTTCTGTTGTTCGCTGAAATTATATCCGTCTCTGATGCTTCTGGCACCTGCTGATAATGTCCTTATCTGTTGTATGTGCTCTTGTTCCCCAAATGCCCGGCTAAGGTATTCTGTTGTGTTCGGGTCATTGATCCTGAATATTACTTTTGTATTCGTCTGGTTGAAAATCGAATAGGCATCAGGGCCATAGGTTTTTTTAACCTGTTCAAAGTCCTGCGCGCCGATGACCGGACAACTTCCCCTGTCCCGTCCTTCGGCTAATAGCCTCTGGAGCGTCTCAAGTTTCATCAAAGAGGGAAATTCATCAATGATAAACCAGAACCTGAAACTCCTGTTGATCTGTCTGTTTAAGAATTCTCTGAATGCAAGGTCAAAGAAAAGGGTATAGTATGTCTTAAAGGCTTCCTCAGTGGCGGTTCTGTTCACTATGAAAAGTCTGCCGGTACCAGTTCTGATAAATTCCTTTATCGAAAAATCGCCGTCGTGGTAGAAATGCCTCTGTACAAGGGCATTTGAAAACTGTGAAACAACCGACATTATAGAGTTAGCGGTATTGTTATCCTTCGCTATGTACCCTTCAACTCTTGGATCGTGCTTCAGGAGGTTATAGAGCTTTTCCCTGTTGCATCCGTTCACAAAGAGGAAGTCTATAAGCGCTTTATTCGATGCCTTGCCGGTTTCCCATAAAAGAGTGAAAATCGCATGGAATATATCTCGTGCCGCCTGATACCAGAATGCGGACTTGGGGTCTGGAGGGAGAGGAATCATTGAATTGACTATATTGTCGATGTCTTCCTTTTCCTCGATCTCCTGGAAGATATTCCACATGATTGTCCTTGCATCCTTGGGATCAAGCAAGAGGTCTTTTTTCGGTTCAAAAAAGAGCGGGTAGAATTCGGGCTTTCGGTCATAGATGACAGCCGGATCTCCGGTGATCTGCGGTATAAGATACTTCAGGAATGTTGATTTCCCGGACCCCGGAGAGCCGAAAAGAAACATCCCCATGTTCTCAAACGATCTTGGGAATCTGACTTTTTTCGTTCCGAATGTAATGCGATAATTCTTGATAGCCGAATTTATCCTTTGAGGCGATACTAACGATGCTCCTCTCAGGAACTTCTCATCTTTCCGGGAAATATCCTTTTTAAAGAGTATTGTTAAAACAGACCCCATGAAAAAAGCAGAAACGGCAGATGAGAGCAGCAAATCAAAAACAGCCTTATGTTTTACTATGGCAATCCATTGATCTTTTAAAAGCTCTTCCTCCGGGTTTTCCGGGACGCCGGTAAATGTCTTATGGAATGAGTCCTTAATGAAAAGACTTGGGGGATATTGTTTCATGACAGCGCGGTAAATATAAAATCTCTGGTGTGAGAATACATTGTAAGGCTGTAACCCGTTGTCTGATCTTATGCCTGCCCAGGTGAGACCGACAAAGGCTATGCAGGCAAGGACAAGAAACCAGATAAGAATTATCTGGGCATGCTTCTTCAGGAATTTCAGCCTTGTTGCAAGTTCTTCGAAACTTCTCAGGCGTGGTCCTCCAGCGGAATTTCGGAATCGATCTCAAGCTCAGAAGAGTTATCTTTCTCCATGACTTCCTCTTTACCTGTCGCAAGCTCAATAATTTGTTCCTGCTCGATTTCAAGGTCAAGCGCTTTTTCTGTTATGGATGCCAGGTCGTCTCTGTCCATCCGCAAATCTTCTTTATCTCCCCATGCCAGAACATGAACATGTGTTCTATCGTTGTGATCATGTATCGCATAAACATAATCAAAGCTTTTGTCTTCTTCCACCTGGTATCTCTCGATCACGTCCCGAACCATTATTCCGATTTCTTCTCTGGACAGATCGGGTTCTTCCGGAGAAAAAATCAACCTCCGTTCCATCTCTGCCTCTTTGATTTCTTGTTTCAATTCCTTGAAAGTATCTCGCGGTAAAATATTTCCTTCTCTATCGTAGACCGGTGCATGCCCGCATCCAAAAGCCCCTTCCCGACTGATGTAGTTGAGTGATCCAGCGCCTTTTCCTGTGCCTTTGGAAAAACTACTCTTTACTATCATCCTCTATATCCGCTTTCTCTTTTATTTTTCCTATCGCATAGTTCCACCCTTGATCAAAAACCTTTTTTGCTGTTTCGCTATCGGTTAGTTTGGCATGGGTATGAGTAGTCTGGTAGCGGCCTGCTATTGTGTGCATGCCGACCTTTAAGAGCAGTGTTGCCATGCGGTTTGATTGTCTTTTGATCTCGTCTCTGGTTAACTGGAGATCCGCTTTCATTGTCTTTGCTATTGCTTCCAGACCAAATATGTCTTCGTCCCTTTTGGAAAGTCCTATGCGTATCAGTTCATTTATCATCTTGTTCTTGCTTTTCTTTTCTGAGACCGCAGCGTCGGTTATGCGCTTGTCAAGCTTTTCATCGAGATAGATGCTTTGATGCTTATGATATTTATACGGCACCGTACACCTCCACAAACTCTTTGACCAATTCTCTCTGCACATCTTCTCTGTCCGCAAGTTTTTTTACGAGACTAACGAAGTCTTCCATTTCTTCTTCCATTAGAGAGTACGACAGGAAGGCTCTATGGAGGGTGTAATAGCCTTGTTTACGGTCTCTTAATATGGACCACGTGCCATATTCAGCCATGTTCTTTCCTGATTCAAGGATGTTTACAGCCTTGATAAGTTCATAGAGCGCGCGAGCATCGCAATTAATAATTGTCTCTTTTCTCTGCCCTTGCCCAAAAATAAGACCGCAATTAAAAGTTCGCTTTCCAACCCTGAAAGGACCGGTGCCTTCGTCCGAGAGAAAAACATGTGCCGTGACTTTTTCCCCTGGTTCCTTAAACGATTTTTCTCCGGGCACTGCTGTCACCTTGTCAAGAACAGTCGTATCGATATCCCTGATACGACCTTCGGAGGGAATTCCTCTTCGTGCTACCCAAAATACCCATGGATTGAGAAGGCTGTTGATCTCTCCTATAGTCGCCGCGCTCAGATCAAAATCAGCTTTCTCGACGAGCGTAAGCAGACACTGGGCAATATAATCTGCTGTGTAAGAGCTAACAAAGCTTTGCTTTTCGAGAGAAGACAGCAGGGTTTTAATTTTTTCATATAGGTTTCCGTCCCTGACCGGGAAGTTCGAAACAAGGAGAGTTGTCAATTCGTCTCTATTTTTAATGTCAAGATCCAAGAGCAGATCGAGAAGATGAACGAGTTTTCTCACCCACGGTGCCGTTGCTTTTTCGTCTTCGGCCAGATAATAAGCCTTCTGGACATAATAGAGGATAAAAAGCAGATGCGCTCTTGTGGATATCCCCTGTTCTTTCAATTTCGCCAGGGAACGTTCCGGACTGTTTTGAAGCTGCAAATATTCCTGCTGAGTAGGAGTCGGAGGCTGAAATTCAATGACAAGCTCCGGATTGTGCCTGAGAAAGTTTAGAGAACGATTTAATAACTCTGCTACCGAAATACGAAATCTATTTGAAATACTGTTTGTTGAAGCAGACAGCTCTTCGTCAACCCTGGAACTTATTACTTTTTTCTTATCCACATTACTTAACCTTTCTTTTTAAGATATTGTAAGCATTATTAAACACTATTTTCAATAGGAAAAATGGTACGCTACAAAATATTTTGTTAACACTACATGAAAAGTATTATAAATCAGTTAGTTATATACATTTTTACAGCAAAATACGCTACATTCTTTAACTTGCCCTTTAAACAACCGATAGACCTATCCGGTAGAAAAAACCTTTTTCTGTCAGGGAGTCCCTGGAGGGGCGGACGGGAACAACATAATTCTGTGCGCAAGCGCAGTATTATGTTGTGTGGCGGGCGGGGTGATTGAGCGATAGCGGAATAATCTGGCGGTGGCTTTTGATAAGCTGGCGCGAACTTGCCACTCCAGCAAGATCAGTGAACAGATTAGGAAAAGTCATCGCCAGCTTCCTTATAGAGGTTTTACCCCTTTCCTTCCGGGGAAGGAGAGGGATGCACTTTGTCGGAGCGGGCGGAGACAATGTGCGGGAGAGGATGGGATACGATCGATTATGACCGAACTTTACTCATGTCTGCGAGCAAAACTCAATATATAAAATTGCGAGTAGTAACATGAGTTAAGTGAGGCCGTGGAGGGACGGACACGAGCAGCATCCTCCCCCTTGAGGTCCTTCCCCCCTTTGGGAGTTCCTTAAACTGGAGGGGGAGCCCGGAAGGGGGGTGTCCAGAGGGGGGAAGGATCGGCGGGGGAGGGCTGTCAACCTCCTTGTTAATTTAGTATCCGAGGGATTTTCATGCTAACCCTCAATTTTTTTTATCTTACTGCATACAGAAACTGCCAAATCAAGAACATCACTAAGAACCTTATAACCAGCACTTACTAATTTGGGCAGCATTTCAGTGTCCCAATATAAGTCATGAGTTTCTCTTAGTTCTCCATCTTCAAAATATGGCGAAGTTGGAATAAAACCAGCCATACGTGAAAATGCACTTTTAGTATGAATAATATTATCTCTGTATGAAATAAAAAATTTATTGAACTCTGCTGAAGACGAAATGTTTAATAATTTCTGCGTTTCATTCATATGAAGCTTTTCGTGTAATGATCTCATTTTGCCGCTTCTAAAATAAATTTTTTCCATTGGAGTATCAGAAACAAGAAACAGTAATGCGGCGATTCTGTCAAACGCTGAAATTAGTCTTATCATTGTGTTATCTATCATCATATGAAAAATCCAGCCTGCGGCAGTTCCACCAAACCAGTTAGCATCATAATCTTCAAATATCACTATATTAGAAGTTACCAATTGGCGTAAGTCTAAGATTATTTGCGCAGGCAAATCTTCATATTTAGGCGAGTTTTTCATGTCAAATTTTTCTACTGATGGGTAAATCTCTTTTATTAGCAAGGCTTGTCCATAATGCCATCGTAATTGCTTAATGAGCTCATCAACTTCAACAATGGCTTTTGCTATATTTGCATCTTTCTTATTCCACCTTAGAATATCTGTATGGAATAATTTGCATAATGAAATAATAGTTTTATCTGCTGACGGGCAATCAGCGTCAAGCTTTTCTTGTGCAGTTTTTATTTTGTCAGAATACGCTGGATCGATCATACAAGGCTTATTCCGCTGGCTTCTTGCGCAACTTCTTATCCGTAGTTCATATGGCTTTGCTTCTTAAACCAGTCGTGGTTAGATTCAGAAAACTCGATAAAATCAAGCGTCTTCTTGTAATATTCCGAGAAACGTGAATCAGTATCCAAACCTGAGACCACCGCTCGAATGTCCGTTTTTCGCGTTTCCCGCCATTTTCGCGGCCAATCAACAGTAATCCCTGTAGCAAAAGGGCTGGTCTTGTCTTTGTAGTGACTCTTATACGGCAAGATCGTATGAAGATGAAAGTCTTTATTAAAATCAGGAGATAAGAACGATGATCCAAAAGAAACGCCTATCCACTGTTGTAGTCGCTCATCCCGTGCAGCCTCTATAATTGGATTTCCCAGATATGTGCCGCTCTCACTGTCAAGAATTGCCTCACCCACCGCAATTGAACCACGAAGTGGCAGCTCGTGCTCAAGCCCATAACAGATGGCTTCTGATACAAGCTGTGTAAAGCTTGGAAGTGACATCTTGCTGTAATTTGTCCAAAAAAGATGTGTATCGCTAAAATATGCATTACCAATTACTAACCATCCGACAGCAACATGACCGTCTGGAGTTGGCACAAGATCAAGTCCACCGGTTTGTTGTTTCACATATTCTGTTAATTCTGCATAGCGCTCTTTTAATTCTTCCAATCCAAGTGACTTAAAAAGGCTTTCAAAGCCAAGGACATCAAGAAGACAAAGGACTATCAATTTATCTGTCATTATTTTTCCTTTCAGGATTGACCCTGCACAACCAGCGCGGGCCACGAACACAGGAATGAAAAAAGTGATAGGCTTATCCTGCATGGTCGATACGATTGGTAAGCTTTACTTATAATCCTTGTTACTCCTTAGAGATCATTTCTTGTTCCAGGACTGGCAGTGCTATGTTATTGAGCTGTGAAAACTTTAATATTCTATATAGTTGAGCTGCAATCATAGACAGCTCTATCTCATGTAAGCGAGTAAAATGATTCTCAATATTACAGGAAAGCGTTATTACGCCTACCGGTGTCTCATCCTCACGAATCATTATTGGGACGCTTAAGAGGGATTTATAATAATTATCCCACACCTGGGGTCTATTCTTGACTGTTTCCAATATCTCATTCTTTGAAAGATTCTCAACCTTGACCATTTGTTTTCGTCCGAAGGCTTTTCCTGTACAGCCCTCAAAGGGTTTCCATTGATAAAAAGTGCATATTAGATTTCTGCTTGCACAAAAAGATGGTATAAGCTTATCTTTGTCAGGAGCCCAATGATAAATAACTATCTTGAACTTTGACGAATAATTGTCAGCTATTCCAAATATATTTGACCGTTCGTATAAGACATTTAGGATTTTCTTAGTGGTGAAGTTATTCAGCCTATCTGCCGAGATGTCTCTTGTCTCTAAAAAGATAGTACTTGAGATATCAATACTTGTAATAAGTTCCAAGAAGTTTATGAGACCATTTTGAGTCTCTCTTAGATCGGAAAGCTCCCCTTGTTTTGTATAAAGTTCCCTTGCAGCATCAATATCCTTTAACTGTTCCTTAAATTTAGGAAAAATCTTTTTTTCTTTAAATTTAAAAAAAACAAAAAGGACTTCAATACAAGTGGACATTATTAGTACGATAACCATAGGTGTTTCATGATAGAAGCTAAAAACAGCTAAAATTATCGGATATACAACAAGAGTATAAATATCGACGAAGTGCGATATAGCCGAAATATAATCGATTAGGTTATTAATGTTCTCATTTCTCATCATACACTCTCGTCTTTCTTTATCATCAATCTTTAGGTAATTAGCACAACCGTGGTTTTTGCACACCGGCTAACATGGGCGCATTCTTTCTTATGCCATTACTCTCTTCCACTAAAACACATTTGGGATGCTCAGAAACTATTCTCCCAATTATTGCAGCATACTTTCCATATGGATGCAATCTTAATCGACTCATTATATGAGTTGTAGAATAAGATGGAGACATTATAATAAGCTTTCCTTCGTTGGCTAAATAAAGTGGGTCCAATCCGAGCATCTCACACCCAGCTTTTACATGCCTAGATATTGGAATCAGTTCTCTTTGCACTAATACTCCAACGTTTGAGTTTATTGCAATTTCATTCAAGGCTGTAATCAACCCTCCCCTAGTTGGGTCTTTGATGCAATGGACTTCATATTTAGGTTCAATTATCTCTCTGAGAAGACCATTAAGAGGAGCGCAATCGCTCGAAACTGCGCGTTCAAAACCAAGCCCCTCTCGTAATGATACAACTGAAAGCGCATGATCACCCATTGTACCAGAGATGATTATATCGTCATCAACTTTAGCATTATAAACGGATATATCTATATTCGTCTGAATAGCACCGATTCCTGATGTATTTATACAAATCTTGTCAAGCTTACCCTTAGGGAGCACTTTCGTATCTCCAACTACAATGTAAACGTCAGCCTCCTCAGCAGCATTACAAGCAGATTTAACAATCGTTGATAGTTGATCAATATTAAATCCCTCTTCAAGAATTAATGAAAATGCAATATAAAGGGGATATGCACCTCTACAAATTAAATCATTTACCGTTCCGCAAATGCTAAGCTTTCCAATATCTCCTCCTGGAAAAAAGATAGGGTCAACTACAAAGGAATCTGTAGTGAATGCAATTTTATTATTGGGAAGAGTTATTATCTCACTATCCTCATATCTCCCAACATTCCTTTTCCCAAGCTGAGGCAGTATAATTTCATCGAGCAAATCCGAAGAAAATCTACCACCGTCGCCATGCTCAAGAAGTACATGTTTAGCCTTCAGGTTATTCCTCCTTTAGCAAGCTTAATATAGCGGATAAAGAGAGGACATTCCCCGCGTATTCCTTTATCCATTGAAGAGCCCAGTTCTTTTTGTCTTCTCTTGTAGACTCAACACAGTCCTCCACAACAAGTACTTTATATTCACGAAAGCTGGCATCGGCAGCAGTAGTCATAATGCATATCTGAGTCTGAACACCACACAAAACTAATGTGTCGACATTTTTTTGTTTTAGCATCCTATCTAAAGGGGTACCAAAAAATGCACTGTTTTTTTGTTTCTCGATAACGGGGCCATGCAATGGCTTTAATTCATCTATTATGTCGCAACCAGATGTCCCCTTGACACAATAAATCTCTCCAAATTTTTTGAACTGAGCATCGTGGGGATCAAGTGCAAATTTAGTGTAAAAAATGGGGATATTGTGTGAATGCGCACAATTAATAAGCTCTTTCAAGGGTGATATGATCTTCGAAAACCTTGCTTGTCTCTTCTCGTGATAAATCAAATCATTTTGCATGTCAATAATAAGTAGGCCAGGTCTCATATTGCATTTCTCCATAAATATTTATTGCGTTTGGTCACCAAACTGTTCCCCCGTAGTATATTTTCATAAGCTTAACGACAGCCTTAACCAGCGCGGGCCACTTACGCTGGAATGAAAAACGTGCCAGACTTAATCCGCATCTCGCTGAAGGCGGTGCTATACTTTTTGTTAATGATAAATAATACCATCAGGGCAACAAATCGAAAATATCTCTTTCATGAAATTGTCCTTTGTTGCCATACCATTTGCCAATATACCAGAAATCAGATATTCAAAATCAACGCAATCGTGTGCAAGCTTCTTAGACTGTACATGTAAGTTTCCGTCCCCATATTTGCCAGCAAAAATTATTGCGGCGATCAAATAAACCTGTACGTGACGAAATAATGCCCAACTCTTATTTAATAATTCGACGGGTGGAAAAATATTTAGTTCTCTCACATTATCAGAAATACTATAAATCTTCTTGTAATAAGATTTTACAATTTCCTCCTCACGACCGATTGTTTGTTTAATTTTACTAACAATGTTCGTTTTCTCACCAGGTTTAATTCCGCGAAGTTCAGGAAAGTCGATGCTGATACAACTGCCAAGCCTCTTCAGAAACTCGACATCCTTATTTTCAAAATGCTCATAATATAGTTCGTTAAATACATTCCCAGTCTTAACAGTCTTATCCGCGAATTTCGACAAGCTTACAAGAAAGTGAGGATATAAGAAGCTCGGATATAGTTTATCTTCCAATGTATGACTAGATGAATGCGAACTCAATTCATCCCGGATTAAAATACCAGTATTTGGAAGAAAATCCAGCGAATTATGGAATAACAACAGTTTATTAAAGCAAGATAACTTCTTTGAATTATTATCCGTAGTGGAAATCTCGTACATTAATATGTCAGTTACAACTATTCGATGTTTCGCAGCTATTTTTCTTAAATCGCCCGCACCGCTTGAAGATTGCAACCAGCTTTTATCAATCACAATATAGGCCATAACTTACATTTATTTTGCGTATGATATTTTTTTAGACCGATTATACATTTGATTAAAAGATTATAATTTCTCAAATTCATTGTCAATGAATTTTGTGGGAAAATGTAAGTCCTCTTATAGATAGAAAGGGGCCGGTTCCTTGCGCTGCATAATACACACACTTAGAATGAGCGAGGAGAGAGTTCTAACCCATATCAGGGGGAACAAGTTTCTTTATGGTATTTTGATTGAGGTTAAACTCGCCAACAGTCATATCGCTGAACTTAATCAGCAGAACGCAGACTGTATTTCTTCAAATCTTCAGGGGAAAGTTCATCGGGCGGCACAAGCCTATAGTGCTTCTCTGAGACTATGACGATTCCGGCTTCGGAATCTTCCAGTTCAAAAATAGCGATGATGTTGTCCCGCATGAATTGTGCCGCTATCAGCTTGCAAATCAGATTCGGAAATTTTGCGAGGCAGACTGCCAAATCCTGTTCAAATTGCACAATTCCAAGTTTGTCTGTTCCGCCTTTAGCCTGAACCGGGAGAACGTAGTGTGCTCCTCTCTTATCAATCCCGATATAAATCTCATCTGTTTCCACTTGGCCTATCTGGGGAGCCGTTGTTCTTAGGTGGTTTTGCAGAGAATAACAGGTCAAACCAGTAAAGATATCAACTAATCGATTGTAGCGGATTTTTGCCAACAATGCCTGTTCATCGTTCAAGGCATATTTTTCAATGACTCCCGGTGTAGCGTCCGGTATCTTAATTTCAGCAAGTTTTGGATTTGGAGTAATGCTGGCAACGGGTGCTAATTCAAAGACATACTTGGCGGTTCCTGCCGGCCTGATTACCCATGATGCATTCTCCGGTGCTTTTGCCAGGATTGATTGAGGCAAGTCTGATCGATACCGGAAAGAATAAATGAGATCGCCTACGTTCTTTGGCAGTTTTATTCCGAGTTTCTTCGCGGCCTCTATTATGTCTGATCTCTGGAAAGGTACCCTTGACGCACCTTCAGAGTAATGTTTGAAAAATATTGCTTCAATAATCTGAACATAACGGTTCTTCTTCATGCAGTCTCCTATCCGGGCCAACGCAGGATAACAACCTCTTCTCTTAATTGTGCTGAAGTTGCAGTAGCAAATCTCGTGCGGAACAACTCGATTTCTGCTAACTCATAACCTAATGATTGAGCGATCTCTGCTAACAGTTCACCGGTGCGAATCATCACCTTAAAATAAGAAGCCTGATCGCCTACAACGTAGGCCAAAAGCGCACCCTTCTTTAAGACATGACGCAGATCGGCGAAATGTTTAGCCATTCCCCCGAAATACTGAACAGTAACCCGACTGTAGAGTTTCTCGAAACCGGAAGTTTTTTTCAGTTGAATTCTTTTTCTTTCGATCATTTCAGCAAGATTCAGGACATTTTCGTTGTTTGCAACCCATTGATCGTCTTCATCGTCTTTATAGATTCCACGGGTATTTGAACGAATCAGGGTCTTTTTAAATTTTCTCAGCTCCTCCAGATTATTTATAAATCCTAATATGACTGATTCCAGCCTTGTTGTTCTGGTATAGTCTTTTTCATTCGGATAGGGCGGGGACGTTATCACAAAATCAATACTGTTATGGTCAAGCATTTTGCTGATTTGACGAGAATCACCCAAAATTGCTTTGCATGGTGGGTACGTGTTTCCTTCGATCGAGGCAACGTCTCTTGCAATTTTATCGATTTCCCCTAACCAGGAGCTAATAACCGGATAATCCAATTTCGATTTTCCAACTCCAACCTCCGGCCCAAATTTGAGGTTGCTTATTTTAAAAACGAGCGCGTTTGCCAGAGCTAACAAGGCATGGTTAAAGCATGGATGATCTTTGTATCGTCTTAGGGTGTTCAACAGTCTTATTGTCTTATGCAATGGAAGGGGGCTTATTGAGTTCGTAATAAGCAGTTTTCGGGCGTGCGCGTCAAGCGTGTTCAGATTGAGTTCCGGGATATTCCCCCCAAGAGTCGGAGCGTCTGCAATGCCTTCGGATTTGAGTTCCTCGACTGCTTCAGATGCAACTTCATGCGCCATTGCTTCAAGTTCTTCTCCCTTAATGCTCCAGTCAGTCTTTACAGAGGTTGCAAAATGTGCAAACGGGTTTGCTTCAATGCCGATTGCAGGTATTCTATTGAGCTTTGACTCTACTATGGTCGTGCCGGTCCCGCAGAAGGGATCAAGGATAACTTTGCTTTCATCGATATTGAATTTGCGGATGTAATGCTGAACTAAATGGGGAGGGAAAGAAAGAACAAAGCGATACCAGTCATGAAACATGCTGTCATTAGGGTGAAGTTTGTTCTTCTTTCCATTCTTAAGCTTAGTATCGTCAGGTACTTTTATCCCAGGGATTTCAATTTGTAATTGCAATGCTCTCTTCTTTCTATGCTTTTAACTTTTTGTTAATACTACTACATTTCTAGCGAAAAACAAAGCAGAAATTATGATTTCAAATCCCATATGGGGACAACGGGGACATGAATTTAGTTGTAATTAAAAGGGACACAATGGGGACAATAGGGACATTTTCTTACTGTAGTAAAATTGTAGTAGTCTTCTGCGTTTTATGCAGATTTGACGGTAATAGCCGGAATATATAGAAATGCTTTTTCTGCTTACTAATCAAAGTGTTACGCTGAAACCGTTGCCAGTAGCCGATTTGCTGTTTTTATTCTGGCCACATTTTGAGTCCGGCGCGTCTGCCAATTCCACACACCGGCATATCTAAGTTAGGAGTTCAAATTGAGGAGTGTCACGAGTGAAAAAATAGAAACTCCTAAAACTTTTTTCGACGTATGGTTAAAGCATTGAATTTTACATTTTACGACCGTAATTTGCAATCATACCTGAGCCGCCTATTTCCCGATGCAGAATTCGCTGAATATTTTGTTTAATATTTCTTCCGTTGTAACGATGCCTACAATCCCGCCGAGTTTGTCAAGGGAATCCCTCAGTTCCAGTGCAGTGATCTCAATCGGTAGATTCCCGTCGAAGGCATTTATTGCTCTTTCCAATGATTTCAAGGCATTTTCGACCGCAATTTTATGCCTGAGGTTTGCGACAACAATTCCCTCTCTTCCCTCTTTCCAGTCCTTAAGGCATGAATTGAAGATCGCTTCTTTCAGTTCTTCCAGGCCGTCACCCCGTGTTGCCGATATATTTATAAGCAAAGATGATGGATGAATTATGAAGGATGAAAAAAAGTTCTCATCAACTACTGATGGTAGGTCAGTCTTATTCAGAGCAAAAACCTTTTTTTTACTCTTTACCCGTTGAATCACCTGGAAATCTTCCTCCCTTAACGCTTCACTGCCGTCAAATACAGCTATCACGAGGTCCGCGTTATCGATGCTCCTCAGGCTCCTTTTTACTCCCTCCTTTTCAGCGGCATCCTTAACATCCCGTATGCCTGCGGTGTCCATAATCCTGAGCGGAAGGCCCCTGATGTTCAGATACTCCTCGATAACATCTCGCGTAGTACCGGGGATTTCGGTAACGATCGCCCTGTCTTTTTGGAGGAGGGCATTCAGAAGGGACGATTTTCCCACATTCGTTCTCCCGACAATCGCGGTCGAAAGGCCCTCCCTGAAGAACCTGGCCTCGTCATACGTTTTCAGAAGTGTAACGAGTTCTCCGTGGATTCCCAGCATCGATTCCAGCAAGTCCTTTTTCGACGCTGTCTCGATTTCATCTTCAGGGAAATCTATATAAGTTTCCACATGAGCACAAATTCCCGTCAATCCGTCCCGCAAAGAGCAGATCTTTTCGGAAAGGCTTCCCTGGAGCTGTTCAACTGCTATCCTTCTGCCTTCATCAGTTCTGGAACGTATGAGGTCGAGTACTGCCTCAGCCTGACTAAGGTCGATCCTTCCGTTTAGAAATGCCCTCCTGGTGAACTCTCCCGGCTCTGCAAGCCTTGCACCCTGTTTGATGACAAGTTCAAGGATTTTTCTCAAAGTTATCATCCCTCCGTGGCAGTTTATCTCCGCGACATCTTCTTTTGTATATGAATTAGGAGACCTCATAACCGTAACAAGCACTTCATCGATTTGAGCGCCGGTGGCGGGATCGATAATGTGGCCGTAAATTATGCAACGGTTCCTTGAATCAAGTAGGGATTTCTTTCCCGGTGAACGGAATATGCCGTCTGATATACTGAGGGCGTTGTCTCCGCTCAGCCGGACTATTCCGATGCCGCCTTCGCCTAAGGGGGTTGATATGGCTGCGATGGTATCCTCTGAGAACATATTTTAGTATAGCGCAGACACTGAAATAAGGTCATTGGGAAGGATTGGTTGAAAATTTACTCTTTAGCTTTTTCTTTGGCCAGTTTTTGATTCACATAGAACTGCTGCGCAATGCTGAAAACATTGTTCATCAGCCAGTAGAGGACAAGCCCTGACGCGAAGTTAAGGAACATGAACGTGAATATGATCGGCATGAGCATCATAATCTTATTTTGTGTCGGATCGAGGGATGTGGGCGTCATTTTCTGCTGAATTAGCATGGTGGCACCCATTAGTATGGGCAATGGCCCAACAGCAAAACCGCCTATGAGCGGGAATAACGATGGGATGTGACCGAAAAGGGTATCGGGGGCTGAAAGGTCTTTTATCCAGAGCATAAAGGGAGCTCCTCTGAGTTCGATCGCTATCATGAGAATTTTATAGAGCGCAAAGAACACCGGTATCTGAAGGAGCATAGGCAGACAGCCTCCCAGGGGGTTCACCTTGTGGGTCTTATAAAGCTCCATCATTTCCCTCTGCATTTTTTGAGGGTCTTTTTTGTATTTTTCTCTTACCTCGGCCATCTTAGGCTGGATATCCTGCATCTTTTTCATTGATTTCTGGCTCTTGTTTACCAGAGGGATGAAGGGTATCCGTACAAGTGTGGTAAGAAACACTATCGCCCATCCGTAGTTGCCGCTTAAATTGTAAAACAGCTTCAATATCCAGAACAGCGGGAGGGCGATAATAGAGAAGAACCCGAAATCGACAATATGTTCTAGTCCGACATTGAGTGCCTTAAGCGTATCATATTCTTTTGGCCCTGCATAAAGGATGAAGCTGTTTACACCCGGCTTGCCCCTGAATGCGATGATAGGAGTATCTTTGATCTTCCATACCCTCGCCTCTTCAACAGGAGTAACGGGTACAAGGGAAGCAAAAAAATATTTATCTTCCTGCGCAATCCACTTCAGGCCTCCTGTGAATACTTTGGACTCGCTTAATTTCTTCGGATCGAATTCCAGCCTGTTTGTTTCCTGAAGCAGCACCGGGCCGCTATGCATCCAGGTGTCTGCGGCGTCATGAACTCCGAAATCGGCGCCGATGGTTATCCAGTAATCGCCTAACCCTGAAACTTCATCTTTGACATCAATCTTATAGGTATCGTTGTGGAAGGTTAACGAGCGCCTGACTGAGAAGCCCGTGCCCGCATGTTCGAATACTAGCGAACCGGACGGAGTTTTTTGATCAAGGGCTATTTGTGTTGCGCTTACAGTATAGGCGAGGTCTGCCAGTTCGAAATCGTCACTTGCCCCTATCCCCAATGAAGGCTTCAAGCCCGTCTCTTTCAGCAGTATCACATTCTTACCGGATTTGTCTTTATATCCCTTCAACTCAAAGTGTGTTATCGATGCTCCCCTGGACGAAATAACGGCAGAGTATAACGCCGTCTCAACTTTGATCTCTTTTTCCGTGGAAGGCGCGGTTTTTTTCTCGACGACAAGAGGCGGCGTAACCTTCGCTTCCTCGGGCGCCTGTTTCTCCCCAGCAGACTGTTGCGGTATCTTTTGGGGTTCTGGTTTGATAAAGATGAACTGATAGATAAGGAGGACGGCAAATGCAAGTGCAACTGCTATAAGCGCTCTTTTTTCCATTATTTCACAGGGTCATACCCGCCCGGATGTAAGGGATGACACTTTAATATCCTCCTTAATGAAAGATAACCCCCTTTTACGAAACCGTACTTCTCGACTGCAGCTACTGAATATTCGGAACATGTGGGGCTGAACCTGCAGCACAGAGGAAGCAGGGGAGAAATAATATATTTGTAAGATCTTATTCCGAGTATGACCAGTTTTTTTATCATATTATCCTTGCGATATAACAGCAATTTCACGGGTAAACTTAAAGAGAAACTTCCTAATAACCCGGACAAAATCATCCAGAGTTCCCTCTTTGGAAGACCTTTTGGCAACGATGACAAGGTCATAATTCAGAGGCAGCTCCCTCACAATTTTTCTCACAGCCTCTTTCAGGAGACGCCTTATCCTGTTCCTGATGACGGCGGCTCCGATTTTTTTGCTGACAGAAAGACCAAGGCGGTCAAACCCGAGATCATTCAGCCTTGCATATATGACGAAATGTTGAGAGGCTGAAGAAATACCTTCTTCGAAAACCGGTTCGAAGTCCCGCCTTCCGGACAGGGAACGCAAAGGTTTTTTACGCATTAAACCGTCAGTTTCTTGCGCCCCTTTGCCCTTCTCCTCTTAAGGACCTTCCGCCCGCCTGAAGAACTCATCCTCTCAAGAAAGCCGTGAGACCTCTTCCGCTTGATTTTATGTGGACGATATGTGGTATATGTTCCCATAGTTTTGAAGCTAAATTATAATTTTTCATTAAAATTAAAGTCAAGTAGCAATGTCCGGATTTTGGACTTTTTGTCAGGATGAAAGGCATATGCCCGGACCGGAAGAAAAAATAGGGCACTACCGTGGTAGCGCCCTATTGACATAAAAAAGCTTATTTTTTCTCTGCGGGTTTTGCTGCGGGCTCCATCTTTTTTTCCATCATCTTCTCTGCCGGTTTGACGGCGATGCTCTTTGCCATCATCTTGCCGTCTGCCTCTGAATACTTAAGGGTCACTTTATCGCCTGCCTTGACGTCGGCGAGGGTCTTCGTGTCTTTGCCCATCATGATCTTTGTCTTGTCATCGATCATTGCGGTGACATCACCCTTCTTGCCTTTGACGGTAACGGTTTTGGCCTTTGCATCAACTGCCGTGACCTCGCCGGTAACCTGTTTTACCTTCGCAGGGCTCTTCTTCTCCATCGGTACAGTCTCTGCCTTCTTCTCCTCCGCTGCAAAGGACATCGAGGCAACTGCGAATACAAAGAGAACCGAGATAATAAGCGCTAATGCTTTCTTCACTGGAATCACCTCCTTTCATCTTTAAGGTACTGGTTTCTTAATGGGAAATATTTTCAGAAATAAAGAATATATACAATAAACATGCCACGAAGAGAAATTATTTAGAGTCTGTCCCTAAAGTAGTGTTTTGTCCTTGTCCGGCTTGACCGGATAATCCAGAACCTATTGAAAAAACTGGATTCCCCGATCGAGTCGGGGAATGCCAGATTACCCGAATATTAATTTATGGACAGACACTATTTAAAAATAATGAATTGAAGAAATGCAGGCTTCCCGATTCAGGAATGGGTTTCCTTTTTTGGGGAATCCGCGTTGAGTTTTTCCCACCTGTACCAGAAGGTCTTGTAACTCAGTCCCAAAAGTTTCGCTGCTTTCGCGGCAACGCCGTTTGCTTTTTGCATCGCCTTCTTCAGGAGGTCTTTTTCGAGTTCCTCGACATTGATTCCCTCATCAGGTAGTTCGAAATCAAATATATCCCTGCCCTGGAAAAATCTGAGTTCACTCTTTATATCCTTGAGCGAGATACCGGAGGATTCGCACATGAGAACCGCGCGCTCGATCACGGACTCAAGCTGCCTTATATTTCCCGGCCAGTTATACTCCCTTATTGCTTTCAATGCGCCATCTTCAATGCCTTTTATTCTCTTGCCGAATTCCTGGTTGTATTTTTTGATAAAGAAGCCCACAAGCTCCCGGATATCTTCTTTCCTCTCGCGCAACGGGGGAAGCTCAATGGTGATAACTTTCAGCCTGTAGTACAGGTCTTCCCTGAAGTTTTTGTTGACGATTTCCTTCTCGAGGTCCCTGTTCGTCGCAGCAATAATTCTGACATTCACCTTGACGCTTTCATGGCTGCCGATCCTTCTTATCTCCTTATCCTGCAGTACCCTGAGAATCTTCGACTGTGTAAGGGCGGGCAGGTCGCCTACCTCATCGAGAAAGATTGTCCCGCTGTTTGAAGACTCGAAGAGGCCGGTATTTCTTGTTGTCGCTCCGGTAAAGGCGCCGGGCTCATAACCGAAAAGTTCGCTTTCTATCAGATTGTCGGGAATTGCGGCGCAGTTGACCGCGATAAACGGTTTGGTGCGGCGCGGACTATTATAATGTATCGCCCTCGCAACGAGTTCCTTCCCGGTGCCGCTTTCGCCCAGGATTAACACTGTCACGCTGCTTAAGGACACCTTCTTCATGATTTCCACCGCTTCCGTCATCTTCTCTGAATGTCCGACAATTCCCTCTATCTTGAACCTGTCAAAGAGCGCCTTCTGGAGATGCAGGTTTTCTTTTATCAGGTTTACTTTTTCAACGGCCCTTTTCACTGTTATGAGGACCACGTCCTTGTCAAGGGGTTTTGTAAGGTAGTCAAACGCTCCCTTTCGTATTGCCTCGACAGCAGAAGAAATCGTCCCGTATGCCGTCATTACAATCGCCGGGGGCTCAAAGGGTTCCCTGGGGAAGGATTCGATGAATTCTATTCCGTCAATACCGCCCATCCTGAGGTCGGTGAGGACCACATCGGGATGAATCTCTTTCAGGATTTTAAGACCCTCCTCGCCGGAAGAAGCGGCATGAGTTTCATATCCTTCGTCGTCAAGTATTGTCTTGAGGATATCCCTCTGCAAGGGTTCATCATCCACTACAAGAATAACGGCCATCAGTTCCTCCAAAAAAGATGATCATGTCCTAACCGGCAATGATATTATTATCGTGCTTCCTTTGCCTTCGGCACTCTGAAATTCGACTTTCCCGCCGTGTTCCTCGACAACCCTTTTTGTCATGGCAAGCCCGAGTCCGAGACCCGTACTCTTTGTCGAAAAGAAAGGATCGAAGAGCTTCGGCAGATTCTCCTTTGACACGCCCATGCCTGTGTCCTGCACAATGATAGAAGCCTTGCCGCCGGATGTTTTTGTGCTCACCGTAATATCGCCGCCTTCCGGCATTGACTGAAAGGAGTTAAGGATAATATTGAAAATACAAGTCTTAAGTAATTCCGGATCAACAGACAGCTTCGGAATTTCCCCCTTCCGATACAGGATTCTGATCCTGTCCTTTTCCGCCTTGGCTGCGATGAGGTCCAGAATTTCCTGAATCAGGCTTCCGATATCCGTCTCCCGGAGGCTCAGTTCCAGCGGTTTGCCGTAATCGAGGAAATCCCCAACAAGCCTGTTCAGCCGTTGTATCTCGTGCTTCATGCTTGTAATAAGAGATTCAAAACTTTCCCTCTCCTTATCTTCACGTGGGGTATATTTCTTTAAATGGTCGATCGACAGGCTGATGAAGTTCAGAGGATTTCTGATCTCATGGGCGATGCCTTTGGCAAGTTGTGCTACTCCTGAAAGATGCTCTGCCTCGCGGAGTTTTTCCTCCAGCGCCCGCTCCTCCCTGAGTTTACCGACCATAAAATTGAAGCTCTGTGTCAGTTCGCCGATCTCATCCTTTCTGTCCGCGCTCAGGTTCAGTCCCAGATCGCCTGCAGCGACGCTTCGCGCCGCGTTGACGACATTATGAATCGGTTTTGTATACATATAGGAAAGAAACACGGCGAGGAGTATTCCAAGGCCGAAGACCAGAGAGGTTGCCACGAATCTCTTTATCGCATTGCTTTTCAGCATTTCGGAGACATCCTCCGTGTTGATTTGGAGATGGATATATCCGTAATGCTCGTTGCCTGCCACGACAGGCAGAATGACATTGTAGACCTTCCCCTCTTTAGAAAGGGGTTCGCCGAGTTCCGCCTTTATAATGCGCTCCTTTTTCGTCGGGCCGACCTCTTCACCCACCCTCATCGGGTTTGTACTGGCAACTATCTCATCGGTATTGCTGATTATCGAGATCTCCTTCAGTCCCTTTGCGTTCAGCTTTTTCAGATAGTTCCGCAGTTTCATTTCGTCCGTATATCCCTTGCTCGTGACCTCCTCAACGCCCACCTGGATCGCCTGCGAGAGTTCCGCGGTCTGATGTTCGAGTTCCTCCAGCAAGGCCCTTTCCGACTGCGAGTAGAGGAATGTCAGGACGGAAAGCAGGATAAAGCTGAGCAGGAGCATCATTCCTATGAGTTTTTTATTAAGGGAAAGATCGAGGAAATAGTTCTTAATACGCATCTGGATATTTTATATGCGAACTGTATCGATAAGTCAATCGGGCGGGCATTAGCTTTGCTCTCTGTTCTTTTTTCTGTTAAAATTGCTCATGTTTTTACAGCAGGTGATAAACGGGCTTACCATCGGCAGTGTGTACGCGCTCATCGCCCTCGGCTATTCAATGGTCTACGGCATCCTTGAGCTCATCAATTTCGCACACGGTGAAATCTATATGCTCGGTGCCTACCTCGGAATCATATTCCTCGCTTTTTTTTCCGCCATCGGGCTGACTGCATACAATCTTCCGCTCGCACTATTCCTTACTCTTATATTATCGGTTGTCTTCTGCGCTTCGTACGGGTTCACGATAGAGAAAGTAGCCTATAAGCCTCTCAGGAACGCTCCGAGGCTGAGCCCCCTCATCAGTGCAATCGGCGTCTCCATTTTTCTCCAGAATTATGTGATGCTTACGCAGGGCGCGACAGACAAGGTTTTCCCGCACCTCTTCGACGCATCAGGGGTCGAGTTCGTGTCTGTGAGAATGACGTATCTCCAGCTTTTCATAATCCTGACTTCGGTCGTCCTCATGGTAGCGCTCCGTCTGTTCGTGAGAAATACAAAAATGGGCAAGGCGATGAGGGCGGTGGCTCAGGACAAGACAATGGCCTCGCTTGTCGGAGTCAATATCGATACCGTCATATCAGTGACATTCATCATCGGATCAGGTCTGGCTGCAGTTGCAGGACTTATGGTCGCCATGTATTACGGACTCGTCAATTATTTCATCGGCTATATAGCCGGTATAAAGGCATTTACTGCAGCAGTCCTAGGCGGAATAGGGAGCATCCGGGGCGCGGTGTTCGGGGGCATCCTCCTCGGGCTCGTCGAGAGCCTCGGGGGAAGCTATATCTCGAGCGAATATAAAGACGCGTATGCTTTTATCATACTGATAATAGTGCTCCTCGTTAAGCCCGGCGGGCTTTTTGGCAGGGCGGAACTGGAGAAGGTGTAGGAGACTGTGGCAGGCGAAGGTCTACAATTTCCGACCGGAAAAAAGATCTTCGTAACAGCAAGGCCGTTCATTATTGCGCTCTGGCTTTCGTTTCTTTTTCTACCTTTCAAAGGAATAAGAGCCTCCTTAATCCTTTTTTTCTGTTCTTCCATCATCCTCTTTTCGTTCAGATACGTTTCGTGGTTTAAAAAAATGTTTTCCGGCATGACGCAATCCTTAAGGATCAAGACGCGGGCTTCTTCGTTCTTCCCCGGCCGTTTTCCGGTCATCTTCCGTTATTCGGTGGCTGTTTTTCTCCTTGTTTTCCCTCTCATCTCAAGAGATTATTTTATTGACATAGCCGTCCTTGCCGGCATTTATATCATTCTTGCGCTGGGACTGAACGTTGTCGTCGGCTTTACGGGTCTCCTGAACCTCGGGTTTGTCGCATTTTATGCAATCGGAGCTTACGCATACGCCCTTCTGAACACGCGTTTAGGGTTGGATTTCTGGACGGCATTGCCTTTTTCAGTCGGACTGACGGTAATAGCAGGTTTTCTTCTTGCAATACCAGCGCTCCGCCTGAGAGGGGATTACCTCGCTATAGTCACCCTGGGATTCGGTGAGATTGTGCGGCTCATACTGAATAACTGGGACAGCCTGACACGGGGGCCGAACGGTATATCAGGGATCGCTCCTCCGGAAATAATGGCGGTGTCGCTGGGTAAACTTTCGCATTACTATTACCTCGTTCTGGTTTTTGTTTTTTTGACCGTCATTACAACAAAAAGAGTATACTCCTCAAGGATTGGAAGGGCATGGGTCTCCATACGTGAAGACGAGATTGCGTCGTCGGCCATGGGGATCAATACCACTGTATATAAGCTCTACGCCTTCGCCTTCGGCGCATTCTGGGCCGGGCTTGCCGGCGCGGTCTTTGCGGGGAAGATGCAATTTGTTTCTCCCGAAAGTTTTACCTTTATGGAATCAGTCCTGATTCTCTGCATGGTCATCCTTGGCGGACTCGGGAGCATCGCCGGCGTCGTCATCGGTTCTCTTATCCTGGTCTTGCTGCCGGAAGTCCTGCGTGAAGTACAGCTTTACCGGATGCTCGCGCTCGGAGCCGGGCTTGTGCTTCTGATGGTATTCAGGCCACAGGGTTTATTCGGAGGGAAGGGTGTATTTATTAGAAATTAAAGACGTCTCAGTGCACTTCGGCGGGATAAGGGCTGTTGAAGAGCTAAACCTGAAGGTCAAAGAAGGGGTCATTATGAGCATCATAGGCCCCAATGGAGCGGGAAAGACAACGATCTTCAACTGTCTCACCGGCCTTGCCAGACCGGCGAGGGGCGTTATACGTTTTTCGGGGAGAGAGATTACCGGTTTCGCTCCGTATGAAATCGCAAGGCTTGGGATATCGAGGACTTTTCAGAATATCAGGCTTTTTAAGGAAATGACGGCGCTCGAAAATGTCATGGTCGCCCAGCACCAAAAAACGCATGCAGGCATATGGGGTGCAGTCATCCGGTGGAAGAGATTCCGGGAGGAGGAACGGACGGTAAGGGAAAAGGCAATGGAGTATCTTGAGTTCATCGGCCTGCGTGATTATGCGTCTGCCATATCAGGCAACCTCCCGTATGGCGCCCGGAGGAGGCTGGAGATCGCACGCGCGCTTGCGTCCGAACCCGCCGTAATACTGCTCGACGAACCAACTGCAGGGATGAACCCCCAGGAGACGCTTGAGGTGATGCAGCTTATCAGAAATGTGAGGGAACTCGGGAAAACCGTTCTTCTTATAGAACATGACATGAAAGTGGTAATGGGCATATCGGACTGGATCGTCGTGGTAAACCACGGTGTAAAAATAGCCGAGGGACTTCCGTCAGATATCAGGAAAGACCCCATGGTGATCGAGGCATACCTTGGAAAAGAACTCTGAAGCTTGAAGTGTAACCCCCGATGTTGTATGGTTTGTGAGGCGGATATGCTGAAAAACCTTTTAATTCGACAAGATAATATCCATATTCACGTGAACGTACACCTTGTGCTTTACGAAAAAAGATGCTTGAACTCATAGACATTCATACATTTTACGGCCCTGTGGAGACATTAAAAGGTGTTACCTTCGAGGTGCGGCAGGGTGAGGTCGTCTGTCTGATAGGAAATAACGGAGCCGGGAAATCCACCGCGCTCATGACGATATCGGGAATCATGCGACCGGCGGCGGGTGATATATTTTTTGAAGGCGTCAGCATAAAAGGGGTGTCACCGCACAGAATACTGCGGATGGGCATCAGCCAGGTGCCGGAAGGAAGGAGGATTTTTCCGAAGTTGACGGTCAGGGAGAATCTTGAGATGGGGGCATACTCGGGAAGGGGAAATGCCGCTTCCCTGCTCGAAAAGGTGTACACCCTCTTCCCGGTGCTCAAAGAAAGGCATAAGCAAGCGGGGGGTACGTTGAGCGGCGGGGAACAGCAGATGCTCGCAATCGGAAGGGCCCTGATGTCCAGCCCCAAATTATTGCTTCTCGATGAACCCTCGCTAGGGCTGGCGCCTATCGTCACGAGCAAGATCTTCAGGACGATCAGGGAAATAAACAGGGAAGGCGTTACAGTCCTGCTCGTTGAGCAGAATGCGCGTGCCGCGCTCAAGTTATCGGAGAGGGGGTATGTGCTCGAAAACGGATCTGTTTCCTTGCATGGCCGGGGAGAAGACCTGCTGAACAACGAACTGGTAAGAAAGGCGTACCTTGGAGAGTAGTGCGGCAAAAATGCTATAATTTTTAGATATGGATGCAGCAAGAGCCCACGTATTTATCGACGGCAGGGTACAGGGCGTATGTTACAGGGCTTTCACAAGAGAACTCGCCTCCAGCCTCGGACTGACCGGCTGGGTCAGAAATGTCAGAGACGGCAGGGTCGAAGCAGTATTCGAGGGTGAAAAAAAGATCATTGAGCAGGCGATCAGGGACTGCTATGCAGGCCCTCCGGGCGCACGGGTCTCTCGTATCGAAACACAATGGGAGACTTACAGGGGCGACGAGCAAGGTTTCAGTGTCAGATATTAGCCGTTTAGATCCTCTTGCATGCTCTGTCTTGCGTCTTCTGTCTTAAAATGGATGTTAAAGGAACTCAGGATAAAGAATCTCGCAATTATCGATGACCTTACGGTAAGGTTCGAAGAAGGCCTGAACGTAATTACAGGAGAAACCGGCGCAGGCAAGTCCATTATAGTGGATTCTCTCAGCCTGGCCCTCGGCAGCAGGGCCCAGTCGGACCTGGTTCGGGCCGGAGAGAAGGAAGCGGTTATTCAGGCATATTTTGAGATAGACAGGGAGTATGAATTTCCCGGCACAGAAGTCGACATATCCGATGACCTGATCGTCAGGAGATCTGTTTCAGCTTCGGGCAAGAGCAGGGCATATATCAACGATACGATGGTGAGCCTCCAGAGCCTTTCGGATATCGGGCGGTCCCTTGTGGATATCCACGGGCAGAACGAACACCAGAGGCTCCTCTCAGTCGACAAGCACAGGGATCTACTCGATTTGTTCGGTAAGCTTTGCGACGAGAGGGAGAGAATCGGGAGCCTTTACAGGGAAACTGGAGTCCTGAGAAAGGAAGAAACGGATTTGACCCGGAGAATGAGAGAAAGGACACAGCGGCTTGACCTGCTGAGGTTTCAGACTCAGGAGATAGACGCTGCCTCTCTCAGGGCCGGCGAGAAAGAGGAGCTGATTGAGAAGAAGGCGATTCTGTCGAATCTGAGCAGGCTGAACGAACTTGCAGAGACTGCTTACGGGATGATATACAGTTCGGAGGGCTCATGTATGGAGAAGCTTTCATCTATAATATCAAGAGTAAAAGAAATGTCTTCAATGGACCATAGCGTATCCGGCATAATGGATACACTCGAGTCTGCGCGACCTTTCATCGAGGATGCAGCTGTTACCCTCAGGGGGTACAAAGACAGGTACGATCTCGACCCTGAAATGCTTGCCGGAATCGAAGACAGACTTGCATTGATTAAAACACTCGAGAAAAAATATGGCGAAGGCGCCGAAGCCGTCATCCGGTACAGGGATGAAGCCGGCAGAGAGCTGAGAGAGCTTGAGCTTGCAGACGAGAGGCTCGGTTTTGTTCAGGCGGACCTCAGGGAAAAAGAAGAAGAGCTCGCTCAGGCGGCAGATGCTCTTTCCGGAAAGAGGAAAGAGGCAGCCGGAATACTGGAGGGACTCGTTAAAAAAGAGTTGCAGGACCTTGCTTTCAGCAATGCAGAGTTTATGATCGACATAAAGAAGGTAAGTATCTCTCCTTCCGGTGTTGATAAGGTGGAGTTCCTCTTTTCCGCAAACCCGGGTGAGCCTGCCAGGCCTCTTGTAAAGATCGCTTCCGGCGGAGAGCTTTCAAGGGTAATGCTTGCCCTCGAGAGCATACTCGCTGATTTCGAAAGCGTCTCCGTCCTTATTTTCGACGAGGTCGACACCGGTATCGGCGGGAAGACGGCTGAAACTGTCGGGAAAAAACTGAAGGCAATATCGCGTAACCGCCAGGTGCTTTGCACAACCCACCTCCCTCAGATAGCTTTGGAGGGAGATTTCCATCTGAAGGCGGAGAAGGGACGCAGGAATGAAAGAGTATGCGTTGAAATAAAAGAACTTTCCGGCAGGGACAGACTGCAGGAGATAGCAAGGATGCTGAGCGGAAAGATAACAGAAGTTTCGCTGAAACATGCGAAGGAGTTGATCGAGGGGGTGGCATGAAGGGCATGATAACCATTGATAAAGAGTTGTGCAAAGGCTGCACGTACTGCATAGGCGCTTGTCCTTTCGGTGTTATTGCGGTCGACGAGAGATTTAATAAGAAAGGTTTTTTCGCGGCATCTCCGGCCGATCCGGATAAATGCAGCGGTTGCTGCATGTGTGCCAGGATGTGCCCGGAAGTGGCGATAGAGGTTTACAGGGAAGAATAGCCATGCAGAAAAAGTATGCAATAGGAATTGACCTCGGCGGTACGAATTTAAGGGTCGCGAAAGTCTCGCCGGAAGGCGAAATTGTCACGAAGATAACAGCTTCCACAGCGGAAGAAGTCCTCGGCTCCGTCCATAAGGCGATCGACTCTCTTTTTTCCGACGAGATAGCGGGGATTGGTATCGGCGTGGCAGGCCTCATCAGCAGAGAAAGAAAAAGGGTCATCATCTCGCCGAACCTGCATGTTGTGGAAAAAATCGACCTGGTAGGTGAAATGGCAAAAAGATACGGGGTGCCGGTAGTTATCGAAAATGACGCAAACGCTGCAGCGTATGGAGAGATGTGGGTCGGCGCGGGAAAGAATATTCAAAGCTTCGTTCTCCTTACACTCGGCACGGGGATAGGCGGAGGCATGGTGCATGGGAAAAAGCTGCTCAATGTACCGGCGGAAATAGGACATATGAGCGTCAGCTCGGACGGGGAGAAATGTCCGTGCGGGAATTCCGGCTGTCTCGAGTCGTATGCTTCTGCAAGGGCTATATTGTCTCGGGCGGTGTATCATCTTGAAGCCGGCAGGGAGAGTTCGCTGCAGATGTATTATGAGGGGAATTTCTATAAACTCACTACAGAGGATATATTCAAGGCTGCACTGGACGGCGATAATCTTGCGAGGGATCTGTGGAAAAGCGCCGGCAGGTATCTCGGAGTCGGGATAGCTAACATGATCAATCTGATGGGGCCGGATGCCGTTATCCTGACGGGGGGCCTCACAGGAGCGTGGGATATCTATATACAGGAAGCTGTAAAGGAAGCGTCAAAGAGGGCTTTCAGGGAGCTTTTTGAAAGGGTGAAGATTATTCCCTCGCTGCTCAAAGACGATGCCGGGCTCATCGGCGCTGCCGGGATTGCATTTAATATCCTGAGAACGCAGGCCGTTTAAGACAAGAAGATTCTAAGGAGGTTTTCCGGGTGAAAGATAAGAAGAAGCTGTTATGGGAATATGTGGAAGCTATTGTTACAGCGTTGATCCTTGCGCTGATTATAAGAACATATATCGTTCAGGCGTTCAAGATACCGTCGGGTTCCATGATCCCGACCCTGCTCATAGGAGATCATATCCTCGTCAATAAATTTTTATTTGGTACACATATCCCCTTTACCGACAAGAAAATATTGATATTCAGAAAACCTGAAAAGGGGGATATAATAGTCTTCAAGTATCCGGAGAACCCAAAGAAGGACTTTATCAAAAGAGTTGTCGCTACGGAGGGAGATGTTATCGCAGAGCGCGACAAGGTCGTTTATGTGAACGGAAAGCTTGTTATGGAGCCTTTTGTACAGCATTATGACCAAAACATGAGGTTCGGGAGTGATCCGAGGGACAACTTCGGGCCTCTAATTATTCCGAAAGATAAGGTATTTGTTATGGGAGACAACCGCGACCAGAGTTATGACAGCAGGTATTGGGGCTTTGTCGATATAAAACAGGTCAGGGGTAAGGCTCTTATTATCTATTGGTCCTGGAACCCGAACAATTGGGTAAGGTTCAACAGGATAGGGAGGTTGATCGAATGAGCAGGAAAACAGGCGAAAAGGGGTATGTAAAAGGTTTTTTTATCTTACTTTTGCTTGCTGCGATAGTATTCGTTTTAATATCGCTCGGCAAGCCCTACTTCCGTTATTACCAGTTGGGCTCACATACCAGGGATGTCCTGAAATCGGAGATAGGAAACCTGAATGCCATCAGGGGAAAAATAATAGAGGAGGCAAACGCGCTGGAAATCCCCCTTGAGGAAGAAAACCTTGAGGTCGTTCTCGATAAAAAAATTATCAGGGTCAAAGCTACGTGGTCCGAGACGGTTGATTTCTGGGGATATTATCAGAAGAAATTCGACTTTACCATGAATGAGGAGTACTGATTGTTTACAGGGCTGATACTCGAAATGGGCGAGATTCTGTCCTTAAAAAACCGCAGCGGCGGTGCGGTCCTCTCTCTTGAGACAAAGGAGGTGGGAGCTGCCGCAGGCATTGGAGACAGTATTTCCGTCAACGGCGTATGTATGACAGTTGTGAAGAAGAGCGTCAATGAGCTTTCTTTCGACCTTTCAGAGGAGACGCTGCGGAGCACGAACATCGGCAGCCTGAAAAAGGGCGACCGCGTCAACCTCGAACCTTCTCTCATGCCTCATTCGAAGATGGGGGGCCATTTTGTGACGGGACATGTCGACGCAGTGGGACGGATAAGGGCTAAAACCCGCAGCGGGGATATGGTGAAGTTCGAGATAGAAGCTCCGCCGGAGGTGATAAAATTCCTCGTCGGGAAAGGGTCGGTAGCTGTGGATGGAATAAGCCTTACTGTTGTTGATATACTTAAGGACGGCTTTACTCTCGTTATTATCCCCCATACGGCTGAATTAACCTCACTGGGGTTTAAAGGGCCGGGCGATACGGTAAATATCGAAGGAGATATCCTTGGTAAATACGTCTACCGGTTCCTTGAGAAAGAAACCGGCGGCAAAGAGAGAGATGCAGGATTGATGAAAACTCTGATGGAAGGAGGATATATAAAATAGTGTTCAGGGATTCAGGGGGTCAGGGGGCAGGATGTATTTCCGAACCCGGAATTCTTGAATCCCCGGACCCTTTTAAAGGAAAAAATGGAGAAGTATAAATTCAATACGGTTGATGAAGCACTTGATGATATAACAGAAGGGAGGATGGTGATCCTCGTTGACGATGAGGACCGTGAGAATGAAGGTGATCTCTGCATGGCGGCTGAGAAGGTGACGCCCGAAGCGATCAATTTCATGGCCAAATACGGAAGGGGGCTCATCTGCCTCTCCCTGACATCCGAACGCGTGGAGGAACTGAAGCTTCCCATGATGACGGACGATAACACCTCTCCTTTCGGTACGGCGTTTACAGTATCTATAGAGGCCAAAAAGGGGGTCACAACCGGGATCTCCGCAGCGGATCGGGCAAAGACAATACTGACTGCCATTGATCCTAGGACACGGCCTGAAGACCTTACAAGGCCGGGTCATGTCTTTCCCCTGAGGGCGAGACCCGGGGGTGTGCTCCAGCGGGCGGGACAGACGGAAGGTTCCGTGGATCTCGCAAGGCTTGCCAGGCTCAATCATTCAGGAGTCATCTGTGAAATAATGAGCGAAGACGGGACGATGGCAAGGGTGCCTGAACTTATGGAATTTGCAAAGAGACACAATCTGAAGATTGTCATGATAAAAGACCTCATCAAATACAGGATGAGGACGGAACTTTTCGTAAAAAGGCTGACTGCAGTGAAATTGCCTACTTTATACGGCGGTGACTTTACCGCTATTGCCTATGACAATGCAATAGACAACAATGTTCATATCGCACTCGTGAAGGGTGATATAAAGCCTGAAGACGATGTGCTTGTCAGGGTCCACTCCCAATGCCTTACAGGTGATGTGTTTGCATCGCAGCGGTGTGACTGCGGCGAACAACTCCATAAGGCGATGGGGATGATAAAAAAAGAAGGCAAGGGAGTTATCCTTTACATGAAACAGGAGGGACGCGGCATAGGTCTGATAAATAAACTCAGGGCATACGAACTCCAGGATAAAGGGCTCGATACGGTCGAAGCTAACATCAAACTCGGTTTCAAGCCCGACCTGAGAGACTACGGCATAGGAGCGCAGATTCTTGTCGATCTCGGTGTCAGGAAGATGCGGCTGATAACGAATAATCCGAAGAAGATCGTCGGTCTGGAGGGGTACGGGCTTAAGGTTGTCGAAAGGGTCCCGATAGAAACGAGTCCGAATGAGAGGAACATCATCTATCTCAAGACGAAAAAGAAAAAAATGGGGCATATGCTGGATAATGTATAACTGAAAGGATTCATGGGGCCGAAGGGCCGGGTGAATGCTTCCTCACCTGAACCCCCGAATCCCCGTATCCTGTTTTTAGGGAGGGTGTTATGAAGATTATCGAGGGAGAGCTTCAGGCGAAGGGTATAAAGTTCGGTATCGTGATGAGCAGGTTTAACGAGTTTATTACGGGCAAGCTTCTTGACGGCGCGCGTGATGCGCTGATAAGGCACGGGGCCAGGGAAGAAGATATAGAGCTTGTAAAGGTGCCCGGGTCTTTCGAGATACCGATGGTTGCGAAAAGAATGGCGTCGAAGGGAGCATACAACGCCGTAATATGTCTCGGCACAGTCATAAGAGGAGCAACTCCTCATTTTGATTATATCGCTGCGGAGGTCTCCAAGGGGATTGCTTCGGCGTCTACGGAAACAGGCGTTCCGATAGCGTTCGGGATCATTACATGCGATACCATAGAGCAGGCTGTTGAAAGGGCCGGGACCAAGAGCGGGAACAAAGGATGGGATGCGGCGGTAACCGCAATAGAAATGGCGCAGCTCCTGAAGAAACTGTAATCGGGGAAGAGTTGACAGTGATCGGTACAAAAAACGACCGTAAATATTTCTTTTTCCGTATCACTCATAGTCCCTCACCTGTCGCTCCTTTATGAAGCGGCGCAAGGCCCGGGAATGTGCCCTTCAGATATTGTTTCAGAGAGATTTTACGGACAAGAAAATCGATCGAAAAAATCTCGACGAGTTTTGGTCTGAGAAGAAGGAGAACAGGGAGGTCAGGGAGTTCGCAGAGGGATTGGTGGAAGGTACGCTTAATAATCTTGACGAGATAGACAGGAAAATCGAAAAAGTGGCGGAGAACTGGATATTAAAGAGGATGGCGGCGGTCGACAGAAATATCCTGAGATTTGCTGCTTACGAGATACTGTACAGGAAGGACATCCCATCCGCGGTTACAATAAACGAGGCACTGGAGATCGCAAAGAAGTATTCTTCCACCGAAGCAGCTTCTTTTTTGAACGGCGTCCTTGACCGGCTTGCGCGGGAGGCTGGAAAGGCCTGATGCGGTATGCCGTACTCTCGGATGTTCATTCGAACCTCGAGGCGTTTGAAGCTGTCCTTGCGGATATCAACAGGAGGAATATCCGGGATATATTATTTCTTGGAGACGCAGTAGGATACGGACCTGATCCCAATGAATGCATCGATCTCCTAACGGCTTCATGCGGGGCTCCCATTGCAGGGAATCACGACTGGGGCGCAATCGGGCTTATGGATGTTGCCTTTTTCAATGAATACGCGCGGTCTGCAATCGAATGGACATCCGGCGTGATGACGAAGAAGAACAAGGACGTCCTCAGGACATTTCCGTTAAAGGTGGAATATGAGGATAAGGACGCACTCGCTGTTCATGCGACGCCGAAAGAGCCCGGTGCATGGCATTATTTGTTTTCACTCCTGGATGCCGATACCAACTTTGAGTATTTTGACAATAAATTATGTTTTCTCGGTCACAGCCATAAGCCGTTCATCATAGAAAAACAGCTTTCCGGCGGGCTTATGACATATAAAGACAATACGCGGATAAAGAAAAGAAGCAGGTATATAATAAATGCCGGAAGCGTAGGACAGCCCCGCGACGGAGACCCCAGGGCATGCTATGTGCTTGTGAATGGCGGGGAAGTGAATATGATAAGAATTCCTTACGATATTGAGAGTGTACAAAATAAAATGAGAAAAGCACATTTGCCTTCTGCGCTCATAGAGAGACTGTCAAGAGGGATGTAGAATGAAGCGCGGCGTTAAGATAAAAAATGAGAATCCGGTATTGAAGAGCAGGTATCCGGGAGCGGAAGGGAAGAGGATGGAAGGTCCTCATTTGCTTTTTTTGGGTGTACTGACCGCTGTCTGGTGTCTGCTGTCTTCCGTGTACGCATCCGACAATGCTCTTGACAGGATGAGAGACGAAACCGTGTCTTACTTCAAACCTGTTGAGGGGAACATCCTGTCTGCTGAAGGAAAAAAAGCTGTTGTCGGCATAGGAGCGAAGGATGCTGTAAAGAGAGGTATGAGGTTTACCATCCTGAGGGAGGAGGCTCCGTTTCGGCACCCTGTCACCAAAGAGCCGATAGGAAAGATGGAGTCTTTCATCGGCAGGCTTGAGATAAAAGAAGTATCCGAGGAATCCGCTTCAGGTGAAATTATTGATGGGGACCCCAAAGAAGGAGATAAAATAAGAATATCGGAAGTAAAGGTGAGTCTCCTGTTCTGCCAGGGAGAAGGAGTCGACTGGCATCTGGCTGAAACGTATTACAGAAAGCTGAAAGATACCGGGAGGTTTCAGATGGTCGATACCGCTTTGGAGACCGATGACCCGGATGCGGTGCTCAAAGAGGCCGCACTGCTTCGCGCAGATGCAGCCCTCCATTTGACCGCCGGGAAGTCGGAGGCGGGAGTATCTCTCGCGCAAAGCCTTTATTGGGTCTCCGACGGGCTTAAATTTGCCGGGATGGAGACGAACATCGATGCCGCACTTGCAAGGGAAACAAGCTTTGGAGAGAAATTTTTTGCAGTAGGTTCGCGCGATGCCTGGCTGCAGTTCGATATGCCGGTAGCCGCGGATCTTATTACAACGGGTGATATTGACGGAGACGGCAAACAGGAGATTATTTTCAGTGCAGGCAATGACATTGTCGCCTTTGCTTTAGAGGTTGACCTGCTGCCGGCCCTCGGAGGAATCAAGATTAAGGGATCTGTTAACGATAACTGCCTCTGGCTTGACTCGATCGACCTGAATAAAAATGGGAAGGACGAAATAGTCGTTACGTCTATGAGGGGCGATTCCGTCGTTTCCTGCATTTATGAATATAACGGCGCAGAATTTGTTCTCCTTTACAAGGCCGATGGATTCATGAGAAGAATGAATGAAGAGCTTATAACTCAGTCTTATTCCCGCAGGTACGGTTTTGACGGGGAAATATTCAACGTAAGCTGGGATGGCGATTATAAAAAGGGCGGACCTCTCAAACTTCCGGCGGGAGTAAACATATATGACTTTATTCTGTTCGAAGGTCCTGAGGAAGGCAGGTTATTGCTCGCATATGACGAGGGAGGGTTCCTGAGTGTTTATGACGGCAGCAGCCGGAGGTTATGGAGGAGCAAAAGAAGTCTCGGGGATTTCCTGAAGACTTTCAAGAAGGATGCTCCTTCAAAATTAACGAAGAGTGATTCAATGCCACTTGATACAACGATGATCGACAAAGGGGACTGGGCGATCAAAGACAGGCTTTTCCTGAAGAACAGGGAAATACTCTATGTAAAAAGAATCCCTGTGCTGGACATGATGAAGGGGATCGGGTATAAAAGCTCTCAGGTCGGGAGCCTGCTCTGGAACGGGCTTTCCATGGAGGAAGGGGTTGCATTGGACAATATCGGGGGTACCATACTTGATTATGCAGTTGCCCGCGATAAAATAATTGTGCTTGCAAGCCCCCTGTTTGGAATCAAGCCCGGAAATATTCTGAAAGGCGAAAGTCCGCTGAAAACCGATCTCTATATTTACTCGCTGAAAGGGAGGTAGGGGGATAAGGTGCTTTTAGGAGGCCGCATACCGAGGCATGTCGGCATTATCATGGACGGAAACGGAAGGTGGGCCGAGTCGCGCGGACTGCCCCGCATAGAAGGGCATAGACGCGGGGTTGAGAGGTCCAAAGAGGTTATCGAGGTTGCGGTGGAGCTCGGGCTCAAGGCGTTGACCCTTTATACGTTCTCCACGGAAAACTGGCGGAGATCCACCGCTGAAGTGGCGACCCTTATGAGACTCCTCGAGATCTACCTGAAGAGAGAACTTGACGGCCTCATAAAAAACGATATTGTATTCCGGAGCATCGGCGAGATATGGAGACTTCCGGATCATATACAGTCTATCATAAAAGAGGCTCAGGAAAAGACTTCATCCAATAAAGGAATGATCCTGGCTATAGCCCTCAGTTACAGCGGCAGGAATGAAATTCTGAGGGCGGTAAAAAAAGTGATCCGTTCGGGCATCGGCCCTGATGAACTTTCGGAGGAGGGGTTCAGTGCCTTTCTGGATACCTCAGGGATTCCACAACCCGACCTGATCATACGGACAAGCGGCGAGATGCGGATCAGCAATTTCCTGCTATGGCAGGCTGCATACTCCGAGTTCTATTTTTCCGATACCCTCTGGCCCGATTTTACCAAGGATGAATTTCTGCTGGCAATACAGGATTATCAGCGCAGAGAGCGGAGATTCGGCGCTATCCCGGCGAGGGCGGATGCATTTTAAGAGGCTGATCGTTGCGGCAGTGCTCCTGCCGGTCCTGTACCTGTATATCATGTATCTGCCCCAAAAGTATTTTTTTCTGCTTATGGCAGCAGTCGGCCTCTTGGCCTTGTCTGAGTTCTATTCGATGTACACGATAGAAGGGTTTTTCAAATATGCATGCATTATCTTCGGCATCTCCGTCCTCGGGATTTCATATGCGGCAGGCGGTTATTTATTGGACGGCATTGTCATTGCTGTTATGGCGATAATCGTCATGCGTCTCCTGTTGAGAAGAGACCCTGTCTCCGCGCTTTCGGATATCTCGCTTCCTGTCGTGGGTCTTCTTTACATCCCTGTGCTCCTGTCATTCCAGATACGGATCAGAAATATGGGGCCTGAATGGATAGTCTTCCTCTATGCAACGGTATGGGCATCGGACTCTATGGCGTACTATATCGGTAAAGGCATGGGCAAGAGAAAACTTTACAGGGAAGTGAGCCCCAACAAGACCGTCGCCGGTGCAGCAGGTTCCCTTATGGGAGGCGCAGCGGGCGCCCTTCTTCTCAAGGTTCTTGTTGTTCAGCAAATCCATGCTTCCACTGCACTGGCAGTCGGAATAATTTTAGGGTCAATTTCAATCATAGGCGACCTTGTAGAATCGATGTTCAAGAGGGATGCAGGCGTCAAGGATTCGGGTGGCATCATACCGGGGCATGGGGGGATACTGGATAAAATCGATGGTTCGTTGTTTGCGGGCCCGGTACTTTACTGGATACTTATAATGATGAACAAAGCGAGTGACCATCTATGAAACGGATCTCCATTCTCGGTTCGACGGGTTCGATAGGAAGAAGCGCCCTCGATATTGTTTCTCGCCACAGTGACGAATTCAGGATCGCTGCTTTAACGGCCGGAAATAATATTGCCCTCCTCGACAAGCAGATAAGATCATTTTCTCCCGAGGTAGTTGCAGTAGCAGGTGAGACGGCCGCCCGCGAGCTGAGAAGGAGGATAGGGAAAAAAATCGCAGCGTCCCTGAAGATACTCGCGGGACAGGACGGCATCGCAGAGGCTGCCGCATACAAAAATGCCGAATTTGTCTTGTCCGCAATAGTCGGTGCGGCAGGGCTAATACCGACTCTTTCGGCCATACGCTCAGGCAAGACAGTCGGCCTTGCAAACAAAGAGGCCCTGGTGATGGCGGGAAGGATTCTTATAAGGGAGGCAAAAAGGCATGGTTCGAAGATACTACCTGTCGACAGTGAGCATAGCGCTGTATTCCAGTGCATTAAGGGCCATAAAAGGTCCGGGCTGAGGAGGATCGTCCTGACCGCATCGGGCGGACCGTTTATCGGCAGAAACGCGCATGACCTGGATAAGATCACGCCCGGTGAAGCTCTGAAACACCCGAGATGGAAAATGGGGAAAAAGATCACGATAGATTCCGCGACCCTCATGAACAAGGGATTCGAGGTGATTGAAGCACATCACCTGTTTACGCTTCCTCCGGAGAAGATCGATGTGCTTGTCCATCCGCAGTGCATTGTTCATTCCATCGTGGAATTCAACGACATGAGTTGTATCGCACAACTTTCGGTTCCCGATATGAAAGGTCCCATTGCCTATGCGCTGACCTATCCAGAAAGGCTCGATAATGTTATGGAGGGACTTTCACTCCATGAAATAGGCTCCCTCACTTTCAGGAAGCCGGAATACAGGGACTTCCCCTGTCTTTCATACGCATACATGGCTCTAAAAGCCGGAGGTACGATGCCTTCCGTGCTGAACGCGGCAAACGAGGTTGCTGTTTGCGCGTTTCTTAAAGGGTCCGTCAGGTTTACGGAGATACCCGTCGTCATAAGGAAAACGATGTCCTGTCATACGGCAATGCCCGACACAAAACTTGATGCCGTATTAGAGGCCGACCGGTGGGCGCGGGGAAAAGCGGAAGGAATTGTTCATTCGTTAAGGGAGACTAAATAATGACATTTTTATCGGCAGTTGTTCTTCTCGGCATCATCATCTTCGTCCATGAACTCGGACACTTCCTGTTTGCGAAGCTCATGGGGGTAAGGGTCCTGAAATTCTCGCTCGGTTTCGGACCTAAACTTGTAGGGAAAAAATACGGGGATACCGAATACCTGATATCGGGAATACCGTTCGGGGGTTACGTTAAAATGCTCGGTGAGACAACGGAAGATGAACTCCCCGAGGAGGATAAACCGTTTGCCTATAATTATCAGCCGGTATGGAAAAGGTTCGGCATCGTTTTTTCCGGACCGTTCTTCAATATCATTTTTGCGGTGGTCATTTTTTTCTTCAGTTTCCTGAACGGCTTCCCTGCCCTGATACCCGAGATAGGTGAAATAATGCCTGATACGCCGGCGGAAAAGGCCGGGCTTGCGAAGGGCGATACTATTACGGAGATTGACGGAGTTGCTGTAGACCAGTGGGATGGAATGACGGACGTTATCCATAAAAGTCCCGACAAGACTCTCAACCTGAAGATAAAAAGAGAAGGCGCTGTCCTTCAACTGTCGATGACACCCGAAAGAAAGAAGGTAAAGGACATCTTCGGAGAAGAGAGAGAAATAGGGTTGATAGGCATAAAGCCGTCAGGAAATACGTTTATAAAAAAGGAGAATTTTGTCGGCGCGTTATCTAACGGCGTTGCCAGAACATGGGATATATCGGTTTTGACTGTGGTATCCATCATAAAGCTCATTCAGAGGGCCATACCGATGGATACCGTGGGAGGCCCGATACTTATAGTCCAGATGGCGGGTGAGCAGGCATCGAAAGGGTTTCTGAATTTCTTTGTTTTTATGGCCGTAATCAACGTCAACCTCGGCATACTCAATCTGCTTCCGATCCCGGTGCTTGACGGAGGGCATATCCTTTTTTTGACCATCGAGGCGATCAGAAGGAAGCCGCTAAGCGAGAAAATAATCTCGGTAAGCCAGAAGATAGGACTGGCATTTATCCTCACATTGATGGTCTTTGTGCTGTATAACGACATATTGAGATTGATCACGGGAAAACAGTTCCCGTAAGGCGATGAAGAGAACCGATCAGTACATGGGAAAGACAGCGGACCGGAATGAACTTAAAGAGACTGTTGACAGGCTGAAGACCGGGGGCAAAAAGATTGTCTTTACCAACGGCTGCTTCGACATTATCCATATCGGACATGTGCGGTATCTAAAGCAGGCAAAAGCTCTCGGCGATATTCTTGTTGTGGGATTAAACTCCGATAAATCGGTGTCCGCCATAAAATCCGGACGGCCGATAAATCCCCAGGATCGGAGGGCGGAGGTTCTGTCTTCACTCGAAATGGTCGATTATGTGACAATCTTTGATGAAGAGACTCCTTATGAATTAATCAAACTCCTTCAACCCGATATCCTTGTAAAGGGAGGGGACTGGAGGAAAGAAGACATTGTAGGTTCGGATATAGCAAAGGAGACCTTCAGTCTCCCGTATGTTCATGGGGTATCGACTACGCAAATAATCGAGAAGATCAGGAAGCTTTAGCTGTAATTTCAATAGTTCCTCAGTAAATACTCATGGTTCATGTCTATGAAAAATCCATGTTTATGAGGCGATATGAAAGTTTTTTCTGCACATATGCCCTCTCTCTTTCATTTGTAAATTCATTTTTCGGGTTAAATAGGTCGGTTACCTCAATCAGTTTAAGAATGCTTGCCATCCCCCAGTTTTGCAGTCAGCTAAAAGGCAAGTCGAGATAACAGAGAGCATATCATCAAATAATTTCTAAATAAACTTCAAAAAATATCTTGACAAATAATAATTTTCTGGTATCTTAAT
>Ga0209164_1000884_pt1 | contig 49293 bp, 47 predicted proteins | sample MTBNYHSulfiMetaG_FD_187458 | JGI IMG/M metagenome (GOLD analysis project Ga0209164, IMG submission 187458) | Enrichment culture microbial communities from rom New York Harbor, USA that are MTBE-degrading - MTBE-NYH (New York Harbor Sulfidogenic)... | ecosystem: Environmental > Aquatic > Marine >... | reverse complement strand
CATCGCCAGTACCTTCGTTACCGCAGCCGTCAATGTCGTCTTCCCGTGGTCAACATGCCCGATTGTACCTATGTTCGCATGAGGCTTTACCCTCTCAAATTTTGCCTTCGCCATATGCCCTCCTTTTCATGGCTGTTAATCCTTAGTTTTCAGTTATTAGCCTGTAACTATCACCCGACAACTAAAAACTACAGCCGGTTATTCGCCCTTCACCACGGCGATAATCCCTTCTGACACGCCCTTGGGAACCTCGTCGTAACGAGAAAATTGCATAGTATAAGTGGCCCGTCCCTGCGTCTTGGACCTTAAATCGGTAGCGTAACCAAACATCTCCGCAAGAGGAGCCTGCGACTTAATCACCTGGGCATTACCGCGTCTCTCTATGTTCTGAATCCGGCCCCTGCGGGAATTAAGGTCCCCGATAACATCACCCATGTATTCTTCCGGGGTAACGACCTCGATACTCATGATAGGCTCCAGGAGAACGGGTTTCGCTTTCTTCACAGCCTCCTTAAAAGCCATTGAGCCCGCAATCTTGAATGCCATTTCAGAAGAGTCAACTTCATGATACGAACCGTCATAGAGCCTTGCACGAACATCGACAAGCGGGTATCCTGCAAGAATGCCCCTGTCCGCAGCCTCTTTAACGCCCTTCTCAACAGCTGGGATATATTCCCTCGGAATAGTCCCGCCGACTATTTTATTCTCAAATTCAAAACCCTTGCCTTGTTCCAGCGGCTCGACTTCCAGATAAACATGTCCATATTGCCCTCTTCCTCCCGTCTGCCGCACGAATTTTCCTTCAGCCTTCGCCCCGGCCCTGACTGTTTCTTTATAGGCAACCTGAGGTTTGCCGATATTTGCTCCGACCTTGAATTCCCTGAGAAGCCTGTCGACAATAATATCGAGATGGAGTTCTCCCATTCCCGATATAATCGTCTGGCCCGTCTCATCATCGAATGATACTTTAAATGAAGGGTCTTCCTGGGTAAGCTTGGCAAGTGACTGGGACAGTTTTTCCTGATCCGCCTTTGTTTTCGGTTCAATCGCAACGGACATCACCGGCTCGGGGAACTCCATTGCTTCAAGAATTATCGGATTTTTCTCGTCACAGAGGGTATCACCCGTAAGTGTGCTCTTAAGCCCTACCACTGCTGCAATATCGCCTGCAGACACTTCCTTGACTTCCTCACGCTTGTTGGCATGCATTTTCAGAAGCCTTCCCACCCTTTCCTTTATATCCTTGGTTGAGTTATAAACATATGAACCCGAGGAAAGCACTCCGGAATAAACCCTTATAAAGGTGAGTTGTCCGACGAAAGGGTCCGTCATTACCTTGAATGCAAGTGCGGCAAACGGCTCGTTATCTTCGGCATGTCTCACGATCAAAGAATCACTCTGCGGGACTTTACCCGAAATCGGAGGGATATCAAGAGGTGAAGGAAGGTAATCTATAATCGTATCGAGCAGATGCTGTACCCCTTTGTTTCTGAATGCGGAGCCGCATATAACCGGTGTTATCTTCAGCTCAAGAGTGCCCTTTCTCAATACCGCCTTTATCTCACCGACGCCGATCTCTTCTCTGTTTAAGTACTTCTCCATTAAGGAATCGTCCACATCCGCCAGCGCCTCAATCATCTTCTCCCTGTATTCTTCCGCTTTAGGCAGGAGTGTCCCGGGGATTTCGCCTTCAGTATAGCTTGCACCCATTGTTTCATCGTCAAAAAACATCGCCTTCATGCCTACAAGGTCTACCAGGCCGCTAAATTCATCCTCCGCTCCGATAGGCATCTGAACAGGGACGGGGTTTGCATCAAGGCGCTCTATCATGCTGCCTACACTCATAAAAAAATCGGCGCCGACCCTGTCCATTTTATTCATAAACGCGATACGGGGCACACCATATTTATTGGCCTGCCTCCAGACTGTTTCCGACTGGGGTTCAACACCGGCAACGGAATCAAAAACAGCAACTGCACCGTCAAGCACTCTCAATGACCTTTCTACTTCGATAGTGAAGTCGACATGCCCCGGGGTATCTATAATATTGATCTTATAGTCCTTCCAGAAACACGTTGTTGCAGCAGAGGTGATGGTAATGCCTCTTTCCTGCTCCTGAACCATCCAGTCCATGACAGCAGTACCGTCATGCACCTCTCCGATCTTGTAAGTAACACCGGTATAATAGAGGACACGCTCTGTTGTAGTAGTCTTTCCTGCATCGATATGCGCCATGATGCCGATATTTCGAGTCTTCTGCAGCGGGAACCTTGACAAAGCTTTTCTCCTGTGTTCTTCCTACCATCTGTAATGTGCAAAGGCCTTGTTGGCCTCAGCCATCTTGTGGGTATCTTCCTTTTTCTTTATGGACGAACCCGTGCTGTTATATGCATCCAGCAACTCACCTGCCAGTTTCTCCTGCATCGTCTTTTCAGCTCTGGCTCTTGAATAATTAATGATCCACCTGAACGCCAGGGCTGCCCTCCTGTGCGGCCTTATCTCCACCGGCACCTGGTATGTCGCCCCTCCGACCCTTCTCGGTTTCACCTCGAGAACAGGCTTGACGTTTTCGAGGGCTGTCTTGAATACCTTTATCGGATCACTTCCTGTTTTCTGCTTCAGAATTTCGAATGCGCCGTAGCAAATTCTCTCTGCCGTGGATTTCTTCCCGCTCTCCATCAGCGCATTAACAAATTTGCTGACTATTTTGCTGTTATGTTTGGGATCGGGTAAAATATCTCTTTTTTCAACAACTCTTCTTCTTGGCATTTTTTTCTCTCTTACTTAGGCCTCTTGGCACCGTATTTTGATCTGCCTCTTCTGCGATCTGCAACTCCCATGGAATCCAGAGTACCTCTTATAATATGATATCTCACGCCCGGGAGGTCTTTGACCCTTCCGCCTCTTATCATTACAATCGAATGCTCCTGGAGATTGTGGCCAACTCCAGGAATATATGCAGTGACCTCCATTCCGGTCATCAGTCTTACTCTTGCGACCTTTCTTAAAGCCGAGTTAGGTTTTTTGGGCGTTGTCGTATAGACCCTCACGCATACTCCCCTCTTTTGCGGACATGCTTTTAATGCAGGACTCTTGGTATTGAGTCTCACCTTTTCACGCCCGTTCTTAACCAGTTGTGAAATAGTAGGCACTTTACCTCCAAAAATTATTTAATTACGAAAGCTGGATTACACAGCAAGTGGAAATATTACCAGAGATGTTTTTTTTTGTCAAGGTTACCGGAGGGAAAAGTTTTGCCTGTGAGCCATTCCAGTATAAAAAAAGCCCCCCTGACATCAGGGGGGCTTTTTCCTCAATTAAAGTTTCACAACATTAATCGCCTTGGGGCCTTTTGGGCTATTTTCAATTTCAAAGCTGACCGCGTCGCCCTCGGCAAGGGATTTGAATCCGTTGCCGGCAATGGAAGAATAGTGCACAAAAACATCTCCGCTTTCTTCGCTCGTGATAAACCCGAATCCTTTGGATTCGTTGAACCACTTCACTGTACCTTTAGCCATATTTACCTCCTTACATAAATACTAAAGTCCCGGAATATACTCATCCAAAATTAAAAAAGCCACAAAGCTAAAAGTCTTTGTGGCTTTACCAGATACAAAAACTTCTGAGACTTCACGCATAAAGTAACATGTTCGGGGACAGAAAGTAAACAGTATTCTTTACTATATGTAACACTTCACGCCGAAGGCCGGCGGTTAAAAGTATTCTGCCTGTGCCTGCCGATATTTAGCATCCTGTCCGTCTTCCATGCTATAATCTTGGGGAGACGATACTAAGGAGGCTACATTGGCAAAACATGCGGGAGCATATAAGAGCGAAAAGAGAAAAAAAGAGCTGTCGCGCCTGAAAAAACAGGAGGAGAAAAGACAGCGCCGCCTGGGCAAAAAGGATGCTTTTAAACAGGATGATGAAGCGCCCGATGCCGGAACAAACGTCACAGAAGAACAAGAGGCCCCCCAGTAAGAATTCGCTGCTGCTGCCGGAATACTGCAGAAAGTGTTTTGATACTATCGGATACCGCTTTTTTTATTCACAAACTGAGGACGACGATGCATTAACCGGATGACCTTTTCCTCTATCTCTTCAGGTGTTATGATGGAGCCGCCCGTCCTGCCGTAAAACACAATTTCCGATCTCCCGTTACTTGCCAGTCTGACATCTTCAACCATCTGCCCGGCATTCATTTCCATAACCACAAACCGCCTGCTTTCTCCGGCAAGCAGAAAGAGTTCTTTCTCCGGGAAAGGGAAAAGGGAAACCGGCCTGAAAAGGCCGACTTTGAACCCTTCGCGTCTGAGCTTTAATACCGAGGAAAGAGCAATTCTTGCAACGGTGCCGAAGGCAACGATCATAACCTCGGAACCTTCAATGTAGTAACCTTCAGACTTGACCTCTTTATCCTTCATTGACCTGTATTTCCCCTGCAGTATATTGTTTCTCATCTCGAGTTCACCGTCACCCATGTAAAGGGATTTTATCACCCGGGGTTCTCTCTCTTTACAGCCGTCAAGCACCCATGTCTTTTCGGGAAGATCCGGCTTCGTGTATGGGGTCGGATAAAAGGGTTCCATCATCTGGCCGATGATACCGTCACCAAGTATCATCACAGGATTTCTATACTCGTCGGCCTTATCAAAGGCGAGCATGGTAAGATCCCACAATTCCTGAAGGCTGGATGGAGCATATACAAGCATCTTATAATCCCCGTGTCCTCCGCCTTTTACAGCCTGGAAATAATCCGATTGACTACCCGAAATATTCCCGAGACCCGGACCTCCCCTTTGCATGTTCACGATAACGGCCGGCAATTCAGCTCCTGCAAGATACGATATTGTTTCCTGCTTCAGGCTGATACCCGGACTGCTTGACGATGTCATTGCCCTCATTCCGGCGGCAGATGCGCCATATACCATATTTATCGCTGCGAGTTCGCTTTCCGCCTGGATAAAAATACCCCCGACTCCGGGCATCCTTCGCGACATATATTCGGGGATCTCGTTCTGGGGCGTAATCGGATAACCTGCATAAAAACGGCATCCTGCCCGGATCGCAGCCTCGGCAATCACTTCATTGCCTTTCATTAGAATCTTGTTGTCCATGCGTGAAAATTATACCATAATAAACCTTAATAATCTTCAAATCGCCCGCATTGAGAAACAGCGTCTTTGCCGTCACCGCGAAGAACGGAGGGAAGCGGCAATCTCAGGTACCCTCGACTATTGTTTGCGTTACATTTGACAAATACTTTACCCTTTTTTTATGATTCCATACTTTTCAGGAGGCGGCTTATGTATTTTCAGGATTTAATACTCAGGCTACACCGGTTCTGGTCGGAGAAAGGATGTATCCTCCTCCAGCCGTATGATATAGAGGTCGGCGCAGGTACATTCCACCCGGCTACTTTCTTCAGGGTTCTCGGACCCGAGCCGTGGAAAGTCGCATATGTCGAGCCTTCAAGGAGACCCACTGACGGAAGGTACGGAGAAAATCCGAACAGGCTGCAGCACTATTATCAGTATCAGGTCGTCCTGAAGCCATCGCCACCCGACAGCCAGGAGGTCTACCTGGAAAGCCTTTTGTTTTTGGGAATAGATCCGCTCAGACACGATATTCGCTTTGTCGAGGACGATTGGGAATCACCGACTCTCGGCGCCTGGGGGCTTGGCTGGGAGGTATGGCTTGACGGCATGGAAATCACCCAGTTTACCTATTTCCAGCAGGTCGGCGGGATCGACCTGAAGCCTGTTTCCCTTGAACTCACCTACGGTCTCGAAAGGATAGCCATGTATCTGCAGGAGGTAGACAATGTTTATAACCTCCAGTGGTGCAAAGGTATAAAGTACAGGGAAATCCATCACACGGAAGAGGTGGAATTTTCGAAGTTCAACTTTGATTACGCCGACACCGGGCTTCTCTCAAAACAGTTTGACGCATATGAGAAAGAGTCGATAAGGCTGAACAATCTCGGCCTTGTGCTGCCGTCTTATGAGTTCTGCCTTAAGTGTTCGCATACCTTCAATCTGCTCGATGCGCGCGGCACCATCTCGGTCACCGAAAGGACGGGTTACATCGCCCGCGTGAGAAACCTCGCAAGGCTCTGCGCGAGGGCTTTCTACAAACAGCGCGAGGAGATGAAATTCCCCCTGCTCTCTTCCAAGTCCTAAATTATCAAAACCTCACTCACCCGGTAAGTCTATTTAGAGTCTGTCCATAAATTACGATTCCGACAAAAAGTTATCATTTCCGCGAAGGCGGGAATCCATTTTTTTCAATGGGACATGAATTCCCCGGTCGAGTCGGGGAATGACGAACAACTTAATTCTTAGTTTATGGACAGACTCTATTTATTAATGTTCCCAATCCTGCTATCTGATAATGTTAACAAATCCTGTCCAAACATATAATTTCGGAAAACCAGATGAATCCTTGACATCCGCTCCACCTGTGTTAGGCTTTTTTTACGGGAACGCTTATTGAACATATTCCCTTAAGGGACAGGCTGAAAGTCTTTGCGGACAGGAAAGAGGCGGGCATTTTTATTGCTCGAAGCCTGGGAAAATACAGAGCTTCCGGCTGCATGGTTCTCGGCATACCGTCAGGCGGCACGCCTGTTGCGCATGAGATAGCGAATGCGCTCAATCTGCCGATGGACCTGATCATAGTCAGGAAGGTCCAGATACCCTTCAACACAGAGGCGGGCTTTGGCGCAATCGATCCCGACGGTGAGGCGATATTCAATGATAACCTGCTGAAACAGCTCAACCTGACCAACGACGAGATAGACGCACAGATTAAAAAAACCATGCATGTTATTCACCGGCGGAACCGACTGTTCAGGGAGGCAAAACCTTTCCCTCATCTCAGGGATAAATGCGTTATCCTCGTAGATGACGGGCTTGCCTCGGGATTTACAATGCTCGCTGCGATACGGTTTGCCAAAAGGAGAGGCGCCGGCAGAATTGTGGTCGCCGTGCCGACGGCCTCGAAAAAGACAATAGACTTCATTCTCCCCGAAGTTGATGAACTCGTGTGCCCCAACGTCAGGAGCAGGTTCCCTTTTGCCGTAGCCGATGCTTACAGGAACTGGTATGACCTTGAGGATACGGAGGTTATGGATATCGTCGGAAAAATCAAAGTAATCCGGAATAATGAGAAGGAGACTAAGAAATGAGAAGGCTAAAAGTTTTCATGATTTTGCTGGCTGTTTTCACAGTATGCTTCACTCTTGCGGCAGTCGGCCAAATGAAAGTGTACAAGGCTGCCGTCGACAAGGACGGAATCCAGAGGGTGAACATGCTGGCGGGCGGTTATTTCTACGATCCGGATTATATTATCGTCAAGGTCAATGTCCCGGTAGAGATAACCATCAGAAAGGAACCGGGCGTCACCCCGCACGACATAGTGATAAAAGAGCCTGACGCAGGGATTGATATCAGCGAGTCGTTGAGCACCGACCCGAAGATCATTACATTCACCCCAAGGAAAACCGGCAAATATCCCTTTTACTGCAGCAAGAAACTGCTGTTCTTCCAGAGCCACAGGGACAAGGGCATGAAAGGGGTAATAGAGGTCACGGATTAAACCATTGAAAAAGGAGATATCAGGACGTCACAGGCAAAGATAGTCAATGGAGTAAACGTTGAGCAGTTGTTTAGCACAATTAACATCATCAGGGAAAAACCGGAAATTGCCCGGTTCAAATTTCGGGCAACGAATCAGTGGGTTGAAGGTACACATAACCGCGCTACTGTCAAGGATTTCTACGGAGCCCTGAATGAGGATACCTCGCGGGAAGCGATGATTTTTGAGATAGATGAACCCCCGGTTCTGTGCGCGTGTAAGTGTGAGAACGACGATGTGACAGGAACTGTTGATTGACAAATGCAATTATGGGTGATGAAATGGTTGAATATCCAAGAGAATAAGTCAACCATCAAGGAGATAGGAGGAAAATGTGAGCAAAACCGATTTTACTGAAATCAGACTTCAGCATGTGGCCTGGAGAGTTAAGCTTAATGACTTTCTTGAAGGAAAGGACAGCATGAGCGAGGAAGAGGCAACTTCTCATGAAGTGTGTGATGTTGGTAAATGGTTATATTCCGTGGGCATGAAAAAGTATGGTGAAATGCCGGAAATGCAGGAACTTGAAAAAATACATGCTGAACTTCATTTAACTGTCAGAAAAATTATGATGCTGAAACAATCCGGGAAAATTCTTGATCAGGATGAAGAGTCAGTTAAGTTGGATAATATCTTAAGAAAAATTATGTTTCTGCTGGTTGAGATTGAAGAAAAGCTATTATAATCTCTTTCACCGTCTCCCCTTTGTTTTCTAAAGAAGCTGTTGCAAGATAAACCTCTCTGTGGTATCACTTACTTATGAACGATTTCCTTGCCATAATGACGCTCATGTTCTGGCCGGTGATTCCGCTTTTCTGGATTCCCGTTCACTTTGCGGTTCATTTCTTCCGGCGACGCGGGTTGGCGGTCTACCTGCTTCCCGTGTTTACCTGGCTGCCCCTGGCTTTTTTTATTTATGAAAACAGGGCATTTCTCCTGCAGTACAAGATGACCCTGCCTCTCTTCCCGGCGATTGCCGGATGGGTTCTGTTCGTTTCAGGCATGCTTCTCCACATCTGGACGGCAAGGCTTCTGGGCCTTCTGGGGATTATCGGCGTGCCCGAGGTATGGGGCAAGGTGAAGGAGAACCTTGTATCAAAAGGGCCCTTTTCGATAGTCAGGCATCCGACTTATTTCGCGCATACGCTCATTTTCTCCGGCGTATTTCTCATAACCGGGTCCTTATCCGTACTGGTCCTCACAGTATTTGACCTTACCGTAGTCAACACCATCATCATTCCTCTCGAAGAAAAAGAACTTGCGGAACGGTTCGGCGAAGAGTATATCTCATATAAAAATGAAGTGCCCTCCAGGTTCTTTCCCTGGTTTCATAAGAAATGAAGCCGCTTCCTGTGAAAGCATACGGTTATGTTATAATTTACCACTGGAGCGGGGGATGAATTTCATCGGCCTTGATGCAGGTTCAGTCAGTGTAAAGCTCGTGATCCTCGATGAAAATGGCGATGTGCTTTACAAACGCTATGAAAGGCACAAAGGCCATCCGTTGACTGTCGCCCTCACCATGCTTCAGTCCGCAACCGCAGGCAAAGATCAGCTTAAACCGGGTAAAGACTTCTCCCTTTCCGTCACCGGCTCTGCCGGAAGGCTTATCGCATCGATATTCGGCATAACCCCTGCAAACGAGATCGTCAGCCAGGCGTATTCAACGCATAAGCTCTATCCTGATATCAAAACGATCATCGAAATGGGAGGGGAGGATTCGAAGCTCATTTTTTTGGGGAAAGACGGGCGTTCCGTAAGAGATTTTTCGATGAATTCCGTTTGTGCCGCAGGCACGGGCTCGTTCCTTGATCAGCAGGCGGAGAGGCTGCGTCTCACCATAGAAGAATTCAGCAGCCTCGCGCTTAAATCCGAAAGGCCTCCGAGGATTGCAGGGAGATGCAGTGTCTTTGCAAAGTCGGATATGATCCACCTTCAGCAGATCGCAACCCCTGTTGAGGATATCGTCTCAGGCCTCTGTTTTGCCGTTGCAAGAAACTTCAAAGGCTCGATTTCCAGGGGGAAGAAAATTATTACTCCTGTGGCGTTTCAGGGCGGTGTAGCTGCAAACCATGGAATGGTAAGGGCCTTCAAAGAGATATTCCTCCTCGGGGAACTCCTCGTACCGGAAAATTATGCGCTCATGGGCGCGATCGGCGCTGCATTGAAAAATATGCGTGAAGGCTCTGTGCAGCATTTCGATATATCAGCGCTTGAAGAGTTCATCGGCTCATACAGGCCTGCCGAAGAAGGACATCCTCCTCTGAATTATGAAGGAGGAATTATAAAGGAGGAAAGGGAAACTGTCTCTTTTTCATCCCCCGTGCTTCATCCTTCATCCGTGCAGTCATCAAAAATAAGGGCCTGGCTCGGCATCGATGTCGGATCTATCAGTACCAATCTGGCGGTGACCGATGATGGCGGAAGACTGTTGGCCAAGAGATATCTGATGACCGCAGGGAGGCCTATCGATGCGGTCAAACAGGGCCTTGCTGAAATAGGCGAAGAAATCGGGGATAAAGTCGAGATCATGGGCGTCGGCACAACAGGGTCGGGCAGATACATGATCGCCGACTATGTCGGTGCGGATATCGTAAAAAACGAGATCACCGCCCAGGCAACTGCCGCGGCCTTCATCGATAAGGATGTCGATACCATATTCGAAATAGGAGGACAGGACTCCAAATTCGTCTCCCTTGAAAACGGCATCGTCGCAGATTTCGAAATGAACAAGGCATGTGCGGCGGGGACAGGTTCCTTCCTCGAAGAACAGGCGGAAAAATTGAATATCTCCATTAAAGGAGAGTTCCAGGAGCGAGCGCTCTCTGCCGGAAACCCCTGCAGGCTTGGTGAAAGATGCACTGTATTTATGGAGAACTCCCTGATGGCAAACCTGCAGAGAGGAGCGGATAAGAACGACCTGCTTGCCGGTCTTGCATATTCGATAGTGCAGAATTACATAAACAGGGTTGTGGCCGGGAAAAAGATAGGGAACAACATTTTCTTCCAGGGCGGCGTCGCGTTCAATAAGTCCGTGGTGGCCGCTTTTGAGAAATTCCTCGGCAGGAAGATTACCGTCCCTCCGCATCACGACGTCACAGGCGCAATAGGAATGGCGCTGATCGCGATGCGACGAAATATGGAGAGCGGTGAATCGGAGACCTGGAGCGCCAGCGGAGATGCGGAGAAGAAGAATCACCGCGTCACCGCGTTACTGCGCCACCGTGTCACTACTTTCAAGGGGTTTGAACTTTCGAAAAGACCCTATGAGGTATCGTCGTTCGAGTGCAAGGGCTGCCCCAACGTATGCGAGATCAACAGGATCAAAATCGCAGGTGAGAAAGGGTTCCTCTTCTACGGCGGGAGATGTGAAAAATATGATGTGAAGAAGAAAAAGGAAACGGGCCTTTCTGACCTTTTTGCATTCCGGGAAGAGATGCTGTGGAAAGATCACATTGAAAGAATGCGACGGGGAGGGGAAGAGACGGGGACCCGAATTAAAATAGGAATCCCCTACATTTTCCATTTCCATGATTTTCTGCCCTTCTGGAGTACGCTCCTGTGGGAGCTCGGTTTCACCGTTGAAGTGTCTCCCGGAACCAACAGGCAGATTGTTAACCTCGGCCTCGAAAAGGTGCTTTCCGAGGCATGCTTTCCCGTAAAAGTCGCCTACGGGCACATAATGTATCTGCTCGACGCAAAGGCGAATGCTGTTTTTCTGCCGAGCTTCATCAACCTTAATACGCGGGAAGACGGTTTCGAGAGAGGCCTGTCCTGTCCTTACACCCAGACCATACCGTATGTATCGAAGATCGCATTTGAAGGCGTCAAAACAATTGTGCCCGTCATAAACCTGGGCCGCGGGAGCAAATTCCTGGTGGATGAACTTGAAAAATCGTTCAGACCCTTTGGAATAAGAAAATCGCGGATAAAGAATGCAATAAACACTGCCTCTGAAGCGCAGGCAAGATTCTACCAGGCGATAAAGGCGAAGGGGCATGAGGTTCTCTCCTCGCTAAAAGACAGGTCTATCGTACTTATCGGGAGGTCGTATAATGCGCTCGATAGCGGCGTCAACCTCGATATACCGAAAAAACTGGCAGACCTCGGTATCATGCCGATCCCCTTTGATTTCCTGCCACTCGAAAAATACTCGATAGAAAAAGAATGGCCCAACATGTATTGGAGGTCGGGACAGAGGATACTGAAGGCCGCGAGGTCTGTCCGGGAAGACAAGAACCTCTTTGCAGTTTATATCGGCAATTTTTTGTGCGGTCCGGACTCTTTCATCCTGAAATATTTCAGGAAAGAAATGGGAGACAAGCCTTATCTTAATATAGAAATCGACGAGCACAGCGCCGACGCCGGGATAATAACACGGTGCGAGGCATTCCTTGACAGCATAGGGAACCGTTCGGCGTCATTCATCAGCAGTCAGGAGGTAACCGCACAAGGAACGTCTGTCATACCGTACCTGAAGGCTAAAACAAAACGCACAGTCTATATCCCCCGCATGTCGGATCATGCATTTGCCATCGCAGCAGCTTTCGAGCGGTGCGGTATAGATGCCGAGTTACTCCCCGAATCGGATAAAGTCACAACCGACATTGGAAGGAAGTTCGTTTCAGGGAAGGAATGCTATCCATGCACCGTAACCACCGGCGACATGGTGAAAAAAGTGTCGGCTCCCGGCTTTATCCCCGGGAAAAGCGCATTTTTTATGCCGTCGGGAACCGGCCCGTGCAGGTTCGGCCAGTACAATGTCTTCCACAGGCTTGTCCTTGACGGTCTCGGTTACGGAGATGTGCCGATATTCTCTCCGAACCAGGACACGTCTTTTTACTCGGACCTCGGGATAGTCGGCAAGGATTTTACGACCCGCTGCTGGAAAGGAATTATCGCGTATGAGCTCCTCACCAAATGTCTTCACGAAACGAGGCCGTATGAGAAAGTGAAAGGTTCTGCCGACCACCTGTATATGCATTATCTGGATGCAGTATACCGGTCCCTGACGACAAACGGCAGGAACCTGGAAGGCACCCTTGGCAATATTAGGAGAGATTTCGAAAATCTTCCCGGTTACGATGATAAAAAACCCCTCATCGGCATCATCGGCGAAATATTTGTCCGGTCGCATACATTCTCGAATGAAGACCTCGTAAGGAAGGTAGAGGCGCTGGGCGGAGAAGCATGGCTTGCTCCTGTAGAGGAGTGGATTTACTACGTGAACCTGATGGGGTTGAAGAAGGCATTGTTAAAAAAGGAAAAGTCTGCTATTATTAACTTCCTCTTGAAAAAGTTCGTCCAGAAGAGGATAGAGCATAAATATGCGCGGCATTTTGAGGGCTTTTTAAGAACATTGAAGGAACCCGACACAAAGGAGATCATCGCAAAAGCATCGCCGTACCTGCACAGCTCATTCGAAGGTGAAGCTGTTTTGAGCATCGGGAAATCAATTGATCTTATTGAAAGAGGGACATCGGGTATCGTTAACGCCATGCCTTTCGGCTGTATGCCCGGCACCATTGTTACCGCTGTCTTAAGGGGTATCAACAGGGACTATGGAATCCCCTGCATCAGCATCCCCTACGACGGCACGGAATCATCGACTGTTCATATACAGCTTGAAGCATTCATTGATCAGGCGAAAGAATATAAGGGACCGCATCATAAACGATTGAAAAGGTGAAACGGAGAATGAGTGAAGAGGCGAAAATACACTATCCGTGTCTTCGGTTCCCCTGTCCCCGATTCATAGAATATAAGGAGGTGAACGCGTGGGGAACGTAAAAAAGTGGCGCAAAAAGAAAATGAGCAAGCACAAACACGACAAGCTCAGGAAAAAAACCAAGTTCCAAAGGAGAAAGAGCAAGTAAAGCTGTCGTTTTATATATTTACAAAACCGGCAGGGCAGGGTATTTAAATCCTTTGCCCTGTTTGTTTTCACATTTAGGATAAAGAATGTTTACTCCTTTTTCGACAACAGGCATCGGAAGTCTTCCTCATACAGACCCTGATGAGGCTTGCAGACTCGTGCTCGAAACCTTTGATATCCCATTCTGGCCTCAGCTCCCGAAACTCTCATTCCGGGAGTTCATGATACCCCAGTATTCCGAGGGACTGCCGTTTCTGAAAATCGACGAGACAAAAGAGGCGATATGGCTCGAAAGGGATGACAGCGCCGCCCTTGCGAAATTCTATGAGGCCTGCTCTGACAAATGGAAAGCTCCTATTTCCGAAAGCTATGCAAAAGGGCTGTATGCATTTATAAAACAGATAGAAAAAAGCTTTTTCCCGTTTTTAAAAGGGCATGTGACCGGTCCGCTTACGTTTACCCTTGGGCTTAAGGACGATAAGGGAAAGCTGGTGTACTATGATGAAGAACTCCGGGAGATCTCACTTCTTTTGCTCAAGGCCAGGACCGGATGGCAGATAGAGTTATTGAAACCTTATGCCGGTCAGGCCATAATCTTCATAGATGAACCTATTCTTTCCGCTCTCGGAACTTCGGCATATATCGGAGTAGATGATAAAGAAGCCTTAAGGCTCCTGCGGGAAACAGCAGAGGCCGTCATACAGGCCGGCGGGATTCCGGGTATCCACTGCTGCGGCAAGGCCGACTGGCCGCTGGTCATAAACAGCGGGGTTAGCATCATAAGTTTTGACGCATATGACTATCTGGAAACAATTTCTCTCTATCCTGAGGAGTTTTCGGTGTTTCTGCAGAAAGGCGGTTATCTTGCATGGGGCATTGTTCCGACAACAGAAGCCGTCAGGGATGAAGGCGCAGATTCGGTAAGGCGGCGCTTCGAAGCAGGCTTAGCGCATCTTTCGAAGTTCTTGCCCCAGTCGCTGTTGTTGTCACAGGTACTGTTGACTCCGTCTTGCGGCACAGGATCGATGAGTGTCGAAGAAACATCAAAGGTGTTCCGGATTTTGCGAGAACTGAAAAAGTCGCTGACAAGTGTTTACTGACAGAAGCTCAGGTCTTTTTATCCGTAACAGATAAAATTCGAGTTTACATACACGGCAGGTTAAGTATCAGTTTGGACTCATGTAATAGAGAGTACTTGATATTTCAGACACGTAAGATCAAGGTTTCTGCCTGGCGTGAGGCCGTTTAAATGAGTTTCTGACAATTTCTTCCAGTTCATCTGCTTCAGAGTCGTTCAACATATGGAAGACCGACTTTTTCTTCGCTTTGGAAATATGTCCGTTTTGTTCAAGTGCTATTTTAATAAAGAGGTCATTGCAGGCTTTCGCAATTGTCTTTATTTCAGTCAGGAAGAAAGGTGAGTTGGATTTCGGCTTTACTCATGGTACATTTTTTAATCATTACAGCTTGTATGCACTCCACGATAAAACAACGCCAAAGTAAACAGATGCAACCCCAGCAATAATATAGGCGATGGAGGTTAGTTTCTTTACGGACTCCTCTCTCTTTACCAGGGATACAATGCCTGAAATGAATGCAACCAACCCAACCACAATAAGGTTAATTCCAAAAACAAGACTGAAAATATTTTCAAGAGTCCTCATTTGGTATCCTTGAGAAATAAAATCTAACGATTAATGTTATGCAGCCTGTATGACAGGTCACGTAGTAGCAATTACTTTTTATCAGTGCGTCTTTTACCTGCTTCGAGTATCTTCTTCCTCAGCCTGACGGATTCAGGCGTGATCTCGACAAGTTCGTCTTCCTTGATGAATTCAATCGCCTGTTCCAGACTCATAATCCTCGGCGGTATCAACTGCAGCGCCTCGTCTGCATTGGCAGCGCGCATGTTTGTCTGTTTCTTTTCCTTTATGACATTCACGTCAAGGTCATTCGCCCTTGAATTCTCTCCTATGATCATACCCTCGTAGACAGGGGTATTTTCTCTGACGAAGAGCGTCCCCCTCGGTTGCAGGTGGAAAAGCGCGTAGGTAGTTGAAGCGCCCTGTCTGTCGGCAACGAGCGCGCCTGTCTGCCTCTTCGAGATAGGCCCGTGCCAGGGCTCGTAGCCGTCGAAGAGATGATTAAGCAGGCCCGTTCCCCTTGTATCAGTCATGAATTGCGACCTGAATCCGATCAACCCCCTTGAAGGGATCCTGAATTCAAGCCTCACCCTTCCGAAGCCGTTGTTGTGCATCTTCTGCATCCTGCCTTTTCTCATACCGATCTGCTGGGTGACAACGCCTGTATAATCCTCAGGCACGTCTATCACCAGCAATTCCATAGGTTCTTTAAGAACACCGTCTACCGTCTTTGTCAGCGTCTCAGGCATTGCAACCGAGAGCTCATAACCCTCCCGCCTCATCATCTCTATCAGTATCGCAAGCTGAAGCTCTCCGCGGCCCATAACCTTGAAGGAGTCGGCCTCTTCAAAGTCCACTTTGATCGCCACGTTATAGAGAAGTTCTTTTTCGAGTCTTTCGCGTAATTTTCTGGATGTAACATATCTGCCGTCTCTTCCCGCAAAAGGCGATGTGTTGACGGAAAATACTATTGAAATGGTCGGCTCATCAACCTTTATCCGGGGCAAAGGCTTCGGGTCTTCAGCGTCTGTAACGGTATCCCCTATATTTATGCCTTCAATACCCGAGAGGGCAATAATCTCTCCGGCAGAAGCCTCTTCAGCCGCAACCCTGTCCATCCCCTGAAACGTATAAAGTGATGACACCTTTGTCTTAGCGATCTCACCATCTCCCTTTACCATGGCGACATTAGTGCCTACCCTCACCGATCCCGAAAATATGCGTCCTATGGCAAGTCTCCCGACGTAGTTGTCATAGTCTATGTTGGTGACAAGTATCTGTAACGGACCGTCGCTTTCACCTGCAGGGGGTGGTATGGTCTTCATTATCGTGTCAAAGAGAGGCTCAAGATTATCCGAGTCTTCGTCCATGCTCAGTTTTGCAGAGCCCTGTTTTGCATTTGTATAGAGGACGGGGAATTCGAGTTGATCCTCTGTTGCATCCAGGTCGATAAAAAGGTCATACACCTCATTAAGGACAGCCTGTATCCTTGCATCGGCCCTGTCTATCTTGTTGATGACGAGGATCGGGGGGAGTTTGAGTTCGAGGGCCTTTTTCAGGACGAACCTCGTCTGCGGAAGAGGGCCTTCGGAAGCGTCAACAAGTAACAGTACACCATCGACCATTTTTAAAGTCCTTTCTACCTCGCCGCCGAAGTCCGCATGTCCGGGGGTGTCCACAATATTGATCTTTGTCCCGTTAAACCTCACCGCTGCATTCTTCGCCATTATTGTTATGCCGCGTTCCCTCTCAAGGTCGATATTGTCCATAATGCGCTCCCGCACAATTTCATTGGTGCGGAAGATGCCGGACTGCTTCATCATCCCGTCAACGAGTGTAGTTTTGCCATGGTCGACATGGGCGATAATGGCAATATTTCTCAAATCAGTTCGTCCCATAAAAAAGTATCCTCTTTTCCGTCTTCAAAATGATCCAATGCGGCTGCCCCGCGCTTTATTAACAAAAAGATCCATTTGTTTATTTTGAGTATCACTCGAGATTCAATCGGCAATGTCACGGGCAGGACAAAGCAATGATACCAAGATATATAGTTTACCGGAATGGGAAGACAAAAAGATAGAGAGGCGGAGTAACAATCACATATTACCAAATTGCGATTCTGAAAGGTTTTTCTGTGCATATGCCTGATAACAATTGCATTTTCCGGGTTAAACTTTATTTGTTATACTAACACCCATGAACATAGGATTGTGCGGAAGCCATAGAACGGGGAAAACCACTCTGGCAGAGGCTATCTCCCGGAAAACCGGGATGCCGTTTGTTAGGACCGGGACTTCAGAGGTCTTCAGGAAATACGGGATGGATCCGTCCGGACCGATGGACTTCAGGAAAAGACTCTGGATTCAACACGAAATACTGGATACCGCTGAAAAAATCTGGATCGCCGAACAGGAGCAGTTTATTACCGACAGAACCCCTTTAGATATGATGGCCTATACCCTGGCCGATATCCAGGGAGCCACTGAAGTCAATCTAAAAGAATTGGAAGGGTATCTTGCCAGATGTATTGATGTTACGAACAAGTTCTTTCAAATATTAATTTTAGTACAACCGGGCATCCCCCTTATGCATGAAGAAGGCAAAGCAGCTCTGAATGAAGGTTATCTGGAGCATCTGAATTATCTGATCCTGGGGCTTTGCAGCGACGACCGAATCAAAGGAGCTTTTGTATATCTCCGCCGTGATATAACATCTCTGGAGGAGCGGGTAGACACAATTCTCTGTGAGCTTGACAGAGTCGGGAAAAAAACCGCTGTTTGACAAAATACGGACTATTTTATGGCACTACGTGACGTCATAGGACAGGATAAGGCAATAAATATTCTCCTCAGAACAGGCCGGCGGGGCCGCATTCCTTCTGCTTACCTGTTTGCAGGTGAATCGGGGATAGGCAAGAAATTCACGGCGCTGAACCTTGCCAAGGCCCTGAACTGTCTTACACCCCCTTTCTCCCGCGATGCCGAAGTCACGGACAGCAGGTTTACCGATGCCTGCGATGAATGTCCTTCGTGCAGGAAGACCGATTCCGGTGTGCACCCGGATGTTTTGTTCATTTCCCCCGAGGGAGGCCAGATCAGGATTGAAGAGATACGGGCGGTCGACGACATGCTCTCCCTGAAGGCTTTCGAAGGCAGGTATAAGATCGTTATTGTGGATGATGCGGACACCATGAACCAGTATGCTGCAAACGCCTTTCTCAAGACCCTCGAAGAGCCTCCGGAAGACAGCCTCATAATCCTGGTTTCATCAAATCCGGGCCGTTTAGCCGACACAATAAGGTCGCGGTGCTCGAGGATAAACTTTACGCCGCTGCCGCAGGATGCGTGTAAAAGAGTCATCGAAAAAACAATCACTCCCGGACCCGCTGCGAGGAGTAAAAAAGCCGGCGGCACCTTAAGTCCGCAGGCGGACGCGTTGAAAAGCCTTTCGGATGAAGGCCTCCGGCTTCTGACCATCGTACGGCTTTCGATGGGCAGACCCGGGAATGCCGTTTCAGGAGACATCATCGAAGAGAGGGCCTGGTTCATCGATCTCCTGAAAGGGATGCTGAACGCTGAAAAAGACGGCTGGGCTTCAAAGGAAGAGATGGAAAGGTGGTTCGACCTGATATTGATCCTTTTCAGGGATATGGCTGTCTTAAAAGTGACCGGCGATGAAACAAAGCTCATCAACATCGACCTTGCAGACTACATAAGGAAAATAAGCAGTTCAGCAGGTATAAAGGTTATAATAGAAAATTACAGGGAACTGAATACCCTGAAAGGATATTTAACGTTCAATTTGAATAAATCCCTCACATGGAACTATACGGGTTCTCTGTTGAGGAAAACAATGGATATGACACATGCCTGAAATTATCGGAGTGCGTTTTAAACCTTGCGGAAAGATATACGACTTTGAGGTTAACGGCCTGGAGGTCAAAAATGGAGACCTCGTTGTAGTGGAGTCCGAACTCGGCCTGAACATAGGAAGTGTCGTTGCCGAACGCCGTACGGTCCAGGATACCGAGAAAAAGCTGAAGAAGATCGTCCGTAAGGCGACCGGGGAAGATTTCCTTCAAAAACAGACAAACGTTTCCCTCGAGGACGAAGCAAGGGAAAATTGCCTTGAGCGGATCATGGCGCGGGGGCTGCCGATGAAGCTCATCTGCACCGAGGCGACCCTTGACAGAAAGCGCATCATCTTTTACTTCACGGCTGATAAGAGGATCGATTTCAGGGAACTGGTAAAGGACCTCGCTTCGAAATTCAAGACGCGGATCGAGATGAGGCAGATAGGTGTAAGGGATGGAGCAAGGATAGTAGGCAATCTCGGCATATGCGGCAGGGAGATCTGCTGCAAAAGGTTCCTGACGTCCTTCGAACCTATCTCGATAAAGATGGCAAAGAAACAGGAACTTGTCCTGAATACGGGCAAGTTGTCGGGATCGTGCGGAAGGCTTATGTGCTGCCTGGGCTTCGAATACTCCGAGGCGCAGGGGAATGCAGCGCTGATTGAAGAGTCCATTCCGGCGACTGAAGATGAGGAGTTGGCCGAAACGGTTATTGCTTCAGGCGACCTGTTGAACGGCAGCGCTCGGGAAGAGCAGGAAGAGCTCTCGCTGCGTGATGACGACCAGCCGGCAGAGCAGCAGCCCGGCAAACAGGATCCTAAAGGAAAACGCAGGAGATGGCATCCGAGGAGACGCAAGAAACGGCCGGCCAAAAAGTGAAAGATACGTTTTATATCACCACCCCGATTTATTATGTCAATGACGTGCCCCATATCGGCCATGCTTATACAACCATCGCAGCCGACGTTATTGCGCGATACAACAGGTTAAAAGGCAGAGAGGTGTTCTTTCTGACCGGAACCGACGAGCACGGGCAGAAAGTCGAAAAAGCCGCCCGCGAGAAAGGCCTTTCTCCGCAAGATCATGCCGATGCCATGGTGGGAAACTACAGGCTCCTATGGCGGAAGCTCGATATCCGGCATGACGCCTTCATACGCACAACGGACGAAGAACACATAACAATAGTCCGGAAAATTCTTCAGGAACTGTTCGAAAAGGGCGAAATAGAGAAGAGGCTTTATACAGGCTGGTACTGCGTGCCGGACGAACGTTTCTGGACGGAGAAAGAGGTTGTCGACGGCAAATGCCCTGACTGCAAAAGACCCGTGGAACAGATCGCCGAAGAAAATTATTTTTTTCTCATGTCCAAATATCAGGACAGGCTCATACAATACATAACAGAGGACAACCCCCTGTTCATACTCCCCGAGACGAGAAAAAATGAGGTGCTCGGTTTTTTAAAGAACAATACCCTCGGCGACCTGTGCATCTCCAGGCCGAAACAGCGCCTTTCGTGGGGTATCCCCCTGCCGTTCGATGAAGACTTTGTCACCTATGTATGGTTTGACGCGCTTCTGAATTATTACACAGCGACAAAATACCTTGCACCGAAAGAGGGAAATCTTAAATCTCAAATCTCAAGTCTCAAGTCTGCAGGAGACTGGTGGCCTCCGGACCATCATCTGATAGGCAAGGATATCCTTACTACGCATGCGATTTACTGGTCCACCATGCTGCTGGCCCTGGAACTGGAGCTCCCGAAGAATATCTTCGCGCACGGATGGTGGACGGTCGAGGGGAAAAAGATGTCGAAGTCATTCGGCAACGTCGTTGATCCCAATCAGGTTGCTGATGAGTTCGGCACGGACGCGTTCAGGTACTTTCTTTTCAGAGAAGTGCCGTTCGGCCTTGACGGAGACTTCTCGAAGCAGGCAATGGTACAGCGCTACAACACAGACCTCGCCAATGATCTGGGGAACCTGCTCAGCCGGTCTTTAACCATGCTGGAGAAATATCGCGGGGGAGAGGTTCCGGAACCTGTTGACAGCAAAGACAGAGAAGCTTATGAGAAAAGGATCAAGGCGTGGTTTGATCCCCGGAAAGGTCTTCTGACGGCTTTTGACGGTTTTTTAGGCAGACTCGAATTCCATCATGCACTTGCCCGGTTATGGCTTGTAATAAATGAGATCAACGAATATATACAGCATACCGTACCCTGGAAAGAAAAAGACGAGGGGACCCTTTCGAACATCCTCTACACGCTCTGTGAGTCTCTGAGGCTTGTCGCGCTTTTTTTGTATCCCTTCATGCCGTCCACTTCGGAAAAGATATGGAGACAACTCAATCTCGAGGGAGAAGTATCCGGGATGAATCTTGATACTGAGGCAGTGTGGGGCATAACCAGGCCCGGCACGAAGATAAACAAAGGCGCCGGCCTGTTTCCCCGCATGGAAAAAAGACGAGCGCCGTAAAGGACAATTCGAATTCTTGACTTCCCCTGAATCTCTCGGATAATATTAATGAATTCATTTGCCCGGTTATCAAAATGACTATCGCAATAGGCTGTGACCATGCAGGTGTTGAATTGAAAAAAGAGATTATATCCCTTTTGCATGATCTCCGCATCGAATGTATCGACTACGGCACGGATGGCCCCAAATCAGTAGACTACCCGGATTTCGGCGAAAAGGTCTCCGGCGCCGTTTCTTCGGGGAAAATGGAAAAGGGGATACTCATATGCGGAACGGGAATAGGGATGTCCATCGTAGCCAATAAATTCCCCGGCGTAAGGGCTTCGTTATGCAACGAGTTGTTCACCGCAAAGATGAGCAGACTTCACAACGATGCAAATATCCTTGTCCTTGGCGGAAGAATCGTTGGAAGGGATTTGGCAAAGGAGATTGTGAAGACCTGGGTCTCTACTCCTTTCGAGGGAGAAAGGCATTGCAAGAGACTCGAAAAAATCACCCTGATAGAAGACAGACTGAAAAAACATGGATTATGAGAACCTGAAAATGGCTGACCCCGAAGTATATGACGCAATCCGGAACGAGATAGCCCGCGAGAGAAAGAACATCGTACTTATTGCATCCGAAAACTATACCAGTCCTGCAGTGCTTGAAGTGCAGGGCTCGGTCTTCACAAACAAATACGCGGAAGGTTATCCCGGAAAGAGATATTACGGCGGATGTGAATATGCCGATATCGTGGAAAACCTCGCGGTCCGGAGGGCCAAAGACGTCTTCGGCGCCGAGCACGTCAATGTGCAGCCGCATTCCGGCTCCCAGGCGAATATGGCGGTTTTCTTCGCCTTTCTCAAGCCCGGGGATAAGATCCTGAGCATGAGCCTGAGCCACGGCGGGCATCTCTCGCATGGCGCATCGGTAAATTTCTCCGGCATTTTTTATAAGACCGCTTCATATGGGGTCAACAGGGATACCGGCTATATCGACTACGACGAGGTAAGACGTCTCGCCCTGGAAAATAGACCAAAGCTGATACTCGTGGGCGCCAGCGCATATTCGAGGATTATCGATTTCAGGGTGTTCTCGGACATCGCAAAGGAGTCCGGAGCGTATCTTATGGCCGACATAGCCCACATCGCAGGACTTGTTGCAGCAGGGCTGCACCCTTCTCCCCTTCCCCATGCGGATTTTGTTACGACGACCACGCACAAGACGCTGAGGGGTCCCAGGGGCGGGATGATTATGTGCAGAGCCGAACATGCGAAAGCAATCGACAAAATGATATTTCCGGGCATACAGGGCGGGCCGTTGGTTCATGTTATTGCGGCCAAGGCTGTTGCGCTCAAGGAAGCCCTTGAGCAGAAATTCAGGGATTATCAGGCAATGGTCATAAAGAACGCAAAGACACTCGCCGGCGAGCTTGTGAAAAGAGGGTTTAAGATAATCTCGGGTGGCACCGACAACCATATGATGCTCGTGGATCTGACAAGCAAGGGCATTACCGGAAAGGATGCTGAAGAGGCGCTCGGGAAGGCCTGCATCACGGTTAACAAGAATGTCATCCCTTATGATGAAAGGCCGCCCGCGGTAACAAGTGGAATCAGGCTCGGTACACCTTGCGTCACAACGCGTGGCATGGGCGGAGCGGAGATTGTCGAAATAGCGGACGTCCTGTCCTCTGTGATACAGAACAATAAGGACGCTGCCGCCATATCGGCCCTTGCACAAAGAATAGACTCGCTCTGCAACCGCTTCCCTGTCTATTAGGTTCTTCATGAAATGTCCCTTTTGCGACAATATAGAAGATAAGGTCATCGACTCGAGGACAAGCAGGGAAGGCAGCGCCATCCGGCGCAGACGAGAATGCCTGAAGTGCGGTAAACGCTTCACCTCCTATGAACGGGTCGAGGATATGGTCCCCATGGTGGTCAAAAAGGACGGCAGGAGAGAGCCTTTTGAGAGGTTGAAGATTTTGACCGGACTTAAAAAGGCATGCGAGAAAAGGCCGATAGGAATGGAGACACTCGAAGGCATTACCGATTCGATAGAGAAGAAGCTGATAGGAATGGGTGTCAAAGAGATTCAGAGCACATGGGTGGGTGAAGAGGTGATGTCATCCCTGAAAGAACTCGACAAGGTCGCCTACGTCAGGTTCGCTTCGGTTTATAGGCAGTTCAAGGACATCAACGAGCTGATGAACGAAGTAAAGACCCTTTTCGACCACAAGTAGAAATTTGACCCCGTCTCTTTGTTGCAGCGTTGCCGGTCGAATTCACGAATATACGGTTTAAAGGTCCGAAACTTCGCAGCCAGGATTAATCCTCACCCTGCAATCTCCGTTGCCGTCTGAAGACAGGAACTTCTCGTAAGTGAAATCATCGCAGTGACTCGTCAGGCATACGAGGTCGGAAAAAATACCGATTTTCTCTCCCGGCAGAACCCTGACGAATTTGTTCTTTTGATAGATATAGCAGGCGCCTTGATCCACTTTGGACCATAAATTGAACGTCGTCATATTGCTGACGAGGATGCCCTTTTCAGCGCAGGTGTCTTCTCCGGCAAACGCCTGAAAAGGATTTATCGACAAAAATATCAGGAGAAACAACGCGAAAACAACCGGATACAAGTTTCTGATCATTTCTTAATCACCACCTTTTCTTCAGAGTTTCGAGCCGGAATCCATGCCGGCCACGGCATGACCTTTCTGCATCCCCTGTGCGGCAACCTCTTTCCCACCTATTGCTATTGCGCCAAGCTGGGCTGATTTCTTCAGGAAGTCACGCCTTTTCATGATTGTCCCCCTTCTTCGTTTTCGTATTGTCAAAACTTAACCACAGAGATCACGGAGAAACTATTAACTTCGCCTTCGTATATGCCGGCTTTCATATCTTCACAGTTTTAAGCAACGCAGAGTTCGTTACAACCGATAATGAGCTTATGGCCATTGCCGCGGCTGCTATGATGGGGTTCAGCAATCCGAAAGCCGCGATAGGTATTGCAGCCGTGTTATAAAATAACGCCCAGAAGAGGTTCTGCTTTATCTTCCTCATCGTTGCCCTTGAGAGCCTTATGCTCTTGATCACGTCCCGCAGATTATCTTTCACGAGGATGATTCCGCCGGTTTCTTTTGCCACATCAGAGCCGCTGCCGATGGCTATGCCTATATCAGACTGGGCAAGTGCAGGTGAATCGTTTATCCCGTCACCTACCATTGCCACAACCTTACCTTCTGCCTGAAGATTTTTTATCACCCTTGCCTTGTCGCCCGGAAGCACATTTGAAATAATCATGTCTATTCCCACTTTTAAACCGATTGCTTTTGCGGTCCTCTCGTTATCGCCTGTGAGCATGATAACCTGAACTCCTTCAGCCTTAAGCCCCTTCACCACTTCTTCGGCAAACTCCTTCAAAGTATCGGCAACTGCAATCAATCCCCTGAGCTTTCTGTCTACAGCCACAATCATCACGGTATTTCCTTTTTCTTCAAGGCCCGATATGACATTTTCCCTGTCTTCAACAGGTACTCCCATGTCCTTCATCAGTCTCCTGTTGCCTATCAATATCTCCTTGCCATGTACACCCACTTTAACCCCATGACCCGGTATAGCCTCAAAGGTCTCGGAGTCGGGTATGGACAGACCCAACATTTGCGCCCTTTTGATAATCGCCTCTGCAAGGGGATGCTCCGAACCTTTCTCTGCTATGGAAGCCGAGAGAATTACATCTTCCTCGCTCCCGTCGAAAGTCACTACTCCGGTTACCTCCGGTTCTCCTTTTGTCAGGGTGCCCGTCTTATCAAACACAACCGCATTCAGTTTCTCCGCCCTTTCAAGATATTCAGCCCCTCTTATCAAAATCCCCAATTCCGCCCCCTTCCCCACGCCCACCATTAATGCCGCCGGCGTTGCAATGCCGATGGCGCAGGGGCAGGCAATAATCAGGACCGCGACAAAAGAAAGAAGAGAAGACGTGTAGTTGCCGAAGAGAATCCATACTGCTGCTGCAAGAAAGGCCACTCCTACAACAGCAGGGACAAAATAAGAGGCAATCTTGTCTGCAAACCTTTGAATGTTTGCAGACGACGTCTGCGCCTCTTCGACCATCTTGATTATCTGGTTCAACGTCGTGTCAGCGCCGACCTGCGTAGCCCTGAATTTAAAAGAACCTACCTTGTTTAATGTCCCGCCTATAATTTTGTCCCCTGCTTTTTTCTCAACAGGGACGCTCTCTCCCGTTATCATTTTCTCATCCACAGAGGAGTGGCCTTCTATTACAGTGCCGTCCGTCGGAATCTTCTCCCCGGGCCTGACAACTACAACGTCCCCTGCCATAACCATATCGGCAGGTATCTCCGTCTCTGAGCCGTCCCTTATCACTCTTGCGGTCTGGGGTCTGAGGTCAAGGAGTTTCCGGATCGCTGCGGAACTCCGTTTTTTGATTATTTCTTCCATATATTTTCCGAGAAGCACAAAGGCGATAATGATTGCAGAAACCTCAAAATATACGTTCTTCTCTTCGACAGGCAGAACACCCGGGAAAAAGACGACAAAGGCGCTATAAATATAGGCGGTTGATGTGCCGAGGGCAATGAGGAGATCCATGTTTGCGACCCTGTTCCTGACAGCATGGTAGGCTCCGACAAAAAATCCCTTGCCCCCGAAGATCATGATCGGGGTAGTGATTATAAACAGCCATACACCCCAGGTAAACCATGGGAGCCAGGGAACGGGGACCCACGTGAGGACTGTTGCTCCCGCAGCAAGACCGAGGAAAACCGCGGCCCTGAAAATGGCCAGAGCAACCACACCCGTAAGCGCAATGGTCACCCGTCTTTTCATGGCCTTTAATTCAGCCTCGGGAGCCTCGAATGTCTTTACACAGCTTTCGCTGCAGAAATAATATTCCCTTCCCCCGACTTCCCTCTTTATGGAGCGGTCCTTGGGGATAACCATTCCGCATATAGGGTCTTTTGCCATTTCAGAGGCGCCCTTCTCAGCGAGAATCGGCCCGGGCATGGCAGGTTTTTCTCCGAAAAAAGATTCCGGGTCCTTATCAAAATCCTCTTTGCATATTGCAGAGCAGAAATAGTAGGTTTTCCCTTTATATTCCGATGATCCCTCAGCGTCTTTGTCTTCTATCACCATCTTGCAGACAGGGTCTGTGACCTGCATATTATCACCTCGCACTCAATAATGTGGTTGTTTATCTTTTTTCATATTAAGGCATGTTGATATTGTTTGCAAACTTCATTCCAATTATCTGCGAATTCTATTCTCCAACCATTTCAATATTATTCATGGTGCAAAAGAGCTATATACACATATCATGTCAATGCAAGGTTTCAGTAAACCGCCGGCCGGCAATCTGCGAAGCACCAGGTCTAATCGTCCGATTTCCTTTGCCGGCGTCATGGGATTACATTCTCTAAAATGTATAGGACGCACTGAAGAAAAACATGTCGGCCCTGTAAGACTGATTACTGTTTGCACCTGTTAAAAAAGCGCCGTTTGTCCCGGAAGTAGCAGGGACATACTGATAAGCTTTATATTGTGCGTCATCATAAGTGAATTTTTCGTGGACATATCCAAGAGAAAGGGCAAGCTTTTTTGTAGCGGTATACACTGCCTTTACCGCATAAGACCTCAGGCGATAATCATCCCACTCGGAGATGTCGATATTGTCCTGTGTACGGCCGGAAGGGAGCGGGTTATCGCCAAGAAGATATGTGAGATCGACGTTTCCATTTGATCTCACATAATCGTGCCGGAGTTTCAGTGTAAGTTTTTTCGGAATCACATAAATATCAGCCCCGCAACCGTAATCATAACTTTCGTCCTTCTGTTCCGCTTCCCAGTTAAAAGCCTGGGGGGTCGGCAGCGTCGATGGGTCAAACCCTGTTGTAGCGTTGAAAGGAAGCTGACGCTGGAACTGAAAATATTTCACCTCTTCATAATCATAATAGGCGGTGAGTTTCATCAGCTTTCCGATTATATAGTCTGCATCGACAGTAAACTCATCGCTCTTCGCTTCTCTCAGTCCAAGAACGACATCGTCATAGTCGGTATCCTTATTCCTGTATCCGATGCCGATGGTAAGGCTTTCGGTCGGGTAGATATCGACAGATGCTTTGTAAATATCCCTCTCCGCTGCCGCCACATCGAAACGCCTGACAAAAATTTCTATGTATTCGGGGTCATCCGGAGGAACATCGGGTCGGCGGAAATCCGCACTTCTGTGCATCTTTTCGTAGCCCGCCTTCACGGTCAGGAAATCCAATCCGTTCCATTTCAGGTCCAAAGAATAAATATCATCCTTATTCTCCGCAACATCCTCCCGGTCCCTCTCCTTGTTCACATGAGTATATGCTGTCAAAAGATAGAGGTTAGCCGGCAACCTGAAGCCTATCTCCATCCCGTAATCGTCCTTTTTACAGCCGAAGGGTTCGTTAATCAATATCTCTTCTCCGTCTTCCGTAGTAATTTCATCGGACTTGTTTCTCTTTTTGTAATACCGATAAAACATCCTGCCGTCAAGAAACGGTAATGGAGTCGAAGTCAGGACAAAGCCATAGTTCAGGGTATCGATTTTTCCATGGAAGATATTATCACTGAGGGTGATGGGAACAACACCTCCTGGTACGTCAGCGATATAATAATCAAGGAGGTCCGTCTTTGACTGCGTCCGTGATGAAGCGATATTCAGAGTGAACTTGCTGTTCATCGGAAGTTTTACGTTTCCCCTGAGAGAGAATTTATAATAATTGTTGTCAGGAGCGAGGGTGCGAACATCTGTGGCGGAAGCGGTATTTTCCGTCGCAGGGTTGCGAAAGTGCAGGTTTTCATTCTCGTTTTCAAACCTGCTGTAGAGGTAACTCACTGAAACAAAGAGAGGTTTTTTCGCATAGCCCGCCTCAAATTTCAGGGTATCTGTTTTATAATCAATCGGCTCCGGAAGTTCGATTGCGATTCCTCCCGGACTCGTTCCTGCTGCGGCAGTCGCCTTTGTGCCGTCTCTGTCTTCCCTTGAGAAGGAAACATCGACATAAAAAGGCTTTATCATATCCAGCTTGATTCCTCCTCCATAACTCTTTCTTTCGACAGAGTAGTCGAAGTCAGACCATGTGGAGACATCCGTGCCCGGTGGATGAACAGGATATGTAAGGTTATTGGTGCCAATGCCGGAATAAAAACTCTTTGCACCGAAAGTGAAATTATGGGGGATTTCGTAATAAAAAAGCTGATATTTGAATGAACCCCATTTCCCTCCTTCGAGACCGTAGGACTGGGTATCATATCCGATGTCAGACGCCCTGAGCCCGACGAAATAGTCTGAATCATAAACCAGGTGGAATCGCCCGTAGAGACCATCCCTGATGTCCCGGTATTCGTTAAATTTTGCCCCGCTGCCCCCGACATTTGCGATCAATCCTTTAATCTCCATATCAGCGGTTATTGTCTCATCTGCGGCCAGGGAACAATGGAGCGGCAGAAAGATCAGAACTGCCGCTATGATTATTGATCTCATCACATCGTCCCTATCTCAGCCAATGGCTGCCTCTCGCGGCAGGGCCGTTGCTTCCGTGAATATTGGAATGGCAATTCAAACATGAACGTGCGAACATTCTGTTTTTGCCTGAAGTCGCAAGCCCTCTGAAGGTTTCGAATTTCGTATAGACCGAGCCGGGATGTCCCCTTTCATCATGGCAGCTCTGACACAGATAGGGAACCTTCTTTTCAAGAAGTTTGGAATGGTTACTGCCATGGGGAACATGACAATTCAGGCATTTTTCTTCAACAGGCGGATGCTCCCACAAAAAGGGACCCCGCTTCTCGGCATGGCATGTGTAACAGAGTTCATTTACAGAATCGGCCTTTATCTGTTTCTTTCCAAAATCTCCCATGGGATTGTGGCAGTCCGAGCACTTGATCAGCCCTTCTTTTAGAGGATGATGGGATTGCCGGTTCGATTGAGACCTGATATCCCTGTGACAGTTGAAACAGAGAGCAGGTTCAGCGGCCTTCAGATACTTGTCGCCTCCGTAATGAGCAGAATGACAGTCATAGCAGGCTACATCCAATGACCTGTGTCTGCTCATATCCCAGAAAGCGACGGACCTTGTGTCTTGATGACAGGAGAGGCACTGCGACGACTTCTTTGCAGCCGGGTCTTTTATTGAAAAGGTTACAATAGCGACGCCCCTGCCGCCCCCTTTTCGCACATGTTCCGCCCCCGGACCGTGGCAAGCCTCGCATCCCTGTTTATTTGCGGGACTGCCGGAAATCTCTTTCCTGCCGTGTATGGACTTTACGAATTGTTCATAAATGTTCTGGTGGCAAGCCTTGCAGACTTCGATCCCGGCATAGCCGATGTCTTGCTCTGCTGCATGGAGGTTTCCGACCAGGACGAAGCAGAGAACTGAAAAAAACAATGATAAAAATAATTTCTGTTTCATCCCCCTCTTCTGAATAGGAGAATTTCGCTTCTTCCTCTTCACCGTATCCTCACAAGGTTTGCCATGCCCGCTTCCATGTGATACAGGTTGTGGCAGTGATGGAACCATACGCCAGGATTGTCTGCAATGAATTCTACAGCGCCTCTTCCCATATGTGCCGGGATGATGAGAGTATCTTTTTTAATTCTTCCGCCCGTTCTCCTACCTGAGCCAACCACTTCAAAAAAGTGACCATGGAGATGCATCGGATGGTGCATCATGCTCCTGTTAAAGTATTCGAACCTTATCCTCTCGCCGTCTCTTATGTCAATATTATCCGTGTATGGATAGACTTTTCCGTTTATCGTCCAGTAGGGAGAAGCCATCATTCCTCCGGAAAGTGTCATTACAAAAACTTTCTCAACTTTTCCAACAGGTTTCAAATATGATTCATGGGCGCCCTCAAGAAGATTGTAGTCATTCAATCTCAGGCCCTTCAGATTGTCGTCATTGTAATTTCTTGATTCTATACCTTCATATAGAATAGTGCCGAGGGGCCATCCGCTTGCCGGGCTTCCGTCTCTGAGATTGTAAATATGCCAACGGCCGGGGTTGTTTGCATGTAACTCTACATCATATCTCTCGGTAACGCCGATCCTCAATGAATCGACCTCAAAAGGGATAATCGGTCTGCCGTCTGTGTGAGTAATTCTAAGAGAGTGCCCGGCAATGCGAAGAGTGAACGTTGTGGCAGATGAAGCATTAATGATACGCAGCCTCACTCTGTCCCCTTTTGTCACCCTGAACGGTACTGACGCTCCGAAGACCTTTCCATTAATACCGTATGCATCATAAAGTGGCTCATGGAGAGGTTCTCCCGCCGTCGGTTGCCTTCTCATCATTCCCATACCCATCATGCCTCCGGGATTTATCCTTCCCATCTTCGATGCCTCGGGTGCGCCGCCATCCATTGTTGCCCATCCTTCAAGCATAAGGGTATATTCCCTGTCATAGCTCCTTTCTTCCCTTTTCGGCTCAATAATCAGGGCGCCATATAGTCCCCGGTCAAGCTGATAGGAAGCATGGGTATGATAAATATAAGTTCCAGGCAGGGTGGCCTTAAATTCATAAATAAAAGACTGGCCCGGCTGAACTATACTCTGTGTTATACCAGGGACTCCATCCATCTTGTTCGGCACCGGCAATCCGTGCCAATGTACGGTTGTACCTTCAGGCAGGTAGTTCTTAAGAACAGCACGAAGCGTATCTCCTTCTTTAACTCTTATTTCAGGTCCGGGTAGCTGACCATTATATGCCCATGCACTGAAAGATTTTCCGGTTCCCACATTTACTGAAGTTATGGATGCATTTAGTTTAAATTCTCTGACGTCTTCTGAAAAAACTCTCTCTGTAAATCCTAAAGGGCTGATATGCGAGAGAGCTGCAATTCCCCCGATACCTGCATATTTTATGAAATCTCTTCTGCTTATCACTTTCTTCGCTGTCCTTTAATTAAGGATGTTTCGATTAACACCACCCCCTCTCTTTTGTATTTAATCCCTCCTTAGTAAAGGGGGATTAAGGGGGCTGTTTAAGAAAGATTGCGGACAAGCCGCAATGACAATATTGCGGGGAATGGCGCTAATTAATGACCTCTTTAATTATTTACTCTCCAAATTTTCTCGATTAAAATTAAGTCTTAAAAATAAGCGAGGCTCCTGTCTACGTGGACAGAGAGCCTCCGCAATGATAATTAGTAGGCTGACCGCATCCAGCCTGTAGCTTTGTCCACCATAACTTTGTCAACAAGCGAATTATCTTTAGTCACAATTTCAGCTTCAAAAGCTGTTCCGGCATCCTTGATCTTGCCCAGCTTCAGGTTCGGGTTTCTCATGTTGTTAATGTAGTTCTCCAGAATTGTCCTGGCATCTTTCTCCTCCAAAGGTTTCTGAGGCTGCTGATATTGTTGGCCATAGCCGGGTCCCATCATGCCTTGTTGTCCGCCCATCATGCCGGGTCCCATCATGCCTTGACCACCCATCATGCCGCCGCCCATCATACCGGGACAGCTGCCCATCATACCTTGACCCATCATGCCTCTGCCCATCATACCGCCCGTCCACTGTCCGCAATAAGGGCAGTACCAGCCCTGTTGGCCTCCCATCATGCCCGGCTGCTGCGCATAGGCGATTGCCACTCCGACAATGAGAACGAGAGCCAATGCTGCCAATCTCTTCTTCATCTTTTCTCACCTCCTCTATGTTCAAATATTAACGAAATTTCAGATAATGTCAATTGTCGGGTTTCATGAACCAGCCTCATCGCAATTCTTGAATAATATCTCGACGCAATCCGGTCCCTCTGATTGTTGAGTCTCCGGCTATGAAATACGGCATATCATCACCCCAGCCGTGCTCTGAATAAAACTGTGCTTAACTGTATCAGCCAGAATAGGAAGATCGCTGTTCCCCACAAGAGACCCGGTAATGACCACGCGGTTTTCGATACCCTGACAACGAAGATCTTGCCTCCGTAAAGCACGATTCCGATTGCACCGCTAATGAGATGGACAAGAAACCATCCGTAGTCGAGCGCTTTCATCGGCTGTTCAAGGGGAAAGTGGAAGAAGAGGCAAAGTAAGACGTTCCCTATAAAAAGCGAAACCGTTGTCCATGCCGAGAACCTGTGGAACGTTAATGCTTTCTTCTTGTTCAATTGAAGCGAGGTCAAGAGGTAATTCCTGAGATTCAGCCCAGCCAGAAGCGCAAAGAGCGCGAAGACAAAACCTGTATAAGTCAGAATCCTCTGAAGACGCATGATCTTGATGTCGGTGGTTATCTGAATCCTGTGAGCGAACATTCCGAACCTTGCCGCCCAGTCCCGGTCATGCATGATGTGATGACAAGGTATGCAGGCATAATCGACGCTCAGATATCCCGGATTTACTTTTCTTCCGTTTTTTTCAGACACGGGGAACTCTCCGCGATGGTCTATCCTAAAAAGATGGCTTCTGAAATCTCCTTTGTATATCTTCGGATCTCCCTCGGCAATTACCGCTGCAGGAGGCATATGACAGTCGATACATTTAACGCCGCGCAACTCCATGTAGCTGCCTCTGTATTCAATGGCAGCCTCCTGATGACAGCTTTCGCATTTTTTAAGGATTAATAGCGGAGTCGACCGATGAGGGTTATGACAAACGGCGCACGAGAAGACGCCCATAGAGCTCTTGAGCAGTTGATTCGCCTCTGTGTATTCCCGGAGGAACACTCCCTCGAGCGGTATTTCATCGAGCGGCTTCTTCCCATGGCAGTTGATACAAGCATCTGCGTTTATCAAAATGTCGGCTTTCAGACCAGTTCCGGCATGTTTTCCGCCCGGCCCATGGCATGCCTCGCATTGCACTCCTTCAAATCTCCAAGTGCCTGCTATCCCCTCAAGCCCCTTCTGGTGACCTTCCGGAGAAAATCCCGTTGTATGGCATTCGCCGCAGTCATATCGAATTCGCTTGCCCGCAAGATAATCGGCCCATGTCTTGTCATCGAGATTGTACTGGTTCCTCCCATGTCCGTCGGGCCCGGAGGTAATGAGGTAACCCTTCTTGTCCAGAAACAGGGCCTTCCATCTAAAGCCGCCGATCACGTATGAAACATCTTTCCGCATATAACCCGGGGGCAATGGAATTCTTCTGATTTCCGGATCGCCCGCCCTATGGATTATCCGAGCATGTCCGGACATCCTCCACTCATCGTATTCTTTTTCATGACATTCCCTGCACTGTCCAGCCCCAACATATTCCTGTGTAAGCTGCCCGGCGCTCAAAGAACCAGCCGATACCATGAAAAGAAACAAGGTCATTATTCCCCTTAATGAAAGAGAAAACTGCGAGGAGCGGAACGGAAGTATTTTTATGATGCAATTTACGATTGTACTGATTTTTGTCATTCAGATGTGTCCTGTTTCAACTCATGAGAAAGGAAAAAGTTCAGGACCGTCCGAATCCCGATGATTGCTGCAAGCAATCCGATGTCCTGCCATGTAGGGGATAGCGCGGTTCTGAGTATGTCGGCGCTTATCAGGAACTCAAGGGCAAGGGAAAGCGAATGGCCCAGATGGTTTCTGCTTTGTCTCATGGCCTGATGATCGGCGCGAAGGAAACGCGTCTTCCTCGCATACATTATCAGGGAACCAATAATCCCAACGATGATCAGAATTACAGCGATTCCTTCAGCCAGCATCGCGGCATAATGTGCCACATTCTTAAGCAGTTCGTGCATTTCGATTTACCAATGCCGTATCATTCTGTCAACAGGCTCAATATAACGACTTTTTAGAGTATGTCCACAAACTAAGAATTAAGTTGTCAGTCATCCCCGACTCGATCGGCAGGCTGCCTCCTTTTCCAGGTAGGTCCGAACTCCGGCTATAACCTCACCCTTTGAGATGCCTGAAGCACCAGTTCAGCTGTCGGGGGCTTGCCAAAGTCCGTAGGAAGGCCGTGATGGGAATAGATTTTCGCGTACACCTCCACATTCCGTCCGAAGTCTTCGGTTATATGCATGATAAATGTCTCCTTCCTGATTTCCAGTGGCTTAAGGGCCGTGGACTTCTCTTCCGAATAGGAGGATATAAGCCAGGCCGCTGCAACAGATTCATTTTCCCCTGAGAGTCCTATGTTCTTGTATTCTCTTTCTTCCCTGAATAAAACCATCCCGTCTTCCTTGATTGCGGATACTTCCAGTATCACTCTTCCTCCCCATGGTCAACCGTCGGGAACATTGTGCGGGACGTTGTTCTTCACGGTAACCTGGACCTGAATTTCTTTTTGCGGAGTCTTATCCACATTCAGGGAAAGGCCAATGGCGCTTGACATGGTGTCCTTAAACCTGCCGCCCTGAAACAGGTGAGCATGGTCGGGTCTTATCTTCCCTCCAATCGCCACTGCCATTTCACCCGTTACTTCCATATGACATTCCTGGCACTGCTTTGCGCCTTTCACTCCCTGCCACTGTTCAAAAACAAGTGAACAGAAAACATTAAAGGTGTTCAGGGAATGACAGGGCGCACAGAATTTCGATTCTTCGTGGCGCTGCGAAAATTTCGATTGATGTCCGGAAACTGTTGCAGGAACAGGGTCTTTGATCGGACCATACATGGTTCCGGTCCGCCCGAAAGCCCCCGTCCATTTCCCTTCAGGGGTGATGGTGTGGCACATCACGCAACTGATCTGAATATCCCGGATCTCCTCCCATTTACCGTTGGCAATGCTGTCGCTGATCTCCTGGACCAGCTTATCGGAAGCAAACTGTAACATCGGAGCATGGCAGAAAAGACACTGCCGCAATTCCTCAGGACCGGACTCCCTTCCAAGCGCCTGTCTCGTCTCTTCTTTCCGGAGAAACTCGAGGTACTTCAGATACAGCGCCTGAAAGCCTGCGTTCCTGACAGACATCGCATGATAGGAGTTACTCCACTCCTCATAGTGGTGGTGATGACAAGCGGAGCAGACGAGGGGACTGGCAAAAGTTTTTCTTACGTCGGCCATGGAATCAAGAACGGTGACCGGATTCGAGACTTCGAAGCCCATCTTTTTCCATTCCAACATGTCTGCCCGCGCAACTGACAAGTTTACAGAAATCATAAAAACTGTCAGTACTATACGCGAAAAAATTTTCACCTCCATATCAAGCTCCTCTTTTCCTTAAGTTCTCTGGTTAAAAGTATCCTCTCGAAACGGAAGGGGCCTCAACATCTTGTCGAGCCCCTGGAATGCTTATGTGGGAACGGAACTTCTCTCTTTTAATGCCCGTGCGGGCCGGTCCCGGGCGTCATCTCCTCTCCCGCATCTTCTCCCGGCTCACCTTCCATTGTCTCATTGGTTCCCATCATCCCCCTCATCATCATGGGAGAAGGCTCTTCCATTATCTTCCTGAGAATTTCTCTCTGGCCGTCGGTCAGTGTCTTTTTTGCTTCGGTTAATGCCTCAATCTTCAGGTATCTGATCTGTGTTTCGATGCCTTCGCTCTTTTTAAGGGCTTCCTTTACTTTTCCCAGGTTAATGTCGGATACCTTCAGGAGGGCGTCCAGATCTATCTCGGCGATCTTCAACTCCGCATCCTGCCGTATGATGTCCTTGCTGTATTTTCTCCGGATATCATTGAGCTTTGTTTTCTGCTGATCGTTCAGGCCTAACCTCCCGGCATTCCGGAGCATGAGCGAAACGCCATGCTGAAACCACGGATGATGTCTCCCCATCCGTTCCCCCTTCATCCCCATCATACCGCCCATCATCTGTTGACCGCCGTGCATCTGCCCCATCATCGGGCACATCATACCCATCTGCCCCCCGTACGTCATGCCTTGCCCGGCTCGTTCCGGCGGGCCGCCCGTCTGTGCATATGCGGGAATAGCAAAAATTATTAAAACCACAAGACATATCGCTGATCTCTTCATTTTCCCCTCCTCTTTTTTAATTCTATAATTTTGTTATTGCTTTTCCTTTGCTATGAATTTTTCAGGGTCCTTCTCGAACTTCTCCTGACATGCCTTTGCGCAAAAATAATAAGTCGCACCCTTATAGACGCTCACAGCCGGCGCCTTCTTTTCGTCGACACTCATGTTGCATACGGGATCCTTAGCCAAACGATTCACCTCCCCTTATCTTTTAGAAAAAGGTTATCAAAATAAAGGGTGGTCGTCAAATTCAGCGGCATTTGAAATGATCTATTACTCGCGGGAATAATCTTACTCTTACTTCAGCCTGCCGAGCGCCTCTTTTGCAGCAAGGGTCTCGGCCTCCTTTTTGCTTTTCCCCGACCCTGTTCCGTATCTTTCCCCCAAAATGAGCGCTTCTACGGTAAAAACCTTCCTGTGTTCTTCGCCTTCTTCTCTGATTGTTTTATATTCGGGGATTGTGCCGAAGAGCAGTTGTGTCTTTTCCTGCAGATCTGTTTTGAAATCGTGGAATTCCCCTGAACTCACAATGTCGTTTATCCTGCGCCTGAATAACCTCAGAATCACTTCCCTTGCCGCTTCGAACCCCCCGTCCATGTAAACAGCGCCCAAAACCGCCTCGATCGCATCAGCCAGAAGAGACTTCTTTTTCCTTCCGCCGGTCGCTTCTTCGCCTTTCCCTAGTCTCAAATAATTCCCGATGGACAGGGACGTCGATACTTCCGAAATGACGGCTTCCTTTACCAGATAAGATTTCATTTTTGCCATGACCGACTCGGTAAGACGGCTGTCGAGCAGAAAGAGATATTCTACAATCACAAGGCCGAGGACGGAATCGCCGAGAAATTCAAGTCGTTCATTGTAGGCATCCGCCCTGTCGGGATTTTCATGAAAAAAAGACCTGTGCGTGATGGCTTCAGTAAGAATTTTTTTATTCTTAAAGCAATACCCGAGGCTGTTTTCTAATCCCGAACTGTCATGTTCAGTCATCAGTTGCCTGACTTTTATTCAATTTGTGAGCCAGATATGATGAAAAAGCTTTCTTAATGCAATATCTGGGTTCAGACATTAGTATTGATATGGATGCGGTCAGGTAATGAATTTTTTCAGCAACAGGCATGCATTGGTCCCGCCGAACCCGAAGGAATTCGTCAGGGCATAATCTACCGTCGTCTTCCTCGACTTATGGGGCACATAATCGAGATCGCACTCGGGATCAGGATTATCGAGATTAATCGTGGGCGCGACAATATTGTTGCAGATACTGAGGAGGGAGATGACTGCCTCAACTCCGCCGGCCGCGCCGAGCAGGTGTCCCGTCATTGATTTAGTCGAACTGATAACGAGCTTATATGCATGATCACCGAATACCCTTTTTATGGCATTTGTTTCGAGTTCGTCCCCGTGTTTTGTCGATGTTCCATGCGCATTGATGTAATTAACTTCCAGAGGACTTACCCCTGCGTCATTCAATGCTACAGCCATACACCGTGCAGCGCCCTCACCTCCCGGAGACGGAGAGGTGATATGGTACGCATCGGCCGTCATGCCGTAACCGACAATTTCTGCGTATATCCTTGCACCCCTTTTCTCCGCGCTTTCGAGGCTTTCGAGTATTAATATGCCGGCCCCTTCGCCCATCACGAAACCGTCCCTGTTCAGATCGAAGGGCCTGCTTGCCTTTTCCGGCTCGTCGTTCCGGGTGGACAACGCCTTCATTGCGTTGAATCCGCCTATGCCCAGAGGAGTTATCACCGCCTCTGCGCCTCCGGCAATCATTGCGTCGGCGTCTCCCCGCTGAATGATCCTGAAGGCGTCTCCGATCGCATGAGTTCCAGTTGCACAGGCGGTGGCCACGGCAGAGTTAGGGCCTTTTGCGCCGTACCTAATCGATATCTGTCCGGAAGCAAGATTCACAACGAGCATGGGGATAAAAAAAGGCGAAATTCTTCTCGGACCCTTTTCGAGCAGCACGGAATGATAATGTTCGATAGTATGCAGTCCTCCGATTCCGGATCCGACAATGGCCCCAACCCGTTCCGCGTTTCCGTCGGTAATCTTCAGCCCCGAATCTTCCATCGCCATTGCCGATGCCGCAAGAGCGAAATGGATAAACCGGTCCATCTTCTTTATCTCCTTGGTCTCAATGTAATCTTCGGGGTTGAACCCGTCCACCTCGCCGGCTATCTTCGTGGGAAACTGGTCAGTATCAAACCGGGTAATCCTTCTGATGCCCGACCTGCCCCGGAGAAGAAAATCCCATGTCTTCTGAACGCCAATGCCGAGAGGGGTAATCAGTCCGATTCCCGTAACAACAACTCTTTTTTTATCCATCGGGCTCTCAGTCTGCTCAGGCTGCCTTTTTATTGTTGATATATTCGACGGCATCTTTGACTTTCGCAATCTTCTCAGCGTCTTCGTCGGGTATCTCGATGCCGAAGGCCTCCTCGAAAGCCATAACAAGCTCGACCGTATCGAGCGAATCCGCTCCAAGATCCTCAACAAAAGACGCCTCGGGTACAACCTCGGATGCATTTACTCCGAGCTGCTTCGATATTATTTCCTTAACTTTTTCTTCGACCATTCACACACCTCCGTAATTAAATTCAAAATTCAAGATTCAAAAATTCAAGATTCAAAACCGGCAATGCAAAAATACAAATTTGAACCCGATTTCCACCGTTTAAGCCTAAATAATCACATATACATGCCGCCGTTCACATGTATTACCTGTCCTGTGATATATCCCGAATCAGGCGATGCCAGGAAGACCACGGCGTTTGCAACATCTTCCACCACCCCGAACCGGCCCAAAGGAATGAGTTTCTTCATGTCTTCTTTTATGTTATCAGGCAAGATATCCGTCATTGCAGTCTCTACAAAACCGGGAGCAACAGCATTAACTGTAACCCCCCTGCCTGCATATTCTCTTGCAACTGTCTTTGTCAACCCGACGATTCCCGCCTTGGAAGCGCTGTAGTTTGCCTGGCCCGGATTACCCATGAAAGCCGCCACTGACGTGATGTTCACTATTCTGCCGTACCTCTGCTTCGCCATATCCTTGATGGCCTCCCTGGTACAAAGGAAAACCCCTTTCAGGTTTATGTCGATCACGTCATCCCATGCCTCTTCTTTCATCCTCATCAAGAGTCCGTCTTTCGTTATCCCTGCATTATTTATCAGGATATCAATCCTGCCGAAATCCTTGCGGATTTCCTCAAAGGCCTGCTCCACTTCCCCGGAGTGCGACACATCGAGTTTAATCCCCCGTGCTTTTACACCCATGGCGGAAAGAGACGCCGCGACCTCACGGGCTGCATCGGGGTTTCTGCCCGCAACGACAACACTGACTCCCCTTCTTGCCAGCCCCACGGCAATCGCCTTTCCGATGCCGCGCGTCCCGCCTGTTACAATACCGACTTGTCCTGTAAAATCCATATCTCTTCGTAAAACCGGTCTTAATTTTAACAAAGTGCTCTTCTCTTTTCCAGTCTTTATTTGTCCTGTTACCGCATGAAGACCCCAAACTTATTGTAATATTAATGAATTTATGCTAATAATAATAAACTGGATCAAGTTTGAGGAACTCTCAGCTTCCTCCGCAAAGTAATGTTTTAACTCTGCAGCATCCCGTATGGCTGGAATAAATGCATGCGTGGCATCCTTTTAAAAGAGGTAGATGAAATAAATGAAAGCTAAAGTATATTTAATCGATGTAACGAACAGGGACGGTGTCCAGACTTCCAGGATTCTTCTTCCCAAGCTCTCCAAGACGATGTTGAATATCTATCTTGATGAGATGGGGATTTTCCAGAGTGAAATAGGTTTCCCGACCCTGAAGCACGAGGTCAATTATATCAATGCAAATCTTGAGCTTGTAAAACTCGGCGCCATCGGGAGGATTCACCTTGAAGGCTGGTGCAGGGCGATTCCCGAAGATGTAAGGCTGAGCTTTAAAAACTGCCCTGAACTCAAACATCTGAACATCTCCATCTCGACTTCAGAGATCATGATCAGGGGGAAGTTCCAGGGGAAAAAGACATTTAAAGACCTCGTCAAATCACTTGTTGAAGCTGTAAAGGCGGCAAGGGAACTCGGCGCGGAGACTGTCGGCGTAAACGCGGAAGACGCATCCAGGACGGAGCTCGACAGGCTGATAGAATTCACCCTTGCCGGAAAAGAAGCCGGAGCGGACCGGTTCAGATACTGCGACACCCTCGGCACCGACGATCCCATAACGATATACGAGAGGACCAAGGCACTGGCCCTTGCTACAAAATTTCCGATAGAGATGCATTGTCATAACGACCTCGGCATGGCGGAAGCTGTTTCCGTTGCCGGCGCGCAGGGAGCTGTCGAGACAGGAGTCGACTCCTATATTAATACGACTATCAACGGCTACGGCGAGCGCTGCGGCAACTGCGACCTTGTTTCAACGATTCTGGCTCTTAAATTCTCACAGGGGCTGAAAGATAAACTGCCTCTGGACGAACATGTTGATCTGAAGAAAGCCTGGAAGATCGGAAGATACGCTTCGTATGCTTTTAATATCCCGATCCCGATCAACCAGCCCGGAATCGGTTCAAATGCATTTGCCCATGAATCAGGGATACATGCGGACGGAGCATTGAAGGATAGGCGCAATTATGAACTTTACGACCCCGAGGATGTCGGGAGGGGAGAGCCCGAGCTTGCCGAAACCGGGAGGATGATCACAACCGGAGAGTACGGCGGGATCAAGGGCTTCAGGCATGTTTACGACAAGCTCGGTATTCATTTCCATGACGACAACGAGGCCAGAAGGGTGCTCGAACTCGTCCAGTATGCAAACCTGCATACCCAGAAACCTCTGACCGATGACGAATTACGGTTGACTGCCAGGTACCCGGAGGTTATAAAAAAGCTTCTGACGGTTGATCCGTAATGCACAGGATCACATTAATACCCGGAGACGGAACGGGCCCTGAAATATCAGAAGCGACTAAGAGGGTGATCGAAGCCACAGGCATCCCTGTCGAATGGGATGTTCAGGAAGCAGGCATAGATGTATTCGAAAAGGAGGGCACGCCGCTGCCCCAAAGGGTCATCGACTCCATCAAACGCAATAAGGTCGCGATAAAAGGTCCTGTTACGACGCCGGTAGGCACAGGATTCAGGAGCGTGAATGTCACTCTCAGGCAGATCCTTGACCTGTATTGCTGCCTCAGGCCTTCCAAAACGTTCAAAGGCGTGAGGACGCGTTTTGATGCCGTAGACCTTGTCGTTATTCGGGAAAATACAGAAGACCTGTATGCCGGCATCGAATTTGCAAAAGGGTCGGAAGATGCAGGAAGAGTTATACGCCTCATTAATGATCTGACGGGGAAGACGATCAGGCCTGATTCCGGCATCAGCATCAAACCCATATCCGTCTATGGCACGGAACGGATTGCGAGGTTCGCATTCGAATATGCAAGAGAGAACAAAAGGAAAAAGGTTACAGCGGTTCATAAGGCGAACATCATGAAATATTCAGACGGCCTTTTCCTCGAAACGGCGCGAAACGTTGCAAAAGGGTATCCCGATATAGAATTCGAAGACAGGATAGTGGACAACATGTGCATGCAGCTCGTCCAGAAACCCGAACTATATGATGTAATGGTTCTTCCCAATCTCTATGGGGACATCGTTTCCGACCTGGCTGCAGGTCTTATAGGAGGGCTTGGAGTGGCGCCGGGTGCGAATCTTGGTGAAGAATATGCTGTTTTTGAGCCTGTTCACGGCAGCGCCCCCAAGTACAAAGGGTTGAACAAAGTCAATCCTCTTGCTATGATACTTTCAGGTGTAATGATGCTGAGACATCTGGGCGAATTTCAGGCGGCTGAAAGGCTGGAAAAAGCCGTGGCATCGGTAATTGAAGAGGGGCGCAATGTTACTTACGACCTTAAACCCGCGCCCGATGATCCCACGGCGGCGACAACATCGGGGATGGCGGACGCCATCATAGGAAAACTCATCTAATCTCCGCAATGGAAAGTGACAGTTCAAAGACAATAGAGCTTCCCGACAACCATATCGAGAACCTTCTGCTCATCGAATCATCTATAAACCATGTGGTCTGACGTCCTTCTCATCATCGCTTTCATCATAATAAACGGCTTCTTTGCCGCTGCCGAAATAGCGGTCGTGGCAACCCGGAGAATCAGGATCAGGCAGCTTGTCGAGGCTGGCGACAGGCGCGCCCTCATCCTCCAGAAATTCAAGGAAGAACCGGACAGGTTCCTTGCAACGATCCAGATCGGCATCACTCTCGCGGGAGTAATAGCCGCAGCCATCGGAGGCGCAACCGCTGTGCGGGTCATAAAACCTGCTATCCAGAAGATCCCGGTAACTCCTGTAGCTGCTTCGGCTGAAGTCATTTCGATCGGAATCGTAACGCTCATCATCACGTATTTTCTTCTCATCTTCGGAGAGTTGATTCCGAAATCCCTTGCATTGACAAACCCCGAACGAGTCGGCTTGAAAACGGCAAAGACCGTCGAGGTCTTCTCAAAGGCGGCGTTTGCTTTTGTCCGGATTCTGACATTCAGTACCAATATTCTGCTGAAACCTTTCGGCAAAAAAACCTATACCGGCAGGGCAATTACCGAAGAAGAAGTCCGGATGCTAATAAGGGAAGGCGGCGAACAGGGAGTCTTTGAGGAGACTGAACAGGAACTTATCCACAGCGTTTTCGAGTTTACCGACATGTCTGCCAAAGAAGTCATGGTGCCGTCTACACAGATGGTCACCATCGGACTGAACATGCCTGTTGAAGAGATAAAGACCGTAATCACCGAAGAGCAGTTTTCGCGTTACCCCGTCATAGGCAAAGACCACAACGACATCAGGGGGATCCTCTATGTAAAGGATTTCCTGAACGCTCTCACGAAAGGTGCGGTCGATATCAGGAAACTCATTAAACCTCCCTATTTCATCCCGGAGATGATGAATATCAGCAATCTTCTGAAAGAGATGCAGAAGAAAAGGGTCCACATGGCTTTGGTCATTGACGAATATGGCGGGGTTTCAGGCCTCGTTACGATGGAAGACCTTCTGGAGGAGATCGTGGGTGAAATACGGGATGAATATGATATCGAAAGCCCCGTCGTAAAACTTGGCGACGGGACATTCCTTGTGGACGCATCGATGAGCATACGGGACCTTAAGGAAGACCACGACATAGAAATCCCCGAATCCACGGAATATGAAACCCTCGGCGGGTTTCTATTGACCGCCCTTCAGCGGATCCCGAAGGTCGGCGATATCGTCGAATCGGACGGCAAGAAGATTACCATATCGGAGATGGTAGGGCAGAGGATTTCAAAGGTGAAGCTGGAGAAACTGCCTGAAGAGCCTGTCGAAAATTAAAGATTTTCGACAAAGTCCTCAAAGCAGGGATGCGCCGACGAACCCACCTTCTGCCTCGTCCTGAAAATCATCCGTACAATCAACTGACAGCCTGATTTGCTTCATTCCTCCGTTCCCTTGCCATTACCTTCCGCTATCCTTTATAATTTTAATCCGCTATGAAGAAGAAGGTATCGGTCATAGGAGGCGGGAATGTCGGCGCAACTGCCGCACTGCTCATCGTCCAGTCAGGTATTGCCGACGTCGTGCTCTTCGATGTAGTCGAAGGGATGCCTCAGGGTAAAGCGCTCGACCTCGGAGAGGCATGCCCCCTCTGGAACTCTTCTGCGAACATCAAAGGGACAAACGACTATGCCGATACTGCGGACTCGGACATCGTGGTCATTACGGCCGGATTGGCGCGGAAACCCGGCATGTCAAGAAGCGACCTTCTCCATGCGAATGCAGACATCGTGAAAAATGCCGCAACAGAAATTGCAAAAAAGTCTCCTCATTCCATTCTGATCGTCGTAACAAATCCGATGGATGTTATGGCACAGCTTGCATGGAAGACCACCGAGTTTTCCTGCAAACGGGTCATGGGCATGGGTGGTATACTCGATGCTTCACGGTTGGCGGCATTTGTTTCATGGGAACTGGATGTATCGCCGGAAGATGTAGAAGCGCTGGTGCTCGGAGGGCACGGCGATGAAATGGTGCCTTTGCCGAGGTTCACAACGGTAAAAGGAATTCCAATAACAGAAATCCTTCCCAGGAAAAAGATAAATGCGCTGATCGAGCGGACAAGGAAAGGCGGAGCAGAAATAGTCTCTTTTCTCAAGACAGGCAGCGCATATTATGCTCCCGCTGCGTCCGCGTTCCAGATGGTAAAATCGATCCTGCTTGATGAAAAGCGCATGCTGCCCTGTGCTGCTTATTTGAACGGGGAATATGGCACAAGGGATTTATATATGGGTGTGCCGGTAATCCTAGGCACTGAGGGGGTGGAAAAGATCGTCGAGGTAAAACTGACCAAGGAAGAAAAGGCGCAATTCAGGAGGTCGTGCGAGTCTGTCAGGAAATTATTAAAACAGTTATCAATATAAAGTTAGTGAATTGATTTTCAAAAGTTTCCAGTAATCACCTTCAGTACCCCTTTAGGAAAGGGGTGTAATTCCCCTCTTTTATAAAGGGGTTAGGGGAGATTACTCAAATAAAATTTATCTTATGTTGCTCATGCAACGACTGTTATCGGAGGTTTAATGGAAAGAACATTATCGATAGTCAAGCCGGACGGGGTGAAAGAAAACGCGATCGGCGAAGTCATAAAGAGATTTGAACAGAAAGGCATGAGGATTGCTGCGCTGAAAATGCTCAGGATGTCGAAAGACGATGCAAAGGGATTTTACATCGTCCATAAAGAGAGACCTTTCTACGATAGTCTCACCGCATTCATGTCGGAAGGGCCGATTGTAGTGATGGTTGTGGAAGGCGATAATGCGATCGTCAAAGTGAGAGAGATCATGGGGGCTACAAATCCAAAGGATGCAGCGCCGGGCACGATAAGGGCCGATCTCGCCTCAGATATAGAGCACAATATCGTTCACGGGTCTGATTCGAAAGAATCCGCCTCATACGAGATCCCGTATTTCTTTTCTGCCCTTGAGATTTGTTAGAAGTAAATTCGCCCGATTTCATGCACATACTTCAATCCGGTTTCTTCCCTTTTTCTTTGCAAGATACATGGCATCATCGGCCCTTTTGACAAAGGTATCCTCGTTATCGTCAGCCATAAACTGCGCGACACCGAGACTGATTGTTAACGTGCCGGCTTGGTCAAACCTATAGCTCTCAACAGCCTTTCTAATTCTGTCTGCCAGCACTTCTGCTCTTTTCATATCCGTATCAGGGGTAATTATATTAAACTCCTCGCCTCCCCAGCGTATAAGATAATCTACTTCCCTGAGATTTTCGCTTACTATTCGGGTCAACGTCTGCAATACATAATCGCCTACAGAATGACCATATGTATCGTTTATCCTTTTAAAATGATCTATATCAAACATAACCAAGGACAAAGGATGACCATATCTTCTTGCCCTCTCAAATTCATTCTTGATTACCTTATAAAATTTCGTCCTGTTGAATGCCTGAGTAAGCTTGTCAGTTGTCGCCATTATCTCCAGTTCGCTTTCCAGTTTCTTTCGCTTAGTAATATCACGGATTATTCCAGAAAAAAACATCCCCTGATCTGTTTTCCACATAGAAACAGAAAGTTCTATAGGGAAAACACTTCCGTCTTTCCTCAGACCCTGCATCTCGGTTATCCGGCCGAAATATTTAGACTCCCCGGTAGAAGCCAACCTCTGCATCCCCCTTCGATGATCATCCCTGTATTGGTCGGGCATAAGGACAGTTAAAGGCTTCCCCAGTATTTCTTCCTCGGAGTAGGCGAAGATTCTCTGAGCGCTTTTGTTCCAGAAAATTATATCCCCGTCTCTGTTCGCCAGAATAATTGCATCAACCGCCGTCTCCGCTATATTACGAAATTTTTCGTCATTTTCCCTTAATGCAGCCTCCGCACCGTAGCGGTCGGGGTCCGGTTTTTCCAACAGGGCACACTGTCGCCGGATTTCAGCCAGTTCGCTAATAAGCTGCTTTTTTGTTTTTTTCTCGTCCTGCATTGTTGTTCAACCTGTAAATTTGATTACGGACGCATGGATTTCTCTTTATAATCTATAGCCATGATTCGGAACATGTCAATATATTCGTAAACCCGAAACAGATATTTCCCGAGTTAAGCAGGCAAATGAGTTAGCCGGGAATCCCGAAGCTTTCGGTAAATGGCATTTTAATATATCCACCATCTCGTGTCAGGAAATAATCGGGAAAAACAGAGCAGACTTCGAAGAATCCTTTTGATAAATTGATTTATTGCAGGAAAATTTCCCTGGCCAGGTTGACAACAATGCATGGGGAAATGGTATTTTATATGCTCTTGCAGGCGCGTAGCTCAGTGGGAGAGCGCTTCCTTGACACGGAAGAGGTCAGGGGTTCAATACCCCTCGCGCCTACCATACTTTTCGTTAAATTCCAACAAGTTAACTGCCCGGTAATTGGTGCACAGATGGTTCACAAATGGCGTTTGTACCATCGACAACATCCCTCAACAGTTCAACATTCATTGAGGCATATTTCTTTGTCATCTCCATAGTACAATGCCCTAACGCTTTTGATATCCGATCAAGGCTGATCCCTGAATTTACAGCCTGACTTGCTATACTGTGACGTGTCGCATTGTAAAGATTGATATAAGGTAGTCCCTTCCCGCTTAATGCTTTCCTCCAGATTTTGCCCAGGATGTTTGAGTTATAAATTTTCCCCCTATGAGTAAACACATAAGCTTCGGGCAGCTTATATTTCAAAATACTTAAATCGAAGTGTTTGGATATTGGCAGATAGTAAGGTTTTTTGTTCTTCCTTGATTTGATCTCAGCACTCTAATCATGTCAAGCCGATTCATTACATTGATATCGTCAAATAACTTAAATTTCAGAATATGGTTGAAATATTTGTTAGCCATATCTAACATGTTATCGCTACGAATATCTTTCATTCTTATTACTTGTTTTTGTTCCTTTTGGATATAACTGGCAACATCGTTAATAGTAGATTCGATGACTGCCCACATTGCGCAGATGAAAGGACCACGAAAAAAACGCGGTAATGTATCTTCAACGAGATCATCAAGCCTTTGCTCGATAAAAGACAGTTCCTGCTCATCAATGTTCTTCTTTTGTCTTTTAAGTAACCTTTCAGTTTTCTTTTTTTCTTTCTTTATGGCACTTGCGAGTTGCTTTTCTAATATGCCCAAGAAATCGGCAAGCCTGTCCAGTTCCAGATCATTATCAACGAACCTAAGGTCAATATCAATAAAAGCCATAACATGTGTTTTTCATAATTATGCGATAAAACTCAACAAATGTAGAATTATATAGATACCCTGAAACTATTTATAAATTAGATTAAACAATTTATTAGCCAGTTCAGGCTCAAGGCTCTTTAATATTTTATACTGTTCCAATGCAGAGCCTCTATCATTCAAAATAAGATAGATACCACCAAGATTAAAATGAGCCACTGCATAATCAGGATTAATTCTTATAGCCTGTTTATAAGCACCTATTGCTTCTTTAAACATTTCTTTATTGCTATAGGCAAAACCAAGATAAAACCAATACTCAGCTAATTTTTTATAGTCTTCAATACCTGCATTTTGCAAGGCAATAGTTTTATTAATTGTAATTTTCTCCTTTATTAAATTCACAGGCATCACAAAATTAAGGTTCTGCGCTTCCTTTACAATAAATGTCGCAATGCCAATAACCTCAGCATTTTTGTTAAAGACAGGCCCTCCACTGCTGCCTTCCGAGATAGGGGCTGTTATCTGCAAAATCTTCCTTTTAGGGCCTATCTCTCTTATTCCGCTTAATATTCCATCTGAGATTGTATTTTCAAGTCCTTGGGGACTACCGATAACATAGACCTTTTCTCCTATAACTGACTTGTCTGCATCTCCAAGTTTCACTGTCGGGAGGCTCTTTTCATTAGCTTTCAGTATTACAAGGTCGTTTTCCTTGTCTATATAAAGCAGCCCTTCCACATTTAAAACCTTATCCCCCGCCTTTATTTTGATAGAAACTGCATTGTTAATTACATGATAGTTTGTTACGACAGCTCCATCTTCTGTTACAAAAAAGCCGCTGCCCTGACTAATTGCTTCACCTTTTTGGTTGAAAGTTATCACAACTACCACAGCCTTGTTATTCTCTGTAAAAATTCTATCGGCATCGGCAAAAGCTATTCCGGAAGAAAGAGTAATAGTAATTAGAATTAAAATTTGAATGGTTCTATAAATCAACATCTTTGTTGTATGCATCCACTCCGTCCTCAAATGATACACTTCACATATTCCTTATAGTTGGATATGCGAAGTATAGATTGCTGGTTAGAATATAACAATTTGGTAGGAGCCTGTCTATTATTTATTTTTAGGAAGACTTATGCGACAACTGATACGGTCACCATGGCGTACCGCATTGGGGACATCGACCTTGATCACCAATAAATAAGCCAATAGTTGTACCGCTTTTTTTTGCACTGACGCCCCATACTCACTCCACCAATTGGAGTCATGCCTAACATGCCGGTAACCTGCGATACTTCGGCTCTTTTTTGGTCTTTAGTTCTGTCAGCGCGGGATTTCATTTGCTCAAGAAGATCTTTTACCTGATCTATTACTCTGTCCATGTCCTGTTTAGTAGCGCTTTGTTCAACCATCTCAGAAATTTGTCTAAGTCTGTCAACATCACCAGAAAATCGCTTGGCACATATCTCATACCAGAAATCTCTGGCTTCACGAATAAATTTGCGCTTATCATGTAGGGGATAACTGAAAGTGCCCCAAGAAGGATAATCTGTTCGACCCCGTCTGTTGCATTCCCCGGTAGCACCTCTGTAGTTTCCATTGCGGTTTTTCTGTAAGCGGCCCGTTTTCCTAAAATACA
>Ga0209164_1000882_pt1 | contig 49331 bp, 30 predicted proteins | sample MTBNYHSulfiMetaG_FD_187458 | JGI IMG/M metagenome (GOLD analysis project Ga0209164, IMG submission 187458) | Enrichment culture microbial communities from rom New York Harbor, USA that are MTBE-degrading - MTBE-NYH (New York Harbor Sulfidogenic)... | ecosystem: Environmental > Aquatic > Marine >... | reverse complement strand
CGCTGTCACTAATCTTACTGACGTAAACATCGCCTTTGCCATAATAATTAGCGATGAAAACCCTGACACTGTCCCAATCCATCTGTGGAATATGGTTACGAGGAGACTTAATGGCATTAAGGACGCATGCCGTATAGGGATCAATAACCAAGAGCGACTTGGTTCTGCGTGCTGCTTTGTAGAACGTGACGATGCGGTCGATGTTCTGGCCTGAACAACAGGCGAATATCACCTTATTATCTGTCTCTCGCAGGATATCGACCATCCTGTCCAGAACATCCTGTTCGGTCGGATACTTCCCGGCTTCCCTCCCCATCATCGTACCTTCCATAATGAGAGAATCGACCCCTTTGGGCGGATTAGCCACAAAACGATCAAACAACTTCTCTTTCCACCCGGCTGCCCGAAAATCACCAGTATAAAAAATGTTTTTCCCACTCGTTTTATCAACCACATGAAACGACATCGCATCAAAAGCAGAGTGATCTACAAGATAAGGCGTGATATGCAAATCGCCAACATCAAAAGATGTCCGATCGCATACGATTTTGGCCGCCTGTGGCAATTGAAGCCGCCCCTCTTTCTTCACAAAGATATTTAGGATGTTAATAAGCTTTTGTGCCCCCGCACTCATATAAACCGGAATATTAGGATGTGCATATTTCAGAAATCCGTAGTGGTCTTTATGCGAATGAGAAATCAGGATGGCATCAATTTGAGGAGATGCGTCTTTATAAAGTCCTTTGATAGGATAAAGGATTTTCTTTTCAATAAGCTCATTGATGGATTTGCCTTCAGTATCCGACTCTGCAAAGTCCCCGCCGAGACCATTGCCGAGCGGCATACCAAAATCGAGTAGAATGCGTGTGTTTCCTGCCGCTACTTCAACACATGACCCGCCGATCTCATTGGCGCCTCGATGGATAGTGAGCTTCATTATTTCCTTGTGGGAAAAACAACTTCAGGCTTGCCTGTGATGCACTGCCTTTTTTTATCAATGGTAATTTTTACAAAAACGATATTAAACCATTTGTTGCTTGTAATAAGGGAAACGACGCCCTCCTCCCCATCCCTGCCTACAAGCGCCGGATGGAATTTTTCCCCGACGTAATAAATGGTTACTTTATTCTGTGCGATGCTGCTGTATCCCTTGAACCAATTATCACCGATATGCTTCTTGAACAGATGGCAATAAATGCCATAATCCAATCCTTGCGCGAACAGGTCCAACGGGATATTGCCGCCGACTTTCAATTCAATGGGCGACAACTCTCCCGCATTATTTACCGAAACCATGTCTATCCAGAGCTTATCAGTAACTCTGGCCTTTTCGTTTATACTATTTCTGAAAATATTGGCTGGGAATTGTCGAAATACTTTGGTTCCATCAGAAAAACCCGGCACATACTTTGGCAGGTTATCGGCTAATTCTCTCTCAATCAGGGACTCTGGTTTCTCTTTGGTACCCCTGTCATCAAGCGGATGCTCTTTCGAGTTATAGGTGACGTATTTTACTCCGATATTACTGATTATTTCTTTAGCGTCGGCAATATACCTATCATCATTGGCATCATGAAATTCAATGTTCGGAAATAAATCTTTCAGAAAGTACATCCTCAAAGCCATGTTTTTTGATATTTCACCATTTATGCAAACCCTGACGGGCACACTACCCATTCCTTTATCGAATAAATACTTGATGCTCCATAAATCGGGGTTATATCGCGTCTCGCTGGCAAAATACACAGATAACGTAATGTCCTTAAGCTCAAATCTTAATTTTGATTCATCAGGATATACTTTTTTATACGCCATTTTTCGTCCTTTCCACATTCTACAGTCTGTATAAAACAGGAAAGCTTGTCCCCGCATGCCTCTGGCGGGGAACAGACTGTTTCTGTCAGTATAAGAAGCTCCCCCTTCTCCTTCAAAAAATACGCACCTTCCTATCCAAGACAAATAACAACCTGTCCCAGATGCTAAAAATAACCGACCAATTTGCCGTCTTAAATTGTCCTTGGCATTATAATCCCGCTTCGAAACAAAACCATCTCTTTTATTTGCCAAATATCCTTAAACAAATCCTACCCGGTGTACTTTCGTACTTTTTCTTGAGCAACATTTGGCCCTGATGCGGATAGTAAGAAGGTAAGAAGGCGGCGCTGCGCGAGAAAGTAGAACAGTAGTAAGTAGAGAGTTGAATAAGAGTAAGAAAGTAAGAAGGAATCATAATGGGCGAGATTCGATAAAAAATCTGGGAAAGTTAACACCCGGTTAACGATGATTTCTGGTTGATTACTTCTATGGGATAATCGGAGGTTGACAGAGCAATCGAACTTTTGAATAATCGACCTGGCAAAAGATATAATTAAACCTGAAACGATAACTCCAGAGAAGGAAGTGGAACAAAATGGCTAGAGAAAACCAAAACGATATCCTGAAACTAGGGTCGTATGAACTCAAAAGCCGGCTTTTCGTAGGTAGCGGTAAATACGCTACTTACGAGATCATGCAGCAGGCGCTGGCGGCCAGCGGCTGCGAGGTGGTCACCGTAGCTGTCCGGCGGGAACGGCTCTTTGACAACCGTCAGCGGAATATTTTGGATTTTATCGACCGGGACCATTACCGGATATTGCCTAACACGGCTGGGTGTTTTAACGCTGAAGACGCGATCCGCTGTGCCCGGCTGGGGCGGGAGCTATTGGAGATGGACTGGGTAAAATTAGAGGTCCTGGGCGATAAACAAACGCTGCTGCCCGACCCGATTGGCACCCTCCAGGCTACGGAAACCCTTGTCAAAGAGGGCTTTACTGTTTTAGTCTATACCTCGGACGACCCGGTGCTGGCCCAAAGGCTGGAGGAGGCGGGTGCAACGAGCGTCATGCCGGCGGCGGCCCCCATCGGCTCCGGCCAGGGGGTATTGAATCCCAACAACATCCGCATCATCCTGGAGCGGGCGAAGGTGCCGATTATCGTCGATGCCGGGGTGGGAACCGCCAGCGACGTTACCATCGCGATGGAGCTGGGGGCGGAGGGGGTATTACTCAATACCGGGATAGCCGGGGCACGCGATCCCGTCCGGATGGCGCAGGCGATGAAATACGCGATAGAGGCGGGCAGACAGGCCTATCTGGCCGGGCGGATACCCAAAAAGCTTTACGCCTCTGCTTCCTCGCCGCTCGAAGGAACGATAGGCACCAATGCATAATGAAACGATTAATCCTGTCGAGCTGCTGGGGGTGGCCGGCCCGATAGCCAGTCACCTGCCGGGCTATGAGCTGCGGCCGCAGCAGATTGAAATGGCCGGCGAAATAACGGCGGCATTTGAGGAATCCTACCATCTGGTCGTGGAAGCGGGCACCGGCATCGGCAAAAGCTTCGCCTATATTCTGCCGGCCCTGGCCCAGGCTACCGGGCACCGGGAAAAGGTGATAATCAGCACCTATACTATTTCGCTGCAGGAACAACTGCTTTATAAAGATATCCCATTCATTGAGCAGGTGGTTGATTTTGACTTTATCGCCGCCCTAGCCAAGGGCAGGAGCAATTACCTCTGCCGGCGGCGGCTGGAACTGGCCCAAAGACGGGTGGGCACACTATTTGACCGGCCCAGCGAGATCTCGATTCTTACGGAAATAGATCACTGGGCCTTTAATACCCAGGACGGCTCGTTAAACTCGCTGGGATTCGCCCCGCCGCCGGGCCTGTGGGAGATGATCTGCAGCGAATCAGGAACCTGTCTGGGTAGTCGATGTCAAAGTCATAATAATTGTTTTTATCAGTTGGCCCGGAGGCGGTTGTTTAAAGCGGATCTAATCATCGCCAATCATGCGCTCTTATTCTCCGATCTGGCGGTTCGGCAGCAGGGTGGGAGCATCCTGCCCCGAGCTAAATACTTCATCTTAGACGAGGCGCATAACGTGGAGAACGTGGCCAGTACGCATTTCGGCCTGCGGTTAAGCAGTGCCCAGGTGAGTTTCCTGCTGCATCGGCTGTTTAATCCCCGGACGAAAAAAGGTGTCCTGGCCCATCATAAAGATACCCAGATCGAACATTTAATCCTACAAGCCCAGCAAGGGGCGGATATATTTTTTAATGAGATTATGCAATTTTACGAGGGTCAGGAACTGGCCGGCGGCAACGGCCGGGTAATCTCCCCAGGGGTGTTTGCCAATACCCTGTCAGAGCCGCTTTATAATATAAGAAACTATCTCCAGATACTGGCCCAGTCACTTACCGATGAACAGGACCGCATCGAGACGGCTGCTTACGGTCGGCGGTGCGGTGAATTCGCGGATATCGCCCACTTTTTCGTAACGCAGGCGATCGGCGAAAGCGTCTATTGGGTGGAAGGTAAAAAAAGGCGAACGGGGCATCTGGCGGTAATCTGCACCGCACCGCTGCATATCGGGGAAATGATGCGGAAAACGCTCTTTGAGCCGGCGGCTGCCGTGATTTTGACCAGCGCCACGCTGAGCACCGCGGGCAGAGGCCCTCAGAAAGATGATAAAGGCGTCCAGGGATTTGAGTTCTTCTGCTCGCGGCTGGGCCTGGAGGACTTTCACGCGGTACAACTAGGCTCGCCCTTCGACTATCAAAGCCAGGTAAAGGTCTATGTGGAATCGTATCTGCCGGACCCGCGGAAAAAGCAGGATGAGTTTATCGCCGGCGCCACAGAGGCGGTAAAAAAATATCTGCTGCTGACGGAAGGGAAAGCCTTTGTATTGTTCACCAACTTCGGCCATCTGCATAAAATGGCGGAAAAACTGGCGGACTTCTGTTACGAGCACGGCCTGGTGTTGCTGGAACAGGGCAAAGACCGCAGCCGCACCGCCCTCTTAAACGAGTTCCGCAGCAATACCAACAGCGTCTTACTGGGGACGGACAGTTTCTGGCAGGGAGTGGACGTGCCCGGGGCGAGCCTGAGCAATGTAATCATCGTAAAGCTGCCTTTTTCCGTGCCCGGGCACCCATTGTTGCAGGCCCGGCTGGAGCAGATCCTGGCAGAGGGCGGCGATCCATTTTTTGATTACCAACTGCCGGAGGCGATTATCAAGTTCAAGCAGGGCTTCGGGCGATTAATCCGCAACCGGACGGACAAGGGAATTGTGGTGATTCTGGATACCAGAGTTATCAGCAAAGGATACGGCCGGTGCTTTCTGGAGAGCCTGCCGCCCTGCCCGGTCGAGATCGTCGCCGGACCCGATGAGAACAAAGAGCAGCCGGCAAAGAACACCGCGGAATAAATATCCGGCAGTCAAAATTAGAGTCTGACTTCGGGTGAGATGAAGCGGCGTAAAGAACCCATCGCCCATTGATAGAGAGTGCTGCGGCCACAGTCGATCTGGACCCGGCCAGACATGTACGGCAGGGCAGAGGCAGGGATGGTTTGCTTATCCAGCTCAATGGTAATCTCATAGACCGCTTCCATAGGCTTTTCCTGCTTGGTGAGGGGGTCGTATTCAGTGAGCACCTCGCCGCCCACCTTGTTGCTCAGGGCCATTTTCTCTCCGAACTGACCCATATTATCCTCCCGATGGCGACTGAGATCGACGAGCTTGCCCCGGAAGGTGTCTTTGCTAAAGGCATAAAGCATTAACTGAGCCGATTGGCCCCGCTGGTCGGGGGTATGGAAAATCCTGGGGAGGGTCTTCTCCGGCACCCAGACCTTGGCGGTGAGCTGACGGGAATCGGCTAACAGGAACAAAGGCGAACCCTGGGGGACAAATTTTCCCTCCATTTGCCTGAGCTGATCGTCAAAAGAAAGGACCTCGCCGGCAAAGGCAGGGGTGACCTGGGTGTGGGCAAGCTGCTCCTGTAAGCGCTGCTGGTCCTGGAGGAAAGTTTTCAGGCGCTCCTGGAGTCGCTGGACCTGGTTAAGATCATCGCGGCTGCGCCACAGGGCGATATCAATTTTGGTCTGTTCAATCTGCGAGGTTAGTTTTTGGGCCTCGTATTCAAGCTGGGGGTTACTCAGATGAGCAACAGGCGCGGAATTTTCCTCGAGCCAGGCGCCTTCCCTGACCCGCTGGTCCCACTGCAATTGGCCGTCAACCTCGCAGCGGAGCCACTGCCAGCGGACCGGCTCCAGGATGAAGTTAAGGGTTACATGCTGCTGCATGGGCCAGAATAGCGCCCCGGCCGCCAGGAGAAAGATTACCGCCAGAAGCAACAGCAGCCGGACGTTGGATATCCCCATCGCCTGCCGCTGGGTGGTTATCGCGGAAGTGGTTTTATACAGGGGTACCACCATCATCGTAACAATCGAGAATAACACGATAACCTTGCCCAAAACCGCCAGGTGCATTTGCTTGAGCATGGCATAGACGGTAAACAGGATGGCAAATTTAATAAACCAGAGATAGATTACGGCGGCAATCGAATAGATGGGAAAGACAAAACGAAAACGATGCTCTTCCGGCAGTTCGTTGGTATATCCACCCAGGATATAATGGACGAAAAACCGCCGCATCAGGGCACTGGCCCGCTGCCTTAGATTGGGCACCTCAATAATATCCATCAGCATATAATAGCCGTCAAATCTAAGCAGGGGATTGGCGTTGAACAGGATAGTCGAAATAGAGCAGACGATAACCAGATTGAACGCCAGAGCGTGAATAAAGCCGGGCTGTTCGGTAAAATACCACAGGACGGCGGCCAAAGCGGCTAATAACAACTCCGCCATGATGCCGCCGGAGGTGACCAGGAGCCGCTGGACCTTATCGGGGAAGGTCCAGGAATCGGTGATATTACAATATAAAAAGGGGAAGAAGACCAGAAACATGATACCCAGCTCGTGGACTTCGCCGCCGTAATTCTTACAAGAAAGACCATGGCCGAATTCATGCACCGCCTTGACCAGCCAGAAAACCACAATCATCAGGGGCATATTGTAAATGGTAAAAAAACTGGTGTGGAACATGCCGGAAAAATCATGCCAGCGATCCAGTACCAGCAGCAGGGCGACCCCCATCAGCAGCAAATAGACGGCAAAGAAAACCCGACTCCAGAAAAAACGCAGCTTGTCAATCATGCGATCGAAAAGCCGATCCGGATCGTAAAGGGGTATTTTTAAGTACATCAAACTGCTGATCTGGGCCAGTAATTTTTTTTGCCTTTTCTTTTTTCCCGCGTGAAATAAGATTTCATCCCGATTCGGCTGGGCCATGATAAGCAGATTTTTCGCGGTTAAGGCACTGACGAACTGGCCGAGCTCCTGATTGGTTAAATTGCTGTTGCGAAATTCCCGGTGGTGAGCCTGCATTAATTGCAGGAGGGTGGCGCCGCGTTTGATCTGCTGAATGATAAAATTCTCTTCGCGATTGAAACGATAATAACGCAGGGAAAGGGGATCCTTATAAATCCAATAAGGCTGGCCGTCGTAGATATGCTCTGAAACGACCAACTCCGGCCGCAGCCGCGGCAGCTCGCGATCGTCGGGCGTGAGAGCTATTTTATCCCGCGCTGAAATCAAAGCGGCACCTCGCAGGTCCAAGTCAGGAACGGCTGGGGGTTGAATTATCTTCCACCAATTCGACGTGGGTAACCTTCATTCCCGGTCGAAAACGATACCGATAAATGCCGCGAGATTGGTCCTCCCCATCCAGCGGGGGGTTCTTAATTTCCACTTCGATATGAAATCGCTGGACCGCCCCGACAACAGTAGGACTTTTAAAGACGACTTCGCCGGGAACTTTTTGGGCCTGGTCCCGTCCGTTATCCACATAAACCACCGCTTTCTGGCCGAGTCGGACGGCGTCAAGGTCTCCGGCATCCTTGGGGACCGTTACGCTGAGACGATCTACCTTCATCAGGGCCGCCAGCGGTTGGCCTGCTTTTACCATCTCGCCTACCTGAGGCTCCTTTAGCTTGCTGTCTTCCAAATTGGTTACACTGTCAAAACGCACTAATACCCCATCGTCGGGAGCTTTAACGGCGTGTTTCTCCAGGAGTTTCTGGTTCTGCTTAAGCTCTATCTCGAGCAGTTTTTTCCCCAGGGCGGCTTTAGGCGGCCCCAGCTCGGCTATTTCCTTGGTCTGAATGGCTTCCTTCAACTCTTTTTCGGAAACGACCCGCGATTCGCCGATCTTTTCCTTATACATCTGCTGGACAATATCCAGATTGTCCCTGGCAAACTGGTAGCGAATGTCCGCATCTTTAGCGTCGATTTCAACGCTTAATTTGATTTTTACTTTCAGACTGTCTATCTGCAGCTTTACCAAATCGTCATCCAGTTGGATGAGGGTCTCACCCTGGCGGATAAAATCCTGAGGGGTATAGGCGATATTCGTAATAATTCCGTCAGCCGCGGCGCTTAGAATAACAACCTTCTGCGGCTTGAGATATTGGGATCTTTCCTGCAGCTTGGGGCTATAATCCTGACCGAGGGCAGGGGATAGCAGTAAAACCGCCGCTACCATACCGACGGTTATCAGGACAAAACAAAATTTAGGATAACTTCTCATATATATCTTCCTTCCGACTTAGAACAAACTAAGACGAATAAAATTAATAAATTCGTAAGAAAGCAGATAATAAAGGCTGTGCCTGCCACATTCAATCGCTACTTTACCCTCCAAGCCCTGGCGTGGATCGATCTTTTCCTTGAGATTTTCCGGCTGCTGGACCCGAACTTCAATGACATTTCGATATTGACGATCGCCGGTGGCCTGGACGTGAGCGCGGGGTGCGACCGACAAAACGCGGGCGGGGAACGTCTCCTGCAGGCAGGCATTCAAGATGACCTTGGCCTGCAGCGGTGCTTGTGCCTGTCTAATGGACCGATCATAGGCCTGGAGTAAATGGCCGGCTTGATCCTCAGGCACGTAAACCTGCAACTGCCAGGCGGAATCGGCGGGGACGATCTCCAGGATGCCTTCGCCGCGGGCGACCGGCCTGCCGGGCATCTGCTCGATTTGGCTATCGCGGGTAATTATCAGGCCGGAGACCGGCGCTATGATCTCATACTGCTGCAGTTGCAGCTCGTACATTTTCAATTCGGCCAACAGGGATTTCAGGCTCCATTCCAGCCATTTGGCGCGGGTTTCGTCGCGATCAGCAGCAAGCAGGGCCAAGCGGGTTTCACCGATGGCGTTGGTGACCCGATCGATTTCGCTCTCGATAATCCGCTGATCGAGCCGGGCTAAAACCTGACCCTTCTGCACTAATCTATCGGGCGGGACTAAAACATCCTCAATTACGCCGTCCTGCTGAACATAGGCGATTCGGGCATCCGTGGGCATCAGTTGTGCGGCGCCAATCACCTTAAGCTGCCTGGTAATCAAAAGCGGGGCTAGTACCAGCAGGGCTAAAAACGCCGCAAACGCCGCCCGCCGCAGGTGCGGCATGCGGTAAATCTTATCCCGTATCGCGCCCAAGGCTCGCACCAAGACGGAAAAGGGCAAACTGCGGTAGGCTAAACAGTTCGACAGGGCACTAGCCGCCTCGACCAGCAGCATGTCAATCTGTTTTTTCTGGCCCGGCTCGATAGGTTCCTCCGCCGCCTTTTCCACCACGAGGGCACCCACCACATGATCATCCTCTTCAATCGGAAATATGCCCATTACCAGCGATTCGGCCTGCAACATGTACAGGCGGGCGGCGGTTATCAGGTCATCCTCCTGTCCGGCGATATTTTTCATGGCAACACTGGGATTATCCACCAGCAAGGCCTTACCGTTACGGCAGACCTGCCGGGCGATTTCCGAGATACTGCGGATAAAACTGCTCTTGACGGCCAGCGATTCAACCCCTGAAACCGCCTCCATGCGAAATTTGCCCCGGCTGTTGAATGTGCCGGCCATGCAGCGATAAGCCCCCAGCATTTCCTGGCCGTAATTGGCCAGGGCGTAGCAGGCCCGGCGGGGGTCCAAACTACAGTGCAAAGCGCTAAGGTATTGCTTGAAGCGCTCAGTTTGCGAGATCTGCCTTTCCAAGTTATCGATCAAATGGCGCTGTAAAAATCCCGCCGCCCGCTCACATAACCCCTGCATGAATCCTAAATAACCCCGCACCGCTCGCGGGTCAACATCCTGAGGTGAGATAAGCAAAAGCACGGCGGAAACCCTGTCCAGCAGCAAAATCGGCACAAACAGCAAGGTATGGTCGCAGACATTTATCCCATCCTCGCCCAGCCCACCGTCATATACATTGGAGGCGGCATGAGCTGGTAATACCACCGGCTGTGAGTTTTGCAGGAGCCGATGCAGGGCTTTTACCATTAAATTCGACTGCCGACCCTGTTCTTCCATCCCCGCCAGGGAAAGGTTCATGTGGGAAACTTGAACCAATTCACCAGCAGGATTTAGCCGCCATACCGCACCACCCACTGCCAATACCGCTACCATACGCTCCAGAAACTGCCGAAAATAATCCTCAACATCAATATCTGAAGCACTTAGCTCGATAATATTGCGTTCCAGGGCCGCTAGTTGCTGCTGGAAGGCATTTAATTGTACATCCGATGACATCAATCTCTCCAGGTTACCTGCGAAAACTCAATGGTGATTATAATAACAAATTAAAGGCGTCAATAAAATCATTTTTCCTGCCGAAAAAAACCGGCCCGGCCTGGAAATCCAGGCCGGGCCAATTCTGTCATTGCTAAAACCTTAATTATAAGTTTTTAAATCTATCAGGAGTAACCATAGAAATTCTGCGTGATAAGCTGGCCGTCAACAATCACTTGCCCATTGATGGTACTGCGAATTATCCGGCCATCAATGTCAGCGGATGCGACATTACCCATGAAATGGCTGTTAACTACATTGCCCATAACATGCAGGTAATCCGTTGTTCCCAATACTGTAACTCTATTCGCATTCGCCAGGGCCATGGTGCCAACCTCGCCCTCAATTATCACATTTTTAGCTGATCCGGCAGCGAACAGATCAGTACTACCACCGATGAAGGCCCGATTGATCTTGTTGGCGATACTGACGCTATCGGCATCACCGCTTACCCACAGGCTCTTCATATTCTTGTTGCTGGATAGCTCCAAATTATCCAACTCGCCGTCAACGAGGATACTATTAAGTTTGAGTTTGCTATTGTAGCCGGCAACCATGATTTCACCGACATTGGCTGAACCATCCGCACTGACGTAGCCGCTGCCTTTGCCGCTGAGCACATCGCGTTCGATGCGGCTCAAGGCCTGCAATTCAGCCTTGTTACCGGCATCCAGATCAGCGTTTACGCTCAACAGGCTGGCTGAACCCTGACCGGAGACTTCGACCTCGGTCAATTTATCAAAGACTCTGGTCCAGGCGGTAGTCACATTCTTGCTGGCCTTGACGAACAAGGTCTGATAATCATCCGCGAGGTTATACCAGGTGATGCTGTCAGTACCAGTGAAAGAGCCGATATCTATCTGGGCATTCGAGCCGGAGACCGTCAGATCGCCAAAGTTGTCCGCGCTCAAATTAGCCGCGGCACTAACATCGCCATCAACATCGATAGTTTCTATCTCATTGCCGGCAGCATTAACCGATCCGGTCCAGTTTCCGTTTATTACCAGTGTGGTAATATTGCCGTCTTCAACCGTTACAATGCCCGCAAGATTTCCATCAATTGTAAGTAGGATAACATCACCTTCAAGAGTAAGGCTGGAGGCTAAGGCCAAACCGCCGATAAGCGTGACATCGTCGCCATCAACAATCGCCAGCGTGTTCCCGCCGGTTACAGTTACCGTCAAGTCGTCACCCTCGTATGGGGCACCCTCAATGACAATAACCTGACCAGACCTGGCATCAACGTCTGCCGCGGGGTAATGACCGCTTATAATGGAACCCAAGGGAGCAATCAAACGATCAATGCTCGCCCCGCTGGGCACATTAAGGGTGATACTGACACTCCCTGCCAAGACATGGATACCACCGAAATTACCGGCGACATTGATGTCGGTATAGGTCATATTACCAACCGGCACAAAAATGATTCCCATGGCATCACCATAGGTGGCGACGATATTGGTCAGGTCTATATTGGAAGCGGCAAAATTCGCTTCACAAATATCACCCACCTCAGCCAGAATACCGCCGGTGAACCAGTCAGGCACGCCGTCCAGCGAGGTGCCCAGGAAGCCATCCAGGCCCAGAGTACCCTCGGAGATGAAATCACCGGTAATATCCTCGGAAGCGATGATACTTCCGATGGAGATACCCGCGTGGACATAAGCCTCAATACTGCCGTTCAGCGAAACGATATGGCCCATGGCGTTACGCACATCTATAGTGGATTCGATATCGCCGGCGACTACCAGACCGCCCACGGAATCAGCGCCTATATCACCGCTGAAATCAATCGGCGGTCCATCGTCACCGAATACCAGCTCCATATCACTAACGCCTAAAGCTGTCAGAGCCGTGGCAAAGCTGGCCGCACTGGCAACCTCTATCGAATCAGTCAGAGCCGAGGCCAAACTCTGGAAAGTAGCCGTATCGTTCAGCAGGGTTGACATATCGGTATCATCATCAACCGTGATGATGCCGGTAATTTCCTGGGAAACATTGATATCGCTGGAATAGCTGTCACCGATAAAGATATCTCCCACATTTGCGCCATCGGGACCGCCGACATTGCTAACGGTTAAATCGCCCGCGTTTGGACCAAAAATGATGGTATCAAAAGAATCAGGATTGGTGCCATCAAAGCTGCCCGCATCAACCAAAACCGCCATAACACCATCAGTACCAGCAGGAAGACCATCACCATCATCCAATGCCACCATATCCGTATCCACACCGGCGATAAGATCATCACCGGAGACAATGGTCAGGCTCGTAATTCCATCACGTAAACCAACGGCGATAGCGCCGGAGACGGCTTGGCCGCTCGCGGCAGCACTGATCGTCATGGCAGAATCTTCGCCGCCGCCGCCGGTAAAGATACGTGCATTAACATCACCCGTTGTACTGATCACACCGGTCAAATGGCCGGTGGCAGCTACCACGGAGCTGGCATTACCCATATCGCCGGCGCTGGTAATATTACCGGCGTCACCGTAAACCAGGATAGCGGAACCTACGGACCCGCCGATATTGACCGCCAGGGCAGGATTGCTGCCATGCAGGACCAGCACGCCATTCATATTACCACCGATAGTAACCGTCCCGCCGATCGTTCCGACATCGGTAGCCGCAGAATTCCGGGCTAACTCCAGCTTGGAATTACCACCAACCTGGGTAGCATAAGTGGTGCTGCCGATAGTCCCCAGGGCAACGGTACAATCGGTAGAGCTGCCGATAGCACCAAGGCTTACCGTGGTGCCGATATTAGCCGTGGTAATATTCGCGTTGACGGTGCTGGTATTTAGATAAGTACCAATATTACCGCCAACATAAATGGGCGAATTTACGGCACCCACCTGGAAATAGGTAGCCACCGTGCCATAAACAGTAACTGCTCCATTTACCGTACCCCCGATATAGAAGTAACTGGTGGTAATATCATCAGCAACGGTAAGACTCGAGCCTAAACTGCTGCCGATATAGAGCGTGCCCGCACTATACAGGTCGATAGGCGAACTGCTGCCCACACTGCCGCCAATACTGAATGCATCATTAATCGCGCCGGTAACGGTTATGGGGGAATTGTCGCCCACAGAGCCGCCCACGATGAAGTCCGCGCCGGCATTGTTTATGCTGCCATTAACGGTAACCGCGGCGTATAGACTGCCGTCAATATTAAAATTACCGCTGGTTACGCTGCCGGTGGTGATGGGACCAGACACGTTGCCGTCAATATCAACTGAACCAACATTAGCGATATCTATCGTCGCGCCGGCAGCCACATACCCACTAGATGGCCCGATTTTGAGCTGCCCGCCAATGGTACCGGCCACCGATATCGCGGCGTCATCCTGGAGATTGCCGGATATGGTTAAATTGCCGCCGATGCCGGCGTCAACACTCAATGCCGCATCGAGATCCCATGTTATGCCAATGTTTCCGCCGACACCACCCAAGGTCATCGGTCCATAAACGTTCCCGGTTGACAAGTTACCGGAAATATCAGTGGAGGGCGACCAGAAATCCGTAATGGTGACCGCGCTGTCGGCATCCACTCCACCCATCGATACATTTCCTGTGATACCGTACATGGTAATGGAGGAATTGGTCAGATTGCCTACCGATAAATTACCGCCGGTCATATAACTCAAGACAATGGAGGAATTGGTCAGATCGACCACGGTAAAGTTGCCGGCAACATTAATAAAGGATATATCGGCGTTGTTGACATCACCGACTGTGGTGCTGCCATTACCGTCTGCCAAGAAGTTACCCGCGGTTATACTGCCCGCCGAGCCGTCAACGTCGGCGTTGATATCACCATGTATGGTTACGCCCTCATTATTCGCCAAGGTGAGGGTCCCATCCACGTCGCCATTGACCACGATCGGACCGTGGAAACTGGAAAGATCCATTCCACCGGCTCCAATCCCGCCGGGCAATTCCACACCGGCGCCGCTGTCCTGCCCGTCAAGGGCGGTCATCACGCCGGCGGTGAAGGTGATCAGGACTTCACCCGGATTGGAACCCGCGATGAAGCCCACTACCGAAGTGGTCGGTGAGAAGGTTGGAGCTCCGGGAGCAAAAACCCATTCGGTGCCGGAGGTGCCCACCGGCACAGTGAAGGTGCCGGTAAGATTCGTCGAGGTCGGATCACCGCCGCCGAAGATTTCGGTAATTTGATCCGCCAGGGCCGCCGTCGCCGTCGAACCGCCGATGTTCGTAGCGGTTAACAAGCTCAGAGAGCCGACAAACACCCGCTGCGCCACCGCGTCAGTCAATAAATTATCCTGAACGATCAGGGCCTGCATAGCGGAGTTATTGGGCAGGGCACCTTCCAGATTGAGAGTGCCCACCACGTCACCTTCCACGGTAACGACCCCAAGATTTCGACTGATGCTCGCCGCTGCGATAGTCAGGCTATTCAAATCGATTTCCGCCGCACTAAGACCGCCGGCGGTATTACTGTTAAGCGACAGGTCATAGCCGCTGCCGGACAGGATTTCGACTTCAATATCAGCGTACGGGTCGGCGCCGCCGGCTCCGTCGTCAATATAGGTAATGTCGAACTGGGCCTGGCTGCCACTGGCGCTGGTTTCAATCGTATATATCACACTGCTGGCGATTACCGTTAATAACGGCGAAGCGGACGTAGCCACGTTGGAAGTAATCGTACCACTGTAGCCGCCGCTGCCGGCATCCACCATGACTACTTTACCCGCGGTTGCGGTAATATCGCCGGTAATACCTGCACCTTCAACGTTCAGCACATCACCAGCAGTAGCCGTTAGATCACCGGCGCCAATTGTTAATGACCCGCCGCCGGAATCATCACTATCGGCCGCGATATTTACCACATCATTCGCGGCGGTACCGGTCGTAATAGACATATTGCCGGTAGCACTGACGTCGGTTATATCATTTCCCGCTGTCAGGGTCGTTATGGCCATCGCCGTGTTGGTGCCGGTAGCCGTTACACTGGTAATATCATTGGTCGCCGTCAAGGTGACGATAGTCATCGTTCCACCGGAAGTAACGCTGACCACATCATTGGTGGCGGCAATCTGGTTAGCCGTTAATGCTCCCGTGGCTGAAATACTGGTGACATCCACCCCGGCGATATCACCGGCTGTTAGTGAACCGGTTACCGCGATACTGGTAACATTGACCGTCGCGGTGATATCATCCACAACCACGCTGCCGCCGGAGGTAATCGTAATATTGGCGCCATCGATATCGGTATCGCCGGCCATGGTCCAGGCGCCGCTCGTGGTAATGCTCACATCACCGTCGTCGCCTCCGTCATCGTCGCCGCCAATCGTCAAGCTATCACCACCCTCACTATCGATTGTTGACGTTGAAATTGTTACCCCGGTATCACCCAGAATCGTAATATCATTGCCATCGGTATCAATACCACCGGCAGCGGAAAGGGTGACCGCACCACCAGTAGCCTGAATGGTTACGCTATTACTGTCACCACTGATTGCTCCACTAATGGAGATATTGGAAATATCACCAGCTCCCGCGGTAACATTATTGCTGAGTAAATCACCCACCGCGGTATAAATCTGCCCGGTAATGGCGGTCCCGGCGGTAATGGCACCGGAGATATCACCGAGAGCTGTTGATATCCGGCCGGTAATGCTGCCGGCCGTGGCATCAATGGCGCCGCTAATATCATAGTTGGCCAGGATATCGCCCGCCAGGTCGTCATTGGTCGCGGTAATATCCGCAGCCATGTTCTGGTCGGCATTGATATGGGTGCCGGAGGCCATGCCATTGTTGGTAATGGTCAAAGCTCCGTCAATATCACCGCCCTCGCTCCGCAGGCCGCTGCCCGTGCCGGTAATCCCCAAGGCGATGGTGCTGGCGCCCAGGTTAAAGTCGCCGCCCGCGACAATCTCGGCGCTCAACTCACCCGTTAGAGTGATAGCTCCGATAGTGCCGTCTGCCTCAATGTCCGCGGTGACATCCTCGGCCCCGATGGTACCGATATTGCCGCCGCTGGTAATCGTATCATCAATATCACCCGTTACCGCTATCGTGGTAATGTTGCCGCCGGCATCCACGGCTCCCTCCACGTCACCGCCCACGGTTAAAGTCCCTATGGTGGTTCCCGCGGTAATGCTTCCGGCTGAGGTTATCGACCCCGCCGTCAAGGTGACGGTACCGATGCTACCCGCCGTTGCCTCTACGGCCCCGGACAAATCACCGGTATCGCTGGTTATGGTAGTAATACTCGTGGCCGCGGTAATATCGCCGCTGATATCATCGCCCACATTGATGGTTCCGATCGAGCCGCCGGAACTTATATTACCGGTTAAATCGCCGGTACCGGCATTATCCACGGTAATGGTTCCGGTAATATTTCCGGTAGTAGTTATATTACCACCCAAATCACCATCCGTAACCGTTATGGCTCCGGCAATGGTGGTCGCGGAAATATTTCCACTGATGCCGTTGGCCGCGGTAATAGCGCCGGTGGCGGAGGTGCTGCCGGTTATTGCTAAAGTCCCGGTAATTTGATCAACACTAACCGCAGCGTTAAGAATACCCGTCACGGACAACGCGGTAAGATTGTTGGCAACCGTAATCGTCCCGATATTATTTCCGCTGCCGGCTATTATTGTCCCACCCAGATTGGTGTCATCATTATCGGTGGAATCGCTGAAGTCCAGATTGCCGATGGTACCGGTCCCGGCGGAAATCAGCACGATGTTAACCGTCAGGCCGGTAAAATCGGTTGCGCCGAGATCGATGTTAAGGATAGCGGCGTTTGTCACCCCGGTAAATGTTTCACCGGTATTGGCAATCGTCGGATCACCCACACTCGCCGCCGTGGCCGCCTGGCTGGTGACCGTATAGGCGACGCTGTTAATGGTGAAGTCCTGATCCGGCGCGCCTGCGTCATTCTCTGTGGTAGTGACACCCGCGGCGATAACCAAGGTTAAAGTCGTCGTCCCGGCATCAAGGCCGCTCAGATCGATATCGCCCATAAAAGCCTTATTGGTAGCGATAACAATGATTTCGGCGTCGGCCCCGTCAGTATCAGTAACCGTTATGGAAAAATCCGTGGCCAAATCTGTATGGTCGTTGACTCCATTATCCGAGATATCGGCAATAGTTATCTTGTCAACGGTACTGACGGATGCTAAAGCCAGGAAACCATCATCGGCATCCCATGCCCCATCGCCTGAGCCCTGGTCCCAGGTGGCGAACTCGCCGGGCAAGATATCAACCGCTGCCGGGGCGATACGTTCTTCCAGCTCCTCGACGCGGAGTCGAGGCCCGAACCTGTTGAAGCGGCGGGTAAGATTCGAATTCTTCGTGAACTCTCTGCGTGACTTTTTAATGAGTTTGCGGAGCCCGTTAGCCATGATTTATTTCTCCTTATTCGCGTGACTCGTGTAATCCTACAAACGAGACCTGTTTGTTTATTTTACCTAAATTTTCACCCTAATATTATTAATATAACCCATTCGTCCGACTTCTTTTCGTTTGCCGGAGCGAGTTAAAAAATAACTCCGACCCCCGTATTGCCCCATAAAATAAACCTCCTGTTCTTCTTATATTCTGCTATTTATATGAATTACGTTAATTTTTATACTTTTTTTCGCCAACGATCTCTCTCAACAAGATAAACAGCAAATCCGAGAGAATTTAACAATAAACCTGTTGTCAAAAAACTTTTATCTACAAATATATCCTCTTTACCCTTCGGTATATACATTATTAACAGTACTGAAAACCAGGATAGAAAAACAATTACCTGACTTGATAACCCTTACATTCAACAACCAAGAATCGCTCATGACATATCGCGCTGCCTCGCTTGATTTAACTACAGTATTCAAATATAAAACCGCCTTTTTGCGTTAGCAAGCCCAAAATTTAAGCGATCTCATCAATATAAAGCTCGCCATCCCTGCTAAAGCTTTTTATATACAAAATCTCTGAACTGTCAATGATTCAACTGCCAAATATCAGCTAGAAAAGCCATTTTAACCGATAAACTCAACGCAGCATAATTATCTGCTCACTCAGTTATTTATCTCACTGAGATAGCAGTGTCAACTAGAAATATCCAGAAATATCTGGTTTTTTTCAAAAAAAACTCAAAAATCGGCACTTTTTAGCCCATTTTGACCTAATAAATACACCGGTTGAAGCTGAGTCTATGTATTCGGGGACAGCGTCTGAACCAGCCGCAAACCGAGACAAACCTTATTTTTTGGCCTTATTGGCTCCCGCAGCGGCACTTGGACTTAGCCGGCGCTGCACATTAAGCTCAATTACGCCAAAATTCTGCTCATGCCGCATGATGGTCTGCTGCAGTGCCGCAAATAGCCGTTTAGCGGTAAATTGATTCAAAACCAGCCGTTTATCCACTTTAATCGTCTGATCCTGCCTGGAGAAGGGATTGGGATTCAAGGCAAAATCGATAATAACTTCCTCGGGCGTACCCGTCACCCGGCAGAAATTGGAATAATAGGCCTCCACATTGTGATCATCGAGGGTAATTTTTATCTGCTGGGGGGCGTCCTGCGCCGGGGTGGAACTTTCCATTATTTCGCCTTCTTTTATCTTAGACTCATCCGCCATCGAAACTATTCCTTTCGCTTTAAAACCATATTTCTATATCACAAATCAATAACCAAGCCACATCATGCAAACTGGCTTGGGCACATTAGTCGATAATAACACCCCGCCGCCGGTAATAACCGGCAATAAAAGACTATCCACTTCGCCTAAATTTGACGAGGAATACTACCAATGTCAAGAAAAAAGTTCGTAACCCGTTAAAAAATAATATTTCATGAGAAATTAATAATATCTCGTAATCCTGTTTATCCGGCCCGCATGCAGTTACTTGACGAACTCATCCATTGCCGATAATGTATTAACCTTAGACCATTATTAAACTTAAAAGATTTTTAATTATTGCAAAATAACGGAATTGACCAAGATGGCGGAAAACCCCCGAAAAAACGGCAATATCAGCGCTATTCAGTCTTTTAAAGAGACAATAGAATCGCTGGTAATCGCTTTTATCCTGGCCTTTGTCTTCCGGGCGTTTGTCGTAGAGGCCTTTATTATTCCTACCGGCAGTATGGCGGACACCCTTCGGGGAGCCCATTTTCGGTTGACCTGCCCGGTTTGCTCCTATCAATACAACTATGGATTTCTGCCGGAAAAATACCATTGGGCCAAAGGCTACCTGCCCCCAACCCCGATTAACATCGTCCCCCAGCGTCTGCAGTCCGGGGCCCTGCCCATCTGTCCCATGTGCGGAACCAAGGCGGACATCAGCTACCCACAACGCGTGTACAATGGCGACAGGATACTGGTACTTAAATATATTTATCAATTTACGGATCCGAAGATATGGGATGTAGTTGTCTTCAAAAATCCCACCGACCCTTCAGAAAATTACATTAAACGTCTCATCGGCCGACCGGGGGAAAAGGTGGAAATCATCGACGGCGACGTTTACATCAATGATATAATCCAGAAAAAGCCCGATCATGTCCAGAATACCCTTTGGATCGCCGCTTTTGATGACGATTATCAGCCCAGCTTACCGGCGGATGGCCGTGGGCCCCGGGGTTTTGGCAATTTGCCCTTTAGCCCGATCACGGAAAATAGCTCCTGGAAGCTCGATCAGCCCCGGCATCGCTTCGAATTCCTGGGCAGCGAGCAGCTTGATAGCCTGCAATTCGATGCCCGACATCTAAGGAAAATCCTGCAATGTTTCATTGCCTATAACGGACCTGATGTCGTATCGCAACTGCCTGTCGTAAGCGATCTTAAATTGGAGTTTGTTCTGATACCAAAAGCGGAATCGGGCAAGGTCATCATCAATCTGGGCAAATACGGCCGAGTTTATTCCGCCAGGGTGGATTTTGACGGGACATGCACAATAATCAATGAAACCACCGGCGAAATGCTCAAAAGTCGCAAATTCCCCCCCCTAACACCACAGCAGCCCATTAAAGTGTCATTTGCCAACCTCGATCACAGCCTTTACCTGCAACTGGGCGGTAAATGCCTGCAGTACGATGGTCCTAATGATGCCACGGCATGGGGTTACAAAAACGAAGAAAAAATGCCGCTACCCACGGTGGCCCTGGCCGGCCAGACAGGCGCCTTTACCCTGGAGCATATAGCCCTTTATCGAGATAACCATTACGTCAATACCCAAAATGGCTACCAGGGGCTGGCTACGGAGACAAACCCCTTTGCCCTGGATAAAGACGAATTTTTTGTTTTGGGCGATAATAGCCCCCAGAGTCTTGATTCGCGGTTCTGGACATCTCCCGGTCGGGGCAACGGCCATAAAAGCTATCGGCAGGGTACTCTTCCCCGCGATTACCTCATCGGCAAGGCCCTTTTTGTTTACTGGCCGGCCGGATACCCCATACAACGCCGTTTCCCCCTAGCCCTCATTCCCAACGTCGGCGAGATGCGATTCATCCATTAAATCCCGCTAAACGCCTATTATCAGATAAACCATCCAGATCAGCAATCCCACCGCCGCCCAGGAGGCCAAAAATCCTATAATCCCAACGGCGCTGGGTTTGGGGATCTCGAAGTCCGGATGTTTGATTAATACTTTTCTTTCGCCTGGTTGCATCCCCTGCGGCAGGGTAAAGGGCTGGTCGGTTTCCGGCTCGTCGTCGCCGATCGGGGTCCGCAGGCAGGCGTAAAGCCGGTCAAGTTTTTTATTGTCCACCCGCCGGGTAAAGAGGCTCACCACCACCAATGCCACAAAACCGGCCACCAGGTAGATAATCATCTGCCAGGGCAGATAAATTTTTCCTTCCCACAGCATAAAGTCAGGCAACTTCGAGGCTAGCTGCGTATTGAAGTCCCAAATCACCCAATTGCTGATATTGATCTTGCTGGTAAAAAGCAGCACCACAAAACTTACCATGGTCCCCGCCCAAGCCCCCGCTACCGTCGCCCTTCTCCAGAACAGCCCCACCCAAAAGGCGATGCCCATCATCGCCGGAATCATCCACAACATCTCGATGCCATGGACAACACTTTCCAGGTTAAAGGCAATGGTAATTCCGCTGATTACGATTATCATCGACATCAGCCTGCCCACGATCGTATAATGGCGATCGGGGGCATGTTTTACGAAAAACCGCCGATAAATATTTTCCGTAAACAAGGCGGAAGAGGCCACCATAAAGGCGTCGCAGGAGCTCATCACCGAGGCCAACATACTGGCGATAAATAGTCCTATCAGTCCCGGCAGCACCGTCGGCAGCAGATCATGGGCCATTAAGCCATAAACCTGGTCCACATCGGAAAGCTCCTTACCCGCATAAAGAACCACGGCGATCAGGCCCGTCAACATCCAGGCAATGGTGCAGAATCGCTTGAGGAACATCCCCACGGTGGTTCCAATACGTCCTTCCAATTCGGTTCGGCCGGCCCCGCAGGTGCTCATATTGTGCGGTTGAGTCACCCACCCGATAAGGGCGTTCAACGAGATAATAGTGATAAAAAAGGCGGTTATCTCTCCCGGAGCTACAATGCTCAGCATGGCCGGATCGGCGATTTTCTCCCGCACGCCTTCCATGCCCCCGACCTTTATCAACGCAATCGGCAGAATCAAAAAAGACAGGACCAGCGTCAAGAGTCCCTGAATAAAATCGGTCACGATTGCGGCGCTGAGACCGCCAGCCACCCCATAAATAACAAACATCACCGTCATCGCGATGATCGCCACCTTGGGATTTATTGACCCGCCGGAAACCGCCGAAATCATGGCGCTGGAGCCTTTGAGCATGGTGCCGATGCTGAACATCATGTTGAGCATCCCGATCAGGGCAAATAAACCGCTGACGCTGGCATTATACCTGATTTCGAAATAATCGCCGGTGGTTACCGCCCGCATCCGACGGAAGATGGGGGCAATCAACCAGAAAAACGGCGTGGAAAACATCCACAGCCATTGATACCATATCCCGGAGGCCCCCGAACGATAGGTCTTGGCCGCCACCCCCACCGCCTGATCGGAATGGGTACCCGTGCCAAACATGAAAAATATCATCATGATTTTGCCGAATTTGCGGTCCCCCATGAAGAAGCTGGTGCTGCTTTTGACCTTTTTGACCGCCCAGACCCCCACCAGCATGATCCCTACCAGATAAATCCCGATCATTAACCAGTCAATAATATTTACACCAAACATATGTACATCCTCATTATTGCGTTAAGTGAATTTGTCGCATCAGATTGTGCCATGCCGTGTCATTGAAACCGCCATTATTATCCCGTGGGGAGTCAATTTTATTATAAAAATCGTATCATATATTTTTAGTATTTTGTTTACAAGGATTTAATCCAGGATTTTTCCAGACAGACAAGTGGTAAAAACTGTAGGATCAACTCCCAAAAAGTTGGTTGATTTAAGCGGCTGGAGCCAAGGCTTCCGGCAGGAACACGAATTTTTTATCATGTACGGCAGAAACACCGAACATACCTTATTATTTTCTCGGTCCAAAGCTCGCGGTGGAGGCCACTTTCTCCGGGCAGCGCAGCCGCTGGCCCTTTTTACGCGGCCGACCGCGATGTTTCTGTTTCGCTTGCTTCGGCAAATCGTAAATTTCGGCATTGCGTTGGATTCGCGAAATAATCGTTGTCTGCGGCAATAGTTTTCCTGCCAGAGTCCTGTCACCGTTCGCCAAACGGTGCAGAGTACCCAGGCAAAGGTCAGCCGCGTAAATATTTCTCCGGCCGGTCGAGTGAAAATACGGAAGAAAATGCTGGATCAGCGACATCCATGTCGTTATAGTGGCAACCAAACCAACCTCCTTGTCGTATATGGTTTTGGTTTACCACTACCGCCATCGGGCGGTTGGTATTTTTTTGTTCGTAAAACATTGAAATTGGTCGCCTAAAAAACGCAAAAGTTTACTGTAATGAATATCGAACATAAAGAGAATATATTTTATATCCGGTTTCTTGCCTTTCTGTACGGCGTTATCAGCATATCCGTAATGGTATATACAGCGGCGGTGTATATCATGAAAGGAAGAAATGGCGTTGCGGAGTTATTTCTCAAGAGCCCGCATACGACCACCGACCTGATGATTTTATATGTCGGCATATTCTGGATTCTGCTGGGAGCTATTTTATACCTGGGGGCAAAGAAAATTTTCAATCTGAATAATATCATATTTTACGCGCCGTTGTTTCTATGTGCTTTTGCATATTTGAATTTTCTCCGCGAAAACATTAATTACGACGATGTCTGGGCATATACCGAGGCTGCCTTTAATCTGGAGAGGCACGAGCCTTTTAACGCTCACTACCTATACCCTCCCTTGTGGGCTTCCTGCTTACAGTTGTTAGCGCCCTGGGGATACGTGACAATGAAGGTATTTTGCCTACTGGTGAATTATATTTCCTTTCTGCTTTTTTATATTTTACTGTATCTGACCCTCCAGCGCTACGGTTTTCGGGCCAACTTTGCCGCGCTCATGACTTTTATGGCGTTGATAGCCAATGCGGCGGTTGTCCGAACTCTGTTTTTCGGTCAGATTAACTTCCAGGTCATCGATCTGGTGCTACTCAGTTTGCTGTGCTATCGAAGGCATATTTTTTTATCGGCCTTGACGCTGGGGATTGCGGTCCATCTGAAAGCCACACCCATGATAATGATACTGCCTTTCATCTTGAACCGAGACGGTAAATGGCTGTTATACTTTCTGGGAACGATACTTTTAATAGTGATTCTGACCTCCTGGACTAATGATATCGGCTACTATTATAATTTTCTGTCCAACGCTGCGGCGAAGGCGAGCAAGGCGGGATTTGCCTTACGGGACAATTCCATAAAATCCTTCGCCAATGCCACCCTTTTTTATTTTAATCTTAACCAAAACAGCGCACGATACCTGATCCCGCTGGGGATGCTGATTTTATTGACGTCAAGTTTATGGATTCTCTTCCAAGTCGTGAGAAACAGATTATTTTATCAGGGAGACGTTAAAGAAACGGTTGTTTACAATAGTTATATAATATTATTATTTTTAATGACCATGATTTCCCCTTTGGTCTGGGCGCATCATTTTGTGTTTATGATTCCGGCAGTTTTGATAATGATAAAATTGTTGTCCTCCCGAAAGGATCTGGTGATATACCTGACCGCCTATATATTGATTTATCTGGTACCAGCGTTCGACTTTTACCCTTATTCTTATAATCGATTAGCAGGAGTAATACTTGGTTATGTTTTATTGATCGGCTTTTTAAAAACACCCCATCCAGAGGGCGGCAGATATTTTGAGACAGCAAATCGATGGGATAGGGTACTAACTTCCATGAAAGGTGCGAAAGAAGACTGATAATAAACCGTTTTTTAAATATACTTTGAGCATTCACCAAGAACTTGTGGTCTAAAAGTGAATTTTATACAAATAACTCCACAAAAGGCTGATCTGTGACATTTGGCACGGCGAAAGAGAGAAAATCGTTGACAACATATATAATTTCGATCCGGCAAAAGGGAAACTGATTCGTGAATGACAGAGGACGACAAAACCAGGTGGTGGTAATCGGAGGAGGATTTACCGGCTTGGCAGCGGCATACGAACTGGCCCGGCGGGGAAGGGCGGTGACCGTGCTGGAGAAAGAGGTAGAAGTCGGGGGACTAGCCGGCAGCTTCCAGATCGAAGGAAATAACCTGGAAAAATTTTATCATCACTGGTTTATCACGGATGAATATATCATCCGGCTGGCAAAAGAACTGGGGGTTGAAGGGCAGTTGTTGCATTGTCAATCCCACACGGGAATGTATCTGGATCATCGATTTTATAAGCTATCCTCGCCGGGGGATGTTTTGAAGTTTACCCCGCTGGGATTGCGGGATCGGGTGCGACTGGGTTTACTGGTGCTGCGGGCGCGTCGGGTAAAAGACTGGAAAAAGCTGGAATCAATAACGGCGCAGGATTGGCTGATGGGACTGTGCGGGGAGAAAGTGTTTCGCACGGTATGGGAGCCGCTGCTACGGGGGAAGTTCGGCAGTTATGCTTCGTCAGTTTCGGCGGTGTGGTTCTGGAATAAGCTGGTGTTACGCGGCGGCAGTCGGGGCAGGAGCGGCCATGAAGTGCTGGTTTATTATCGCGGCGGATTCGCCGGGTTGGTGGAGAAGATTGTCGGCGAGATAACCGCGGCTGGCGGAGTGATAAAAACGGCAACAGCCGCTGAGGAAATCTTGGCAGCGGACGGCAGGATTAATGGGGTGAGGACCGCCCAGGGCATCATACCGGCGCAGGCAGTAATTGCTACTCCGGCTCTGCCGATCATCGCGGAGTTGGGTAAAGGCTGTCTGCCCCGGGAATATCTCGAACAACTGAGGAAAATTGAATACCTGGCCAACATCTGTCTCGTACTGGAATTGTCACAGAGTCTTTCCGAGATTTATTGGCTGAACGTCAATGATCCGAGTTTCCCTTTTGTGGGGATAATCGAGCATACTAATTTTCAGCCGTTGGCGAGCTACGGGGGCAGGCATATTATTTATCTGTCCAAGTATCTGCCGCCGACGGAAAAGCTGTACCAGATGACGGGAAAAGAGATTTTTGAGTTTTCTTTGCCTCACATAAAAAACCTGTTCCCGAAATTTGTGAGCGACTGGGTGCTTCAATATAGTGTTTTCAAGGCTCCTTATGCTCAGCCGGTGGTGGTTTGCAATTACAGCCGACTTATTCCCCCGCACGAAACGCCGATCGAAGGACTTTATATCGCCAGCATGGCCCAGATCTATCCGGAAGACAGAGGCACTAATTATGCAGTGCGCGAGGGACGCAATGCCGGCAGAATGGTAGCACAACACTGTACGGAAAAGGATGCGGGGAAAATAGCACGAGAGAAAATACTCAAATAAAACCGGCCCGCGGGAGTTGAAATCAGCAGGGAGGTAAAAATCCTTGAACGTTAAAAAAAACGGCCAGTTCGACGCGGAACTTCAAGGACGGAACGACTTGATGTACAGCAAATATCCCACACCCTATCAAGGAATGGCGGGGATAATCGAAAGGTCACGGGTGCGAACCGTCTTGAAGATGGCCCATATTACCGCCAATGATGCGGTGCTGGAGATCGGCTGTAAATGCGGGAATTTACTGGCCCGTATTACCACCGCCAAGCGGATCGTAGAAGCGGATATCTCCCAGGCGGCCCTGGCGAGCGCCGAAGCAAAACTGAAAGATAGAATTATGGCAGCTCGATGCTCAGCAGCGTTCCGTTGATGTAGAATAGCGTTTTACAATGAAAAAACTTTTTCAAAATCCATACTTCTTATTGTTAATAATTACTGCCGCCGGCGCCGGCCTGCGTTTTTATCATTTGGGATATAAATCGCTATGGTTTGACGAAGCTGTTACCTATTGGAATGCCCAGGGAAATCCGCAGGAAATCCTTCAGCACAACGCGACCAGCAACAGCGCCCCGCCGACCTTTACTTTTCTAATGCATTATATTTCCAAAATCGGCACCAGTGAATTCATGCTTCGGCTGATCCCTTGTATCGCCGGTATTCTGGCGATTCCGCTGGCCTTTCTTTTCTTCAAACAGTTTTTCGGGCCGGTCGCGGCCCTCGCCCCCACGATTTTGCTGACCTTCTCTGCCCATCAGATCCAATACTCTCAGGAAGTACGTGAGTATTCGATAACCACCCTGTTTACACTGTTGATAGTTTATTATTCCTACCGGGTAGCCGCCGAAAACAAAAAATTAAATTATATCTTTTTTTCAATTGTGTTGTGCTTTTCACTTTTCATTCAGTACGGATTAGCCCTGGTCATAGCCGCAGCGTGTGTCCTTATCATAATTGAAATACTCCGGAACCGGTACTTTAAAAAAATTGTCCCGCTGGCTCTGTCCCTGATTGCTCCTTTTATTTGCCTTGTCCTGCTGTATCACATTTCCCTGAAATACCACATGACACCAGGGGGAAGAGCGGCAGAAACCTATCTCAAGAACACTTATTGGGATGGTTCATTTTCTTCTTTATCTTCTTACATATTGTTCAATTCGGAATCAATTGTCCGTTACGCCTATGCCATCGAGACCAAAACATTACTCATTGCCTTTCTGCTTTTAGGAATATACGCATGTTTTAAATACCGCAAGTTCTATCCTCTAGCTCTTGCCGTAATGATGTTTTCGAGCACCTTGCTCTTTGGCCTGTTATCGCTTTATCCCTATTCCGGCTGCCGGCAAACCATCTTCCTGACCATCCCCGTTTATTTGTTGGCAGGGGTGGGTTTTTATTATCTTTTACAGCACCGGTCAACCAGGCCGTTTTTCTTCATCGCCCTGGCAATCTTTGCGATATATGGCCTCATGCATTCATACCAGTATTTACAAGAGCCGTCTTCCGAGAACATCAGGCCTATTCTAAGTGTTCTCGAAAAAAATATAAAACCGGAAGATAAAATATTTGTGGACCGCAAGTCTTTGCCTGCTTATTGTTATTACAACAGGCAAAGCCAATATGACATAAGCATTTTCTACGAGAGAAGAAAAGACCGGGAGGAAAACCTCGATACTTTAAACACGCCCGCTTCTCAAACAAAGCGACTGTGGCTGGTTTTCACCCATTGCAGTGACAAGGACCAGGAAAGGATTTTATCATTTCTCAAAACTGAAAAAAATGCGGAATTTCAGACATTTTATGTTTCGAATTCCTGCGCTCAAAAACTGATTCTGGCAAAAATAGATCAAAGAGTTTTCCATAGTATTACTCCATAGGATGTTACAATTCTATGGGAAATTTCCGGAAAACACTGATACCCGGGACTTCGCTGGTCTTTCCGCGGAAAATATCCTCCCAGGGTCATACGTACTCATAAACGAAAATAAGGTGGAATTCTTACATAAGGCCTATGGCTATGTTGCGCCGCTTTTTTATAAGCAGTTGCCCACAGACTGGCAAAAAGAATGGTTTAATGGTCCTGTCACCCTGTATAAAAAACCGAAACTATAAAATTTATGGCTTATGAATAGCTCGGTAAAGAACCCCCGCTGGGCGGACGAGAGCCAAAAACGCCTTGAATTATTCAGAACCGGCATGACCTATATTGAACCGATGCGGGAGAAAACGGCAAAATAATTTGAAGCAGATGAATAACGCACCGGCTAAATATCGTACTTGCTTTATTGGTGCGGTTTTGACCATAGCCGTCATTGCCGTCTTTGGGCAGGTACATACCTTCGATTTCATAAACTATGATGACGATGTGTATGTAAGCCAAAATAGTAATATCTCTCCCGGATTCTCCTGGAAGAATGCTATCTGGGTTTTCTCGAAAGAGCACGGCGGTAACTGGCATCCACTGACCGGATTATCTCATATTCTTGATTGTCAATTATTCGGATTGAATCCAGGCCGGCATCATTTGGTTAATTTGCTTTTCCATATCGCCAACACCTTGCTGCTCCTGGCCGTACTCGCGAAAATGACCGGTGCCTTCTGGAAAAGTGCTTTCGTAGCCGCCTTGTTTGCCCTTCATCCTCTCCATGTCGAATCTGTCGCCTGGATCTCCGAACGCAAAGATGTACTGAGCAGCTTGTTCTGGATTCTTACCATGGCTGCCTACTATCGTTACACCCCAAAACCCGCTGTCGGCCGCTTTTTGCTGACTCTTACCTTTTTTGCTCTGGGCCTGATGGCCAAACCCATGCTGGTAACCTTACCGTTTGTGCTCTTGCTGCTGGACTATTGGCCTTTGAACCGGCTGGAGACCCAAACCGGCGCTTTTGCCTGGCCCGCCTTGGGACATTGTGTCCGGGAGAAGATACCGTTTTTTGCTCTGGCCGCTGTTTCCAGTGTTATTACCTTCATCTTTCAGAAAAATTCCGGGGCAATGCTGGACATCGAAATTTTTCCCCTGACAACTCGATTGGCCAACGCCGCGGTTTCTTATATTCAATATATCGGCAAAATGTTTTGGCCAGCGCGCCTGGCGGTATTTTATCCTTATCATCAGGAAAATCTTACTACCGGTCGGGTAATTATTGCAGTAGCTGTGCTGCTGTTGATAACCATTTACATATTCCGCCTGGCTCCCAGACACAAATATTTAGCTACCGGCTGGTTCTGGTACCTTGGCACCCTGGTGCCGGTCATCGGCCTGGTTCCTGTGGGCCTGCAGGCGATGGCGGACCGCTACACCTATCTGCCCGCGATCGGGATTTTTGTCATGCTTGCCTGGGGGGCGGATGAGCTGTTGTCAAAATTGCGCTATCGAAAAGTAGTGCTTTCGGCAGCCGGCTCGGCGGCATTGGCGGGATTGATGATTATCACCAGCCGACAGGTTGGCTACTGGAAGGACAGCTTCGCACTTTTCGAACATGCCTTGGCGGTTACCCAGAAAAACTTCGTCATCCACAATAATCTGGGCTGTTTCTACGGCAGCCTGGGCCGCTGGCAGGAGGCGATGAAAGCCTGTAAGCAGGCCATTAGAATCGATCCGGATTATGCCAAGGCACAATATAATCTGGGTGTTGCCTATAGCAAGCTAAGCCGATGGCCTGAGGCAATTGAAGCCTTCAAGCAAGCTGTCAGAATCCAGCCGGATTCTGCCGAAGTGCACTTCGGGCTGGGCCTTGCCTATAGCAACCTGGACCGCTGGCAGGAAGCGATTGCCGCCTTTAAGCAGGCGGTTCGTTTACAGCCGGATCTTGCCAAGGCACACTATAATCTTGGCGTTATCTATGTAATGATGAGCGACAAGGCTGCCGCTCTCGCGGAATACAATATCTTAAAAACTCTGGACGCGGAAAAGGCGGAAAAATTATTTAACTTGTTTTCTAAGCAGTAACGAGTGCCGCTGCCAAAAACCACCCTAAAATGTGCTTTCGTTTTTTATCCCCGTTGACGCATATTTATTTATAGCATGTGAGGATTATTTCTAATCGTTTTCCTTTTCCTGCGGTCTCGATTTGTCCGTTCGGGCTTTATCGCCGGTTTTTTTGCGACCCGCGCTTTTTTTCTTTCGACCAAGCAGCTCATCCGCCTCTTGAGGACTCTTCGGCGGCCAGATGCCCTGCTGCTGCCATTTTTGCAGATTATCCAGCTGCTTGCCGCTGATTATCGTGCGGCATTTGGGGAACCGATTGCAACCTAAAAAATCACCCCGCTTGCTCTGGCGAATTACCAGCTCCCCCTCGCATTTGTAGCAGCGGATGCCGGTCGGCTGCGGCGGACTCTTGGGCGGCAGAAGGTTGCCCTGTCGATCCATTTTCATCGTCGTTTTGCACTCAGGATAGCCGCTGCAGCCTAAAAACGCGCCGAATCTGCCCTGCCGCAAAATCATCGCCTTGCCGCAATTGGGGCATTTATGCTCGGTCTCCTGCGGCTGGACGAGCTTGCCCTGCCGGTCACAGGGAGCGGCAAATTCGCAATCGGGATAGCCGCTGCAGGAAAGGAATCTCCCATTTTTGCCGAAGCGATAGACCAGGGGTCTGCTGCACTTGGGGCAGGTATATTCCGACGGCTGAACCTGGGCCTTGGCATGTACCATTTCCTCGTGGGCTCGGTCGAGATTCTCCTTGAAGGGGCCGTAAAATTCATGCAGCACATTAATCCAGTCAAGATGCTGTTCTTCGATCTTGTCGAGCTGCTCTTCCATATGGCTGGTAAAAGCCAAATCCATCAACTTCGGAAAATGCTCGCTCAGCTTATCGGTGACCACTATACCCAGGTCGGTGGCATGGAATTTCTTGTCGATCTGCTCGACATACTTACGGGCCTGGATGGTGGAGATAATAGTGGCGTAAGTGCTGGGCCGGCCGATACCTTCCGCTTCCAGGGTCTTGACCAGTGACGCCTCGGTATAGCGGGCCGGCGGCGTGGTAAATAGTTTGGTCGGCTCGATCTTTACCGGCCAAACCACGGCGCCTTCCTCCAGTGCGGGCAATATCTGCTCGCCATTGCTGGTGGTGACGCCGCTTACTTTCATAAAACCGTCAAAAACCAGTTTCCGACCGCTGGCCTTAAAGATAGCCTCACCCAAACTGGTCTCGCCGGCGATGGTTACGCTGGTGACATCCCATAAGGCAGGGTTCATCTGGCTGGCTACAAACCGATTCCAGATTAACTGGTAAAGTTTCCACTGCGTCGCGTTTAACTCATTTCGCAGCCTTTCCGGGGTTAAAGCCACATCCGTCGGCCGAATCGCCTCATGCGCCTCCTGGGCGGATTTATGGGAGGTGCTGAAAATCCTGGCCTTGTCGGGTAGATACCGGCTGCCATAACTCTGGCTGATGAAATCCCTTACCGCCTGGACCGCCTCCGGGGCCAGATGGGTACTGTCCGTTCGCATATAGGTAATAAGCCCGATACCGCCCAGATCGGAAAGCTCCACCCCCTCATAAAGCTGCTGGGCGATTTGCATCGTTCGTTTGGTGGAAAATCCCAGCCGATTAGCCGCCTGCTGCTGCAAGGTGGAGGTTATAAATGGGGCTGAGGCGGTGGACTGCGTCCGCTTGGTAGTTACCTGCTTGATCTTGAAATTCACCCCCGAAAGTGCCTTATGCACCTGCTGTGCCTCTGTTTCATGGTGCGGCTTGTAGGTTTTACCCCCTACGCTGATTAGCTGCGTCTCCCAGGAATTGTGCCGGGCCAGCCAATCGGCCTTCTGTTTAGCGGTAGGTATCTTTTCTTGAAAATCATCGAGAAAATTCTGGTATTTTTGCCGCAGGTCCGGGGCATTTGAGGTGCTGAAAATTCCGCTGGTCTTCCAGTATTCTTCCGGCACAAAGGCCAGGATTTCCTTTTCCCGGTCCACGATTAATTTCACCGCTACTGACTGCACTCGGCCGGCGGAAAGTCCCCGGGCGACCTTTTTCCACAACAAGGGGCTTATTTCATACCCCACGATGCGGTCTAGAATCCGTCTAGCCTGCTGGGCATTGACCTTGTCTATGTTCAGCGAGTGACTATGGGCGAAGGCTTGTTCGATGGCACTGCGGGTGATGGCATTAAAGACCACCCGCCGAGCCTGCTGAGGCTTTATCTTCAGCGCCTCGACCAGATGCCAGGCTATCGCTTCACCTTCCCGGTCCAGGTCGGTCGCCAGATAGACCATAGAGGCATCCTTCGTAGCCGCTTTAAGTTGCGTTATGGTATTTTTGCGAGAGGCGATTATTTCATAAGTCGGCTTAAAATCATCACTTATGTCAATGCCCATCGTTTTGCTGGGCAAGTCACGGACATGTCCCATGCTAGCCATTACCAAAAATTCACCACCAAGGTACCTATTAATGGTCTTGGCCTTGGCAGGGGATTCCACGATTACCAGCTTGCGGGACTTTTTGACGGTATCCTTTTTTGCCATATTATATAACTATCTCATGTATAATAAGTTACAACAAATAACAGGGTGGTGAAGCTTTAAAAAATTTTCATCTATTATATTCTATAGCCCAAATTCTATCGACCAGTTTGGCAAATCAGCCGTAACAAATAAAAATGTCACTAAAAAATTAACTCAAAACTCGAAGCAGAAGCGGATAACAAAGGAAATATTTTATGTCAAGATGATAATTCACCATTATGTCAGCTTTTTACCGGCGGGCGGGCTAATTCTTGATTGCCTCTCGCGTCTATTCGAATTATACTAATCAAATTATAATTATTTTGCTGATTACTAATACATTAACAATGGAGTTGCTCCTATGTCGGTTATCCGATGGTTTCGTAAAAATAATAAAAAGCTGCTGGCAATTTTCGGGACTCTTTTGATGGTCGGCTTCCTGCTGCCTACCTATATGGGCCGACAAGCCCGCACTCAGCTCGAGCATGTCATGGGTTATGTCAATCAGAACGGCCAAAAACAGGCAATCACCAACGTCTCACTCTACCAGGCCAAACAGCAACTGGATGCCCTTCAGGCGTTGGGAGTTGACACAATTTCTATGCTCGGGATGATTCCCCAGATTCGGGAAATCGGCAATATCAACAAGCTGACTACCATGGCGGTGCACCAATTGCTCTTTGGCCAGGCTAATTTCTCTAATTATTTTCGCAGAATTCTCTACGAGTTAGCCCAGCAAGGCGGTTGGACAAAAAACCAGCAGGACCTGGACAAGATAATCGCCAATATCGATCAACTAGCCTTATCGGATGTTAACGATGCCGCCTTATATTATCTGCTGTTGACCCAGGAAGCTCATAGCGGAGGCATTTATTCTACCAAAGCTCAGATCGATGCCCTAATCAATATTCGTCAGCAGGCGATAAACGCCGGCCGGATTCGCCCGTTCAGTTTTAGCGCCGTGCTTGCCCAATTTGCCTTGACCGAGAATGATCTGCGTAATGCGATTGGCAACTATATCGCCATCCTGCGCTATGGTCATCTGGTCACCCGCGCCCTGGACCTCAGCGAACCTCAGTTACGTACGGAGGTTCGCGATCTTATCCAGCGCGACACCGTCGAGGGGACTTTTGTGCGTTTTAATGCCCGGCAGTTTCTCGATAAGGTACCGGAGCCCAATGAACAGGATTTACAGCAACAGTTCGACACCTACCGCAAGTTCACTGCCGACCAGATAAGCGATGACAATCCTTTTGGCTTCGGCTATCTTCTGCCCGATCGCGTGCAGGTGGAATTTCTCAAGGTGGATATTAATCAAACGGCAAACCTGGTTGAAGCCGAGTTTGCCCAGCTCACTCCGCAGAAGCAGGAAGATCGGCTCCGCGAATATTGGCTTGCCCATAAAGACGATTTTAAAGAAGAAATCTCCCAAACGAAAGAAGCGGAAACTAAATCGCAGAAACCGGAATATCGCTATCTGCCTTTCGACGAAGCCTACGAGCAGGTGAAGACCTCTTGGTTCAAGCAGCAGGCGAGGGAAAAGGCGGAAAAGGTCCTCGCCGAAGCGGCCCTCACCTCGCAAAGTTATAATAGTGCTCAGCCGGCAAAGCAGAATTCTCCTGAGGGCACGACAGAAGCTAAGAACATCAGCGATTATACCCAGCTTGCCCGCCAATTCAGCACGCCCCAGTTGGCCGTTTCATATGGCAAGACAGCTTTTATTTTTTACCATGCTGCTCAGTCAGATCCCAACTTTGCTTATACTTATCAGCTCAGCAAGGGCCAGCCTCAGTATTCGGCATTGGATATTATCTTCGACTGTCAGCCTTTGCATAAAGGGCTGGTCGGCAAGTATGATCTTGCCCCGGTCCAGTTGGGCGAAGACATCAAGTCTCTGCTGGCCATCAGGATGGAGCAGGATTCTGCCGCCTACATGATGCGTATTGTGGCGGTGGACCTCCAGCGTGAGCCGGTGTCTCTCGATGACGATGGCCGGCAAGGGCCAGCTTCCCAGGTAGCTCCCGCCGGCGGGGAAAACCCGCTCAAAGAGCAGGTCAAGGTAGATTGGAAAAATCTCCAGGCCTATGAGCTGGCTGAAAAAAAGGCCCGGCAATTTGCCCAGCAGGCCAAGACCGACTGGACCGCTGCCCTGACCGAATTTAATACTGCTGCTTCCCCTGTCGAACCCAATCAGCTGGCAAGTACCCGGGTTTTAAAGGAAGATTCCCTCCCGACAGTCCGTCAGCAAATAGAGCGTTGGCAACAGATGGCGCAAAGCAATCCTAATGTCTCCTCCTATGTTTTGCCTCAGGTCGCCCGGCTCTCCTCTCTCCTGCAAAAAGCGGTTCTGCAGGCCAGATCATCAGAAAACGCCAAACCGGGCGCATTAGCGATGATGAATCTTCCTGCTGAATTCAGTTGCCTGGTATTCAAAGATTTACAGGTAAAAATCCCTGACGAGAACGAGTACCTGCGTCGCAAGCCCCTGGTTACCGCGGATATCATCAGCCGCAATCAGAATCTTATGACCATTATTCATTTTAATCCCGAAAATATCGTAAAGCGAACCGGTTTTGAGAAACAGCTTGTTCCCCAGGAAGTACAGAAAAAGGTCTTATACCACGAAACGCCGGTAACGGATGACTAAACAAAATGATATCAGCCCAACCTCATCAAAAGGACGGCAAACTTAGTTTAATTAATTTGGAGAAATCTACCATGAAATACCTCAAGTATATTGTTTTCACTCTGATAATTATGGGATTTTGTTTTATTCCTTTTGGTTGTTCCGCCCCTGCCCATCGCGACCAGAGCCAGGACCAGGCTAAAACCGTTTTGCCGCCATCGGACCAGCCTGGCTCAAAGTCAGCCCCAAAGCAACCCGGCAAAACAGCATCTCCTGCCGCCGCCGCACCCGCCGCCGTCGAGTCCAAAGACCCTAATGACCCCGATCGCATTCTGGTTACGGTCGATGGAATTCCGCTGCGGGCCTGGCAGGCTCAGGCTATCGTTGATTTTCACAAACAAGGGGATGTCCCTGCCGCCGCGGTTATGTGGGCTAATGTCCAGAAAAGGCTGGCTGAGGCCAAACGTCGCGACCTCATGCAGAAAAGAGAGTATGCCTTCATGGCCGACTTAAACAAAGAATACTATATCGCTGATGAACTGTTGAGCCGTGATTTTTTGGAGCAGGAGGTCGCCACGGTAACGGAACAGGAAGCAAGCTTTTATTATACTGAGAACCTTAATCAATTCATGGAGCGCGTCACTGATGCCAACATCCAGCATATTGCCGTGCAGGCGACGGTTCTCGGCGAGCAGATCGCCCAGAAGGCCAAGCTGGGTGAGGATTTCAACCAGTTGGTCCAGCAATACTCCAAAGCGAACGACAAAGATAAGAACGGTCTCATCGAAAACGCCGACTATAACACCCTGGGCCGGATTTTAGGCCGGCAGGTCGCTGACGCACTTAACAAGGCCAAGCCGGGCGATATCATCGGGCCTATACGTGGGGACAGGCGAAAGGGATTTTTCGAAGTGATCAAGGTTATTTCGCTGGTACCACCCCAGCCGAAGGATTTTGAAAAGGTCAAGGGGCAAATCGTACAGCAACTGAATTACGAACGCCAGGGGCAGGCTCTCGGAAAATTACAGGCTGATATTGACGCCCGAATAGTGGTCGAGAAGTCGCCGGACTTTATCGAATGGGAAAAGCAGGTAGAGAAAGAAAACCAGCAAAACTAGCGGGTGCGGCAAAATAGCCGCTAACTAACTCAAAGTTAACTTTCGCAGATTATTTTACCATAAATTACACTCAAACCGACCGATTTACAGTTGTAAATCGACGTCAATATCTTATTGACAAGTTGTTATATTATTAAAAACCAATAAATAAAATAGTTATCCGCCGCAGGCGGATTCTACAATTTTGCATTTTGATTTTTGCATTTTCAAGCTGGCCATCGGGCAGTTTGAGTAAGTATGGTAAAAAAGCCGGATTACCTGGCCTGATCTGGTTTATAGGAAAAAATGCAGGTTCGGGATGAAGTATCTTTAGCGCCGGACTCGGCTGTCGAGTCGGGCCATCATTTCATTAGTTCCGCCCGATTGATTGCCGGTCTGACTATGATCAGTCGTATCTTCGGCTTGTTGCGAGATATAGTCTGCGCTTATTTTTTTAGTACCGCCGTCTGGCATTATTTTGCCATTGCCTTTATGGTGCCCAACCTCTTTCGCCGGCTCTTTGGCGAAGGAGCGCTCTCCGCCGCTCTGATACCGGTTTATTCCCAGCAGTTACATAGCGATAGAAAAGCCGCCCGCGCTCTTGTACACAGTGTTATTACCCTTTTGATAATGATCCTGATGGTTTTGATCCTCCTGGGTGAAGCCTTTTTGTACTTCTACTGGCGACTGAGCAGTCACTCGCCCAAAACCTTTCTGATATTGACGCTGACTGCTATCATGCTGCCTTACCTGCTGCTGATCTGCCTAGCCGCTGCTTTGGGCGGCCTGCTCAACGTTCACCGCCATTTTGCCAGCCCCGCCGCGCTGCCCATTCTGCTGAATTTGTGTATGATTATTTCCATTATTTATTTTCGAAAGTTTTTTGGTGACGACCCCTGGCGGCAGATATATGTCGTCGCCATCGCGGTTCTGATTGCCGGTTTTCTGCAATTGCTGCTGCAATATCCTGACCTGCGTCGGGCAGGAATCAGCCTGCGATTCCGCTTTGATTTTGCGGATAAGTCCTTGCGGCAGATTTTCCGGTTGATGGCCCCGATGATTCTGGGATTATCCGCCATGCAGATCAACGCCCTCTGCGATTATCTGATAGCCCATCTTTTTTCCGGCCCCCAGGCCGGCAGCAGCTTTACCCTCTGGGGCCATACCATTCTCTATCCCGTAGTGGAGGGTTCTGTTTCGTTTCTGTATTATTCCCAACGACTGTACCAGTTGCCGTTGGGGGTTTTTGGCGTCGCCCTGGCCACTGCCGTTTTCCCCCTGTTAAGTCAGCATGCCGCCCAGAGAGATCATCTCAGTTTCTCACACACCCTGGCGCAAGGCCTGCGCCTGACGATTTTTGTCGCCCTGCCCGCCACCCTGGGTTTGATATTGATCCGCGTGCCCGTGGTAAAATTGATTCTCGAAAGGGGCGCCTTTACCCATCATGATACCCTGCAGGTCGCCTGGACGCTGCTGTTTTACGCCCTGGGTATTACCGCATACTGCTTCCAGCTACTGGTGGTGCGGGCGTATTATTCATTCCAGGATCCCATCACTCCGGTAAAGATTGCCGTGCGAATGATTCTGCTTAATCTTTTTTTAAACCTGGTCCTGATCTGGCCTTTGGGTACCGGCGGGTTGGCACTCTCCACGGCCATCTGCGCCACCATCCAGGTAATTATCCTGCTCAAGCTGCTCATCAGACGCTATCAACTGCATCTTGCCGACGGGCTGGTCGGCGTCTGCAAAAAAACCTGTCTCGCTTGTGCGATTATGGTCCTTGGCGGCTACCTGGTATTATATTTTTTACGGGATTATTCCACCTCTGTGCAGATAGTTACGGCGGTAACGCTTAGCGGCCTGCTTTTTGCCGGCGCCTCCTGGCTTTTAAAAAATGAGGAGTTATATTCCCTCTTACGGCGTAACAAATAGCTCAGCTTTGGATCCGCAGCGCTAATATCATTCCTTCCATCAGCCTTTGTTATACTTAATGTCTCATAGGCTATCACCGTGTTAACTTTCGCAGTTTTTTTATCTGCTTACTTTTTCTCTACTCTCTACTTTCTACTGTTCTACTTTCTCGCGCAGCGCCGCCTTCTTACCCCATCAGGGCCGATGTTGATCAAGAAAAAAGTACGAAAGTACTCACTGTGATAAATAATATAAAAACTATTTGCAGAACTTTAGCCGGGAAAACATGGGTCAGCCGAGCACCAATGAAGCTGCCCACAATCACGCTCGGAATCAGCATCGCCGCCAACTGGATCGCGTCCCCCGCCGCCGCCTGGTGTTCCGCCAGGGTGGCATTTTTATATATCGCCCCCACCAGGGAAACAAAAACTATGGTAACAGCGGAATTGGCAATCGCTCGCCGCAGCGGCACCCGCAATAAAAATTGCTGACCCGGCACGCCCACTACCCCTCCGCCAATGCCCAGCAACCCCGCTGTCAGCCCCATGGCCCCGCCCACCAGGAAAACTTTCCAGCCCACCGGCTCAGCCGCCGCGGAATATGAGCTTAGTTCTTCTTTTTTCGAAAATAACCGGAAGATATTATACAACACCACATACACCAGAAACCCACCCAGGATATATCTCAAATAGACGCCCTTGCCGCTGGCAAAGAAGCTGCTGTTACTTAAACTCACCCCCATGATTATCCCCGCCAGGGCGGATACTATCATTCGCCCGGCGATAGGTTTAACCACCGCTTTGGCCCGATAATGGGTAATCGCCGCCGGAACCGCGATAAAAAAATTGCAGATCATCGCCGCCGCCTGCAACTGGTGCTGCAACTGACCGCTGTAGCCGCCGTGAAAATAATTATAATATATTATCAGTCCCGGCAGAATAATTATTGACCCACCCACCCCGAACAGTCCGCCCAGCATTCCCGCCAGCAATCCTAAAACACCCTGTGATATTAATTCCTCCACCATAATTCCAACTCATCTAAGCAGTTAACTTTCGCAGATTTTTTTCGAATCTCCCACCATTTCCTTTTCACACCTTTCACACTTTTCACACCCTTCACACTTCTTTATCTTTCCCTTCTCACTTTCTTACTTTCCCACCTTCTCACTTTCTTACTTTCACACCTTCCCACTTTCTCACTTTCTTACTTTCCCACCTTCACACCTTTCACCCCGCACCAGGGCCCCATCCTAGTTTTATCGCTCACGCAGGTCAATTAATATTCTCCCCTTAAAACAACCTTACCCCCAAAACAATCCTGGACGGGAAAAACCATTGCCCCAACTTTCTTTTAGCCCTAAAATACCGCTATGTTACGGGAAGCACGTAAACGCCTGAAAAAATCCAAAACCCTTTTTGATGCCCAGACCCCGGCTGATGATGTTGTCGCTTAGGCTTTTAATTGTTCTATTATTATTCCCCGCGATTTCCGCCTCGCGCCCGCTTATCGCGGACGCAGCGCCTCAGCCACTTAATTCTTCGATAGACGTGTCTCCTCCCCACCGAAGCGCTTACTTTAGCCCTGCCGCCTTGCTGCCCGCCGCTACCATCGCCCACAGTGCAACCGCCCTGGCTAACGGCGATATTATGGTCGCCGGCGGGTATGGCAAATTGTTTGCTAAAATCCCCGTCGCTACCAATCTGATTCGCCTGTTCGACCATCATAACCTTTCCTGGCGGATTGCCGCCGGTAAATTGAACTTCGGCCGACTCGAGCATGCGGCTATTCGATTGCCCGACAACTCCGTTTTAATCGTCGGCGGCCGGGGCCAGGATGGTAATCCCATGCGCTCGATTGAGCTTTTTAACCCGTCAGATGAAACCTGCACTCTCATCGGTCAGATGGCCATCGCCCGCCTTCGGCCCTGCCTTAACCTGATTTCTCCCGCACCTTCCCAGCCGGACCATTTCCAGGTGCTCATCACCGGCAACAGCCGCCGGGCGGAGCTTATCGAGCCGGACCCCAATCGACCCGACGCCTATACCATCAGGCCCACCCGCTCTCAATCGCTCGCCAACCATACCGATCATACTACCGTCACTTTGAAAGATGGTCGCGTATTAATTATTGCCGGCCGCAGCAATGCTATCGAGATATATGACCCAGCCGACGAATCCTTCCACCTCTGCCGCAGTCGCCTGCCCGCTGCGCTGGACGACCAGGCTGCCGCCCTGCTTTACGACAGCCGAGTCTTCATTGCCGGCGGACAATTCATTTACAACAACACCTGTACCAACCGAACCTGGCTTTTCGACCCCTTAGCCGACACCTTAACTGCGGGGCCAGTGCTAAAACCAACCTCCCAGACACAAATTCAGCCGGGAGCTGCCGACCTGGCTGCAATTGACTTATTTGAATATGACCTTACTCGCCGTGGCCGATACATCTTACTGTGTGGCGGGGAAAACGACCCCGGCAAGGGTAACAGCCCGGATATCGTCCTGGATTCCGCCTGGGTATTTGATGCCCAGCGGGGTATTTTTCTTGACGTCGGCCCTATGCTGTATGGCCACGACGACTTCGCCGCCGCCCTTTTACCTGCCGCCAATGGCTTAGCCCGCGTTCTGATTATCGCCGGTTTCGGCCAGTCCGACACCTTCCAGGCAAACTGCGAATTATTCTCCTGCCGCCTTAACCAACTGAATAATTGACCAACATCTTTAAACCCGGACTTCCCATATTAATAGCGCCGCGTTTGATATAAGCTCGATGGTATATTACTTTAATACCTTGTAATCTGATGAAAATTGTGGTATTATGGGGTTGTCCCCGTTGTTTGGACAGTTCTTTCTTTGAGTTAAGGTGGAACCAGCTACACAGGTAGAGGTTCTGCTGCTGGTGCGGAGGGAGCCCGGAGGGCGACCGGAGCAACAGCAGCGTTCGTCGCTATGGAACGTCCATAGTCTGTCATCATTTTATCAAATCCTGTTTCGCCGGCAAGGCCATAAACCCGGCCCGGCGTATCGTTGCCCAGCGAGCTATGGCGGCGGCGATGGTTATAGAACGAAAAGTAACGCCGCAACCCCAGCCGGGCCTCGGCCGGGGTCTGGTAATCGCGAATATACACATCCTCATACTTCACCGTTCGCCACAGCCGCTCGACCATAATATTATCAAAGGCCCGACCTTTGCCGTCCATACTGATCGAAACCCCATGGGCCTTGAGAACACTTGTAAATGCCTCCGATGTAAACTGGCTGCCCTGGTCGGTATTGAATATCTCCGGTATGCGACCGGTCATTAACGCGCGCTGCAACGCCTCCACGCAAAAACCCGCATCCATCGTGTTGGACAATTCCCAGCTCAACACACAACGCGAATACCAATCCATCACCGCCACCAGATACGCGAAACCGCCATGCAAGGGGATATAGGTAAGGTCCGCACACCAGACCTGATCAGCATGATCAATATCCAACTGCCGCAGCAGATACGGATACGTTTGGTGCTGCTTGTTCGCGATGGACGTATCCCGGCGACGACGGGGATAGACCGCTTCCAGACCCAGCTTACGCATCAATCGCCGAACCCGCTTAGGGTTCACTTTGATGCCATATTCTTCCGCCAGGGCATTGGTCATGCCACATCGGCCCCGGGTCGGCTGGGCGGTGTACAAATGATCAATGCGATTCAGTAAATGAACCTCAAAAGCTTGGCGGTCCGCGTTAGGTCGAGACAGATAATACGCGGTAGAACGTCCCATCCCCAGTAATTCGCATTGACGCGTTATCGGCGGCGCCTTTCCAGATGATTGATGTTCCAGCATGGCTCGCTTAGTCTCCACCGTCAAGTCCAAGCTCTCGTGATTTTTTTTTCATCCAGTTGACGTCCACCTGAAGTTCGCCAATCTGCCGGTACAGCCGATCTACCAGAGCCTGCTGGTTCTGTTGCGGTTGCTTCGGCCTTTTACTGAACAACTCCGGCAAGGTCTCCAATACCTGCCGCTTCCATTCAGCAATCTGATGGGGATGAACCTGATACTCCTTGGCCAACTGGGATAGGGTCTTGTCCTCCCTTAACGCCGCCCGTACCACCCGAGCCTTAAATTCCGCCGTAAATCTCCGCCGCTTTTGTGTCATCGATCCCGGTTCCTTCCTGAGCTAAAAAACTCATCATACCCGAAATCAATTCCACCTTAAATCCCCTTCAGATACTGTCCAAATTTTGGGTACAAGCTCATTATTCGGAATACATATAAAACATCACCGGGTATTTATAATTACCTATAATTATTACCGGCAGTTTTTGCAAAATTATCATTATTGTACGGTGAAAATTATGTTTTTAACTTCGTAAATGGGAAATGTCATCGTGTCATCGGCGAAATATCTGCAGGCGACTTATATGGTTAGAAACGAAGAAATCAACATTCTATGTAAATCTCTCTAAAATTATTGTTCGAAAGATTGAACCATGTTATTCATACACCCGATGTGGGACAATGAGAGCCAGCGAATTGGAATGCAGAAATGTTGGCCAGCCGCTTACAATATACATACAATCGGTGAACTAATTGGTTTTTCCGGTTTGATCGTTTTGCTTTATATGTTCGGATACATGATATATCTAGGAGTTACCGGCAGATTTACCTGGGGAATGCTTCTCTTACTCGGGATACCAATTGGAATTGGCGTTATCAGCGAAGTTATGGTCCAAGTATCATGGAAAATGGTTGCTAGGAGGGGATTTGAATATGACTATGAAAATAGAGAATCCAGTTGGATAAAAGGTGGAAAAAGAATAAAATATAACTATACCCGACAAGGCAATGCATCGGATGCTTCCGACGCCGTTGATTTTTGACATTCGCCGGGAGACAGAATTAGGAGATCGATATGAAAGATATTATAAAATGTATTGAAAATCTCCGAACTCAGTTTGATCGCCACCGCAAAGACGGCCTCAAGGAATACCCTACACGGACAATTTTCATCGATCCCCTCCTATCAGCTCTCGGGTGGGATGTCCGTGACCCCGATGAGGTCGAACTTGAGCACCCGACGGTTGACGGCAAATCGGTGGACTACGCGATGAAGGTTAATCGGAAGGTCGTTCTACACGTTGAGGCAAAGCAACTCGGAGACCCGTTGGACGACGTAAAGTCAATCACACAAGTCGTAGGATATGCGTCTAACGATGGGATTGAATGGTGTGTGCTGACGAACGGCGTGCGCTACAAGGTGTATAAGGCATCTGAGAAAGCAAGTGCGCCAGAGAAACTACTGTTTGAAGTGAGTATTGATCCCGCCGATGCGAATGGGTTGACGGTGGAAGAAATCGCACGGCAATTCGGGCGACTTTCTCGGGATTCGATGGCTAAGGGCATTCTTGATCAACTCGGGACAGAAATATTTACGACCGGAAAGGTTCGGAAAGCCCTTGACCGCCTATTTGCCGAGACACCCGCCTCATTCATTCGTCTCATCCGCAAGACACTGGCAGACTCCTCTGTCACGCCTTCGCAGATCGAACAAGCGTTACGCCGAATCTGGGACGCTGGCGCGGCGTCTGCGTCAGCACAGCAGCAAAAACCAGTCGCTAAAAAGCAGAAAAGGTCTACACCCGCGGTTTCCGAATACCCGGAATCACATCACACTGGCGGCAAGCCGAATGAGATCGTGGAACTCTATCGCGGATTGGACCGATTCTGCCAAGTCCTCGCCCCAGGCAAGATTAGGCGAGCTTTCAAGAAGTGGTACATAAGTTGGTCTAAGGACGACGAAATCTTCTGCTGCGCTCATCTACAACAGGGAGGAATCCGTGTTTGGGTGAAGACCGACCCCAAGACACTTGACCCATCGCACTCTTTCGTGCGTGACGTATCCAAGGTTGGGCACTGGGGCGTCGGTGACGTTGAGCTTTCGATCAATTCGCTTGAACGCCTCCAAGATGCCGAAGCGTATGTGCGGAAGTCGTTCGAGAACGCAACTCGTGGTTAGCAAATTAAATCAGCGAACAAAGTAAAATAGGGTGTAATAGAGCAGATAATAGAATTCTATTGTATATTTTTATATGTCCTTCCGGCAAATCCCACCTTGTTTTAGTTTATTCCTGCGAGTAAGCTTATATTGAGGCATTGTTGCTCTACTACGCGGTGTTGTAAACGGGCAAACCTGCTGCGATAATCTTCTTTGGTTGAACTTTAAACCTTGAACGTTTAACTTCTTAAAAAATGTCATTGCCCGGCGGGTTAGAGGGTTTATCTCCCTCCCCAATCCCTGATCTTATTCTGAAATTTGCAATCATGTAAATCATGCCAAAATATTTTCTGACAGGATTTACGAGATTAACATGATTATATATATCCTGGCCTTTTATCCCAATCTGTGTAATCCGTGCTACAATCCGTGGTTATATCTTCTCTCTGAAATCTGAAATTTGAGATTTTAAATCCTGCCTGCCCTGCGTAGCCCTTAGGCAAAGCAGGGTTAATCATGTCTATAATTCTTACTTCTTCCTTTGCGCTCTTGGCGGCTTGGCGGGAGAAATAAATATTTATTGCCCACCTGGGCGGAATTTGGTATCAGGTAAAATCCCTCGCTCCCATTTCTTCTTCGTGCTTCTTCGTGGCCTTCGTGGTTAATATATATCTTCTAATTCTTTATTGGGAATAATCGGGGACGTTTACCCATTTTCATGTATCCTTCCGGTGAAGCCCGCCTTGTTTTAACTTATTTCTGCGGTTAAGATTTTTCCTTTCAACTTTTTCATCCGTGGCAGGAATATTTCTGTTATATTAAACCCATGAAGATCATAAAATCGGGGACGTAAAATCGGGGACGTTAAAATCGGGGACGTTTACCTATTTAATTTAGGTCCGGATTGGGATCTGCTCTTTCGCAACTGTTTAATCTTTCTACTTTCTACTATCTCGCGCCGCGCCGGCTTCTGACTTTCCCACTTTCTGACTTTCGCACCTTCTTCCTTCTTCACCTGCTCAACTGCTCTCCTGTTCTCCGCCGCAGGCGGCCATCTGCGGATAATAATCTCTGCGGTCTCTGTGTCCCTGTGCGATCAATCTTCTTTTTCTTCGTGGTTTAAATATAGCTATTATTTCTTTATTAATATATCCTGTGTTCTCTGAGTCCTCTGTGGTGAATATTTCTTGCTTTGCGTTTATTCGCGTCTATTCGCGGTTAATAAATCCTGTTAATCTTGTAAATCATGTCAAAATTCTTACTTCTTCCTTGAATAATCGGGGACGTTTACCCATTTTCATGTATCCTTCCGGTGAAGCCCGCCTTGTTTTAATTTATGCCTGCGGTTAAGATTTGCCCTGTTAACTTTTTCACCCGGGGCAGGAATATTTCTGTTATATTAAACCCATGAAGATCATTGTTGCGCCGGATTCTTTTAAAGGTTCTCTGACCAGCCCCCAGGCCTGCGCCGCCATCAGCCGCGGCGTTCGCCGGGTGATGACAGATGCGGAAATTATCGCTATCCCCCTGGCTGACGGCGGCGAAGGCACCGCCCAGGCCCTGGTAGCCGCAACTAGCGGTGTCATGCGAAAGGTAACCGTCACCGGCCCGCTGGGCTCGCCGGTTGACGCGGAATACGGCATTCTGGGCCAAACCGTTAAGCAAGGCCATTTCGCCAACACTGTGGTAATCGAGATGGCCCAGGCCGCCGGGCTGACCCTGATCCCGCCGCGGCAGCGAAACCCCTTACATACAACTACTTACGGCGTGGGTCAGTTAATCCTTGACGCCCTGCGGCAGGGCAGCCGGGATTTCATCATCGGCTTAGGCGGTTCCGCCACCAACGACTGCGGCTGCGGTATGGCGGCTGCGCTGGGGGTAGGTTTTTTCGACCGCCAGGGCGGAAAAATCACCACACCACTCACCGGCGGCTCGACTGAGCTCGCCGAAGTCCAAACGCTCGGAAGTGTTGACCGGCTGGACCTTAGCGGGCTTCACCCAGCTATTGCGGAAAGCAGCTTTCTCGTCGCCTGCGACGTGGACAACCCCCTGCTGGGACCAAAAGGGGCTAGTCGCACTTACGCCCCGCAAAAGGGGGCGAAGCCGGAAGATGTCGAACTATTGGAAGCTAATATGGCCCATATTATAAATCTAATCGAGGGCCAGACCGGATGTTGCGTTCGCGATATCCCCGGTGCCGGCGCCGCCGGCGGGTTGGGGGCGGGACTATTGGCCTTTCTAAACGCCCGACTGGCCCGCGGCATCGACGTCGTCATGGATTACACCCATTTCGCCAGGCGAATCGAAGGAGCTGATCTGATTATCACCGGCGAAGGGCGAATCGACGGCTCAACCGCTTACGGCAAAACCATTTACGGCGTCAGCAGGACGGCGGCTAAATATGACATCCCGGTAATCGCTCTGGCTGGTGAGCTCGGCCCGGAAATATACAAGGTCCGCCAGATGGGGGTTAAAATCATAATGCCAATCTGCAGCGGAGCTATAACTATAGAAGAGGCCATGAATAACGCGGCTGACCTACTGGCCGACCGGGCGGAAAAGGCACTACAAATGTGGTTGAAAAACCCTGAAAAAGCGGGTTGAAAACCCCGGAAAACGCGGTTTAAAGGCCCAAAAACATGGGTAAAAGATGGCAAAAAGTGGCGAAATCTGTGAAAAAACGCGCATTTTTTGGCGAAAAGCGGCTCAAAATAGGCATTTTTGGGCATAAATCAGTCGCTGGAGATGGTTTCTGTGGAAAAAATTCATATCTTTATTTACCCCGATAAATTGATTTTGTTAGATATTATTATTGATTTTTCTCGTTTTTTTACTTATATATACTGGGCGAATCCTTCGATAAAAGAGGGCGAATTTTACCTACCGACTAAAGGCTATATTATAATTTATGATTAGCTTCAATATTTATCGTAAAGGCAAGCTGGTTCGTCAATTATCAACCGACGGCACCCTTTTGTTCGGTCAGGACGAAATTCCGGTCCGGTCCCAGTTGGAATTTGGCGACAATCGCCTGATTGCGTCGCGCCAGGGTGACGCTGCCGTAGGATTAGTCATAATGTGGGAGGTGCACAATTACGGCAAAATTCTGCAGCAAACCACGCGGCTGCCCGAAAGGCAGGCACCTTACAATCTCAACCTTGAACTGGTCCGCGGCAAGTTATTGCGGGTTAGCCTAAAACGTGAAGAATGGGGCATGATTGACCTGGAGACCGCTGATGAGCATCAAGAGCTTGTTAACGCCGCCCTGGATAAGTTCATCTCCGCCCTGTGTCAGGCAGCTGACGAGCCGGATAAAGCCTCCCTTTTAGCTGATGAAGCACTTTCGCTAGCTGTGAAAGGCGGCGAAACGATGGCCCTGGCCCATGCCAAATTATTTCTGGATCGGCGTAGTAATACCCAGGGTTTCGGCCGACACAGCTTCGGCTGCTGTTTCGATCCGTCACGCATACAGGACCAGAAATATCTTAAATATATCAAGGATAATTTCCGTTTTGTTACCGTGCCCATCAGTTGGCGAAAAATCCAACCCAAAGAACAGGAAAAGGAATTTAAATTTCTGGACGAATGCATCAATTGGCTTTCCCGCAATCATATCGCGGTAAAAGTGGGCCCCTTGATCAGCTTTTCCCCGACGGCGGTTCCCGACTGGCTGTACATCTGGGAGAATGATTTCGAGCAGATCCGCGAGATGGCCTATGAATATATCACCGAAGTAGTGACCCGCTACAAAACCAAGGTGCAGGCGTGGGACGTGGCCAGCGGCCTGAACGCGGAAAACACCTTTAAGTTCAGCTTCGAGCAGATTATCGAGATGACGCGCAGCGCCGCCCTGGCGGCCAAGCACGCCGCACCCCGCTCGTTAATGCTGATCGAGATCACCGAGCCGTGGGGCGAATATTTCGCCTATAACCAGCGAACCATTCCGCCTATCATCTACGTCGATATGATCCATCAAAGCGGGGTGACTTTTGACGGGCTGAGTGTCAAGCTTCGTTTCGGCCGGGGCGGCGGGGGCATGCGAACCCGCGACCTGTTGGAAGTAGCGTGCCTCTTAGACCGAATCAGCTTGTTCGGCAAGCCGATTCATTTAACCAGCGTGCAGGTGCCGAGCCAGCCGGACAGCCGCGATAACCAGGGCCGCATCGGCGAGGCAGGGTACTGGCATGACGGCTGGAACGAGCAAAGCCAGGCCCAATGGCTCGAACAGATATATCAGATTGCCCTGAGCAGACCACTCATAGAGACGGTTACCTGGCAGGATTTGGCAGACCGCGAGGACGGCGTTCTCCAATATGGGGGGCTTTTGACCAAAGACCTATCCCCCAAGCCCGCTTTCGAGACCCTCAACAAGCTCAGAAAAAATCTGGTCCGCGAGCACATTAGTCGCTCTGCCAATTACAAAAACACCTAATACCACACCTAATTTATTGCTCTTTGCAATATCCAGGTACCATTAAAACAAATACGAAGCGCAAAATCCGACCTGCTGCGTAATGACAGGCAAAAATGATCGGGCGGTTTATTAAAGCGGCGGCGGTGAAAAACCGGGTTATCGAGGCAGATTTGCTGTTGTAAAGTTCTATTCACGAAAACGCCGAATCGCCGGCGGTTCCTTGACGAAGAGACCGGCCGGTATTATCATAATGCCGGAGATAACAAGGCCATGATATGCCGATTCAACATGTTATGCGGCTCAGGATAATTCAGAATGTCCCCTTTTACAAAAACACCTAATACCACACCTAATTTATTGCTCTTTGCAATATCCAGGTACCATTAAAACAAATACGAAGCGCAAAATCCGACCTGCTGCGTAATGACAGGCAAAAATGATCGGGCGGTTT
>Ga0209164_1000881_pt1 | contig 49428 bp, 43 predicted proteins | sample MTBNYHSulfiMetaG_FD_187458 | JGI IMG/M metagenome (GOLD analysis project Ga0209164, IMG submission 187458) | Enrichment culture microbial communities from rom New York Harbor, USA that are MTBE-degrading - MTBE-NYH (New York Harbor Sulfidogenic)... | ecosystem: Environmental > Aquatic > Marine >... | reverse complement strand
AATCTTCAGGCTTCTCACCGGCCGGCAGACGCTATGACCATGCGGGATGGGCCGGTCGACCTCCATATCCATTCCTGCTGGAGCGGGGACGCCGATTTCCGGCCCGAGGAGCTCGTGCGGCGGGCCAAGGAGACGGGATTCGAGGCTATTTCGATCGCCGACCATGACAGCGTTGGCGCTTATCCGGCCGCACTGACCGCCGGGGAGGAAGAAGGGGTGGAGGTCATCCCCAGCCTGGAGATGACGACTCAGTTCGACGACCGGGAATTTCATCTGCTCATGCCTTTTGTCGACTGGAGCTCGCCGGCCCTGGCCGGGGTGCTCGACCGGGCCCGGGAGGTGCGGCTGTCGGAAGGCCGGGAACGGGTGGAGAATCTGCGGCGGCTGGGTTTTCCCCTCTCCTGGGAGGAAGTGCGGTCCGCCGCCGAAAAGAAGGGCGATGACGTGTTGCCCGTCGGCGTGTTCATCGCCCGGGTCCTCCTGGACAAGCCGGAGGTGCGGAGCGAGCCCCGCTGGGCCAAATATTACCTCCGTCCCTCGGGAGAGCCGAACGCCTTTCTCTTTTACGCCGATTATTTCGAGAAGGGGCGTCCGGCTTACGCTTCCAAGAGATACATCGATCTCGTCGAGATCCTGGACTTTGCGCCCCGCACGGGAGCGGCGCCCGTCCTGGCCCACCCGGGCGCGTCCTTCGTTCGGGCCGAACGACGCGATCTCGAAAGGCTCAAGGAACGGGGACTGAAAGGGCTGGAGGTGTACACGTCGTATCATCAGCCTCCCCTTTGTCCCGACCGTTCCTTGGAGAGGCGTTATCTGGACCTGGCCGAGAGCCTGGACCTTGTGCCGACCGCCGGTTCGGATTTCCACGGCCGGATCAAGCCCTTCATTCCCTTCGGGTTCGTGAAAGAAGGGCGCTACTGGATGGTGGACAGGTTGAGGAACAGCGGGGCGTGATGCTCGCCACGTGGATCGATGTTCTGTTCCTGGCCGTAACGGCCGCAGCGCTGATATTCGGACTCGTCCGGGGACTCATCCGGGAGATCGTGGGCATCCTGGCCGTCCTGGCCGGTTTCATTCTGGCGGCTTACTATTATCCCAATGTTTCCCGACTCCTGTCCGGAATCATCGGACCGGGGCCGGTCCGGGATTTCCTTTCCTTCGGCGCCATATTTGTCTTCGTCGTGGCGGCCGGCGGCCTGCTGGCTCGGTTCGTCTCCCGCAAGATGGCGGGCTTGTCCCGATTTTTTAACCACCTTCTGGGCGGGGCGATTGGATTTCTCAAGGGCGCTTTTCTGTGCGGGGTCATCGTTCTGGCCTTCACGGTGTTTCCCGCCGACGCCGACTTTCTGGCCGAATCGAACCTCGCGCCCCTCGCTCTGAAGGTCACGAGAGGGTTGGTTCAGCTTGCGCCCGCGGAGCTCAAAAAAAAGTTCTTGGATTCCTATAAGAGAATGATCGACATAAAACGGGGGGAAGATGATGGACAAAAAATCTGAGAAAGCGACGTTGCATCAGAAACTGGAAACAGTCATTTCGGAGATGGTGGACAAGGAGCTTCATCTTGACGACGCCCTCGGGGAATTTCAGAAGATTTATCTGGAGACGGCCATGAAGAAATACAAGGGCAACAAATCCCGGATTGCCAAGGCCCTTGGAATGCATAGAAATACCCTTCACTGCCGGGCAAAAAGGCTGAAAATACACAAAAAATAAAGCTCTTTTGCCGTTATTGGCAGTTTGACTCCCAGACTGCTAAATTTTTTTTCAAAACTCTTGACAAAGCCTTTTCGGGAATGTATATATTTAGCACTCTGATTGTAGAATTGCTAATTTTTTTAAGGAGGTATTCATGAAGGTCATCCCGTTGCATGACCGGGTTCTGCTCAAAAGGATCGAGGAAAAAGAAGTGAAGGTCGGCGGCATCATCATTCCCGATTCCGCCAAGGAAAAGCCCCAGGAAGCCGATGTCATCGAAGTGGGCAAGGGGCGCGTCACAGAGGACGGGAAAGTTATCCCCCTGGACGTCAAGAAGGGCGATAAGGTTCTCATCGGCAAGTACAGCGGCACGGAGGTCATGATCGACAACGTCGAGCACGTGATTCTCCGCGAGGAAGAGATCCTGGCCAAGCTGACCTGATCTCACAAAGCAGCCAGAGGAGGTAAGAATGGCGAAACAAATCAACACGGGTGAAGAAGCCCGCCAAGCCTTGCTGCGGGGCGTCAATCAACTCAGCAACCTGGTCAAGGCCACGCTCGGCCCCCGAGGCAAGAACGTCGTCCTGGAGAAAAAGTTCGGCTCTCCGACGAGCACCAAGGACGGAGTGACCGTGGCCAAGGAAGTCGAGCTCAAGGACCCGCTGGAGAACATGGGCGCCCAGCTCGTCAAGGAGGTGGCCTCCAAGACATCGGACGTCGCCGGCGACGGCACGACCACGGCCACGGTCCTGGCTCAGAGCATCTACGGCCAAGGCCTCAAGTACGTCACCGCCGGGGCCAACCCGACCCTCATCAAGAAGGGCGTCGACCAGGCCGTGGAGGCCGTGGTCGGAGAGATCAAAAAGCTCAGCCGCGAGGTGACGGGACAGATGATCTCTCAGGTGGGGGCCATTTCGGCCAACAACGACGAATCCATCGGCAAGATCATCGCCGAGGCCATGGACAAGGTCGGCAAGGACGGCGTCATCACCGTCGAGGAGGCGAAGGGGCTGGAAACGACCATGGAGGTCGTGGAGGGCATGCAGTTCGATCGGGGCTACCTGTCCCCCTATTTCATCACCGATCCGGACCGCATGGAATGCGTCCTGGAAAATCCCTACATCCTCCTTCATGAAAAGAAAATCTCCAACCTGCGGGAGCTTCTGCCTTTGCTGGAGAATGTGGCCAAGATGGGCCGGCCGTTGCTCGTCGTGGCCGAGGAAGTGGAGGGCGAAGCCCTGGCCACCCTGGTGGTCAACAACTTGAAGCGCACGTTCATCTGCTGCGCGGTCAAAGCCCCCGGCTTCGGCGACCGCCGCAAGGCCATGCTCGAAGACATCGCCAAGCTGACCGGCGGCCAGGTCATCACCGAGGATATCGGCGTCAAGCTGGAGAAGGTCGGCCTGGACTGGCTGGGCGAAGCCAATAAGGTCGTCATCGACAAGGACAACACGACGATCGTCGAGGGCAAAGGCAAGGAGGCCGAGGTTCAAGCCCGCATCAAGCAGATCCGCACCCAGATCGATGAGACGACGTCCGACTACGACCGGGAGAAGCTCCAGGAGAGGCTGGCCAAGCTGGTCGGCGGCGTGGCCTTGATCAAAGTCGGCGCGGCCACCGAGACCGAGCTCAAGGAAAAGAAAGCCCGCGTCGAGGACGCCATGCACGCCACCAAGGCGGCGGTCGAAGAGGGCATTGTTCCCGGCGGCGGCGTCGCCCTTCTGCGGGCCATGAAAGCCCTGGACGGCATCAAGGCCGAGGGCGACATCAAGATCGGCATCGACATCATCCGTCGGGCGGTCGAGGAGCCCATGCGCCAGATCGCTCTCAACGCCGGCCATGAAGGTTCGATCATCGTGGAAAAAGTTCGGGAGATGAAGGGCGACATGGGTTTCAACGCCATGACCGAGAAATACGAGGACTTGGTCAAGGGCGGAATCCTCGACCCGACCAAGGTCGTCCGCATCGCCCTCCAGAACGCCTCGAGCATCGCCGGCCTGATGCTGACCACGGAAGGCCTGATCAGCGAGATTCCCGAGGAAGAAAAACATTCCAAGTATCCCGCCCCTCCGGGCGGCGATATGTACTGAGCAGGCGTTCCGCCGGTTTGAACTTCGAAGGCCCCGGGCGTCGCCCGGGGCCTTTTCTTTTTCCGGGCGGAGCTTTATGCTAAGGGGCTGAGGGCCATGCTCAGGACTTTCGACCGATACATCCTCCGCGAGGTCGCGCCGCCCTTTGTTCTCGGCCTCCTCCTCTTCAGCTTCGTTCTGCTCATGAACCAGATCCTCGTCCTCACCGAGCAGATCGTCACCCGCGGCGTCTCCGTGCTGGTGACCGTCGAACTCCTGGTTTTTCTCATGCCGGCCATATTGGCTTTCTCCGTCCCCATGGCCGTCCTTATGGGCATCCTGGCCGGGCTGAGCCGCCTGTCCTCGGATGCCGAAGTGACGGCCTTCAGGACCCTGGGCATCGGCCGATCCCGCCTTCTGCGACCGCTCTTCCTCTTTGCCGTCGGCGGCTGGCTGCTGACGTCTTTTTTCACCCTCTACCTGGCTCCCCGGTCCAACGCCCTCTACGTCCGAACCTATGTCGGCCGGGTGCTTCACCGCGTGCAGTTCCGTGTCACGCCTCGGGTGTTCAACGAATCCCTGCCGAGCACAGTCATCTATGTCCAGGACACGGAAGGTCGCGACGAGCGGTGGGAAAACATCCTCCTGTCCCTCAAGACCGACCCGAACGAGCCCCGCCTGATTCTCGCCCGGCAGGGACGCCTCGACGCCGCCTCGGACCTGAAACGGCTGACTTTGAGCCTCAGAGACGGAGTCGATCATTCCTACCCCCTCGACGCTCCGGAAAAATACAGAATCACCTTCTTCCAGAGCCTGAGGGAAGACATGGCCGTCGAAAGCCTCCTGACCTCTTTTCACCACGCGCCGACGGTGAGGGAAAAAGACATCTTTGAGCTCCGGAAAGGCGAAGCCTCCGTGGAACGTAAGGTCCGTGACCTGGAGCGCCGGAGGGACGGGCCGGGCCTGGATCCGAACGGACGGCTGGAGCTTGAGAGCCGGAAACGGGAACACCGGTCCTATGGGATTGAAATCCACAAGCGTTTCGCCCTGCCTTTCGCCTGCCTGGTTTTCGTTTTTCTCGGCCTTCCGCTGGGGGTTTCCACCCGCAAGGGCGGACGGACTTCGGGATTCACCATCAGCATCGGCATCATCCTGGGTTATTACATCCTCATCACCGCCGGTGAGCAGCTCGCCCGAGACGGAAAGATCACTCCCCTCCTGGGAATGTGGGGTCCCAACATTCTGTTCCTCCTGCTCAGCCTGGTCCTTTACCTGCGCTTCGGCCGGGAGCGGAGAGTCTTCCTCCGGGCGCCCCGCCTCTTTCCGCGGAGAGACCGAACCGCCGCGACAGCCGCCGAACGGCCCGCCGTCCGTCGGGCGAGAGGGTGGTCGGGATTTCCACGGATCCTCGACCGGTACATCATTCGCAAGTACGCGTTTCTTTTCAGCCTGGTCTTCGCCGGATTGCTCGCTCTCAGCGTGATCGTCACTTTCTTTGAGAGGATCAACACCGTTTACGACCACAAAAAGCCCGTGGGCCTTCTCCTCCAGTTCATCTGGCACACCATCCCGGATATGGCCAACTACATCCTCCCCGTGGCCGCCCTGACGGCCATGCTTCTCAGTCTCGGCATCCTGACGAAACACAACGAAGTCACGGCCATGAAGGCCGCCGGCATCAGCCTCTACCGCCTCATCGTGCCGGTCGCGGTCCTCGCCGTCGCGGTGAGCCTCGCCTCCTTCTACCTCCAGGAGCGCGTGCTGCCGGATTCCAACAGGAAGGCCAACCGCGTCTGGGACGCCATCAACGACCTCCCGGCGCGCAGCTACAATCCCCTGGAGCGGACGTGGATGGTGAACCGGGCCAAGAACCGCTTCTTCCATTATTCTTATTTCGATCCCCGGCGGAGCGCTTTCCGGCAGCTGACCATCCTGGATGTCGATGTCCGGGAATGGACTCTGACCCGGCGTCTGTTCGCCGAGCATGCCGCGTTGGGTATGCGCGCCCTGAACCTGACCGACGGCTGGCAAAGGCGTTTCGAACCGGATGCGCCCGTGCCTTTCGAACGGTTCGACCGGATGGATATCCCCCTCGAGGAGACCCGGGATTTCTTTTTGAAAGAATGGAAAGAGCCGTCGCAGATGACCCTCGGGGAGCTCCGGACCTACATCCGCGAGGTCAAAGACCTGGGATTCGACACCGGCCGCCTGGAGGTGGATTGGCAGGCCAAGCTCGCCCTCTCCCTGGTGGCGGTGATCATGACCCTGATCGGCATTCCCTTCGCCTTCGCCATGGGCCGGCGGGGCACGCTGGTCGGCATCGCCGTCGGCGTGGTCATCGCCATGCTCTATTGGGGAGCCATCGGGTTTTTCCGGGGGTTGGGTTATGCCGGAACGCTCAGCCCCTTCCTGGCGGCCTGGGGCCCCAATCTTCTTTTCGGGGCGGGGGGGATCTACGGCCTTCTAAAGCTCCGCACGTGAGCGGAGGCGCCGTTCACATTTTGTACTTTCCCAAGTCCTCGGGGCGCAGACTTTCCAGCCATTTCATGAGTTTTTCGGAGTTCTCCAGGTTTTCGTCGAGCTTGAGGCTGTGGCTCAGCTTGACCACTTCGTCCCGGACATATATCGGCGATTTCATTCTCAGCGCCAAGGCGATGGCGTCGGAGGGCCGGGAATCGATGACGATCTTGCGGCCCTCGTGCTGGCAGTGGATGAGGGCGTAAAAGGTGTTGTTCTGAACGTCATTGACCACGATCTTGTTGATGACGATTCCGGCCTTGTCCAGCATGTTCTTGAACAGGTCATGGGTCATGGGGCGGGGAGTGTCGATGTTTTCCATGACCAGGGCGATGGCGTTGGCTTCGAACACTCCGATCCAGATGGGCAACACCCGTTCCGAGGAAGCGTCCTCCAGGAGGACGATGGGCATTTTGGACATGGGGTCCACCACCAAGCCCCGGACTTTCATTTCAATATCCATGGCCTTCTCGCTCTTTCAATATAGGAGCCGGGGGAGAGGATGTCAAGGCGGACTAAAAAAGCGTCAGTTGTCCGGGGGCCTGATCGCCGGCCGGCTCGGCGGCGAAGAGCCGGATGCGCCCGTATTCGCCGTCGTAGCCGGGGTGGACCTCCACAAGGCCCTTGCGCATCAACTCGATGCCGCGGCTGACCGATTCCGGAGGGATGCGACGCAGGTCGTCGAGGGGCGCGTCGATCAAAGCGGCGAGTTCGCTCCCGAATTCCCGGGCGAAACGGAAAGCGATGTCCCAAGCCGCCTGGCAGTCTCCGGATTTGCCCAGGGCCTCCCCGGCGATCTCGTTGAGGGGGATCAAGTTCTTGAAGGGGATCCTGTGCGCGGCCGAGACCCCGGGCTCTCGGTCGGCCAGGTCCAGGACGCGGTGCAAGACTCCGACCGTCATTTTTTTCCCGCATTTCGGGCACAGGTCGTTTCGTCTTCGGGACTCCTCGGGCGACAGAACAACGCCGCACTTCCGGTGGCCGTCGAAGTGGTATTTGCCCTCTTCGGGAAAGAATTCCACGGTGTGGAGGAATTTCTCCGGGTCGCGCTTCCGGAGGGCGTCGACCAATCCCGCGTAGCTGAACTCGGTTTGAAACACATTGGCCTCCCGGCCCAGCCGGGAGGGAGAATGGGCGTCGGAATTGGAGACCAGGGTGTACTTGTCCAGGGCCGACAGACGCCAGTTCATGGACGGGTCGGAACTGAGGCCGGTTTCCAGGGCGAAAATGAAGGGCGTCATCTCCTCGAAGCACTCTTCGATGGCGTCGAAACCGGAATTGGCCCCGAACAACGAAAACCAGGGGGTCCAGATATGAGCAGGGATGACCACGCACTGGGGACAGAGGTCGGCCACAATTTTGAGGAAGATTTTGGCATCCAGACCCAGGATGGGACGGCCGTCCGAGCGAAGGTTGCCCAGACCCTCCAGGCGCCCGTTGAGCCTCTCGACCGACTCCAGGTCGGGAGCCAGGACGATGAGATGGATCTTTCTCACGCGGCCCCTCTTGGAGTAAATGAAGCTGATCTCCGAGGAAAGGATGAAGGACACGTCATCGGGAGAACAATTCACGTCCGCCAGACGGGGGTCTTCGCTTTGGGGGCGGGATTTGAGGCGGAGAAATCCGTTGCCGGTGCTCTCCAATTTTTCCCGGGTCAAGAAAAGCCACTCGGGATGGGTGAAATCCCCCGTGGCCACCAAGTGGAGGCCCTTGATTTTGGCCCACAAGGCCAGGGAATCATAGGTCATGTCGCGGGATGTGGCCCGTGAAAATTTGGAGTGGATGTGAAGGTCGGCGACGAATTTCATGACTCGAGAGGCCAGTTTAAAAAAAGTCCGCGGAATTTTCAAGGACAAGAAAACGCCGCGGAGATTCCTCCGCCCGCGTCGATGACGCGGGTCACTTGATCTCGAAGGAAACGGTTTTGGTCACGGCATTTCCCGAGTTCTTGTCCAGAATCTTAATGACCAGCACGTAGCTGCCGGGCTCCAGGTCTTTCTCTTCCCGGGTTTCGCCGGCCTCGGTCTGGGAGATCAGAGTCCGCTTCAGGGGCAGGGGCAGGCTGATGAGAGGGGACTCCATGACGGTCGGGGTGAACCGGAGGACGGATTCCTCGCCTTTTTTCACTTCCATTTCCGTCTCGAGGCTGTATTTCTGCTCGGCGTCGGGCCGGGCGCCGAACACGAAGTAGAAGATGTCCAGATTGTCTTTAAAACCGATGACGTTGCCGATGTTGGGCCAGATCTTGAGAATGGAGTAGGTGAAACAATCCTTGTGCAGGATCGTCCTGTTCTCGGGGGCCTCCATCCGTTCGATGTTTTTCACGGTGAACACGGGCGTGGTTTCGAGCCGGTCGACGAAGACGGCCGGGTCGGACGTACTGAACTCAAAATACTGGGTGCCGATATTTTTCAGATCGGTCGTTGTCAGGGCCAGGGCGGCCATATACTTCCCCGGGGGAAGAGGATAGCCGACAAAATAGAATTCCGTTTTTTCGGGGTCATATCCGTCTGCGGCCGCGGTCGCCTCGCAGGGGACGTAAATTTCTTTGGCCACCAGGCCCGGCAGCCCGCCGGAGATTTCCCGGTACTGGATGAACAGGTTGAAGGCGGCTCGCATTTCGGCGGCTGGCGCAGCCGGACCTTCGGGGGTCTTTTCGGGTTCCTGGCCCGCGGGCGCGAATCCCAGAACTGTGTTCTTGATTTCCAGCCTCAGAATGTTGTGGAAGGAGCCGCCGGCCGGAAGAAAAAGGTGATCGGTGACGGCGAAGGGAATGTTCAGGCGCGGCTGCTTGGTCAGCAGGCCGGATTCCAAAACTTTCTTGACGTCCTTGGGGATGAAGACTCTCGTCTCGGACGCGGCTTTCTTCTGGGCCGAAAGGGAAACGCTCAAGGCGACGGTCAGGAAAACCGACAAGGCGGCGAAAGCGGCAATTCTTTTTCCTCTCATGATTCCTCCAATCTTCGGTCACGATGGCGCGGCGGCAAAAAAAGCGCGATTTTCGTGCCGGGTGTGTCGTCTCTGATTTTCATTCGGCTGCAGGATGTCGTTCTCTCTAAAGAAGCGATACTATACCAGAAAGGTCAAGAGGGGGCAATATTTCCTCCGCCTCCCCGCCTTATCTCCGTTGCTGAAACCTCCGAACGGCGTCTCTGTGCTCCCGGTAGCTGAGACTGAAATGGTGGCTGCCGTCGTTTTTGGACACGAAGTAAAGGAACGGTTCGGGGGCCGGATAAAGGGCGGCCTCAAGCGCTTCCCGGCCGGGGTTGCATATCGGCCCGGGCGGGAGCCCTGGATATCGATAGGTGTTGTAGGGGCTGTCGAGCCTCAAATCCCGGTACTTCAGGTCTCCGTCGAAGCCGCGTTCCTTTTTCAGGGCGTAGATGATGGTCGGATCGCAGTCCAGTTTCATCCCGATTTTCAGCCGGTTGTGAAAAACGGCGGACACGAGCTCCCTTTCCTCGGGGAGGGAAGTTTCTTTTTCGATGAGTGAAGCCATGATGACGATGTCCCTGACGGACCAGCCCATCTCCTCCGCCCTGCGGCGGCGGCCGGCGTCGAAGACCGACTTGAACTGACCGACCATGCGGGCCGCGGCCTCGTGCGCCTCGGTGTTTTTGGTGAAATGATAGGTTTCGGGGAAAAGATAACCCTCCAGGTCTCCGGCCCCGGGGTCCCAAGAGGAGATGAGTTCCGTCCGGGAGAAAGCGGAAAGGAATTCCTCGGAATTCAGGACACGCTTCTCCTCGAGCAGGGAGGCGATTTCCATGCCGGTCAGACCCTCGGGCACGGTAACGGGATGAAGATAGACCCGCCCTGCGGTCAAGGCTTCAAGAAGGGCCTGCATCCTTACCGGCGACGCGAATCGATATTCGCCGGACTTCGGGCCGCGCGGATAATGAAACAGGTAGTAGGCCCCCAGGAAGGTCTCCCGGCGGCGGATGAGGCCGGCCTCCTCAAGGCCGCGGGCGACGGCGGCCATCCCCTTTCCTTTCTCCACTTCGAAAAGGGCGGGCTGGCGAAGAGTGACGAGCGGCGCCCGGCACTCGAAAACGAACCAAACCGCCAGCCAGAAAAATAGGACATTGAGCGCGAGCAGGGCGAGCTTGAGAGCCCTAGCGAGAATCATGATCGTCTTTCCGCCGTCTTTCGAGAAAACCGGCCAGGATCAGGGAGGCCGAGATCTGGTTTTCCACGCTCCGCCGCTCCCGGCATTTTATGCGCTGCTCTTTCATGACTTGCAGGGCTTGCCGGGTGGTGAGCCGCTCGTCGTAAAACGCTATGGGCAGGTTCAGCGTTTCTTTCAACCAGCCGGCGAACTCCTTGGTTTTTTCCGCCCGGCTTCCCGGAGTCCCGTCGAGGCGCACGGGCAAACCGATGACGATTTCCGAGACGTTCTTCTCGCGGACGAGCTCCAGAAAAAACCGGGCGTCTTCCTCTCCGCCTCGGAGCCGGTACGTCGTCAGCGGCTGAGCGGTGAGACCCAGCATGTCGCTGAGCGCCAGCCCGACGTTCCGGTCTCCAAAATCCACGCCCAGGACCCTCACCGGGATTTCCTCCCCGGGGGGCGTTTTTTGGAGGCGTGACGTTCGAAGCCCAGGCGGATGAGCCGGTCCAGCAGCCGGGAAAAGGGGAGGCCGCCCAATTTCCACAGGAGGGGAAACATGCTGATCTCGGTGAAGCCGGGAATGGTGTTGATTTCGCTGACATAGAGACGGTTCGTCTTCGCCTCGAGAAAAAAATCGACCCTGGCCATTCCCGCGCCGTCCACGGCCTTGAAAGCGGCCAAGGAAAGCCGGCGCACCTCGCGGAGGATGTCCGGCGGAAGGACGGCCGGGGCGATGAAACGCGTTTTTCCCAGAAGGTACTTGTCTTCGTAATCGTAGAATTCCCGGTAGGGGATGAGCTCGCCGGGAAGCGAGGCGGAGGGATCGTCGTTTCCCAGAACGGCGCATTCCAGCTCCCGGCCCTCGACGCCCTGTTCGATCAGAACTTTGCGGTCGTGGCGCAGGGCCGTTTGGATCGCCGGACCGAGGCGGGACCAGGCCTTCACTTTGGTGATGCCCACACTGGAGCCGAGGTTGGCCGGCTTGACGAAAACCGGCAGCCGGAGCGAAGAACGGATGCGGGACCGCGCGGCCTTTTGTTCCGTCCTCCATTCGCGCCCCTGAAGGACCTCGTAATTGACCTGAGGGAGGCCGGCCGCCCCGAAAAGAGATTTCATTAAAACCTTGTCCATGCCCAGGGCGGAAGCCGCCACGCCCGCGCCCACATAAGGAACATCGGCCAGCTCCAGAAGCCCTTGAATCGTGCCGTCCTCCCCGTAGGGGCCGTGAAGAACGGGGAAATAGATGTCCGCCTTCATCCTCCGCCCGGACAGGCCGCCCTCCCAGGGAAGAAAGCTGCGGAAGGGCCCGGCATTCAGCTCGGCGGCGCCGGGGAGGGGCGAAGCCACCTTCCGGATGTCTCCCTGTTTGTTGACGTAGAGACAAAGTGGGCGGTATTTGCGGCGGTCAAGATTCCTGTAAACGGCCGCGGCCGAGAGGAGCGAAACCTCGTGTTCGGCCGAGCGTCCGCCGAACAGCAAACCGACCACGATTTTTCTGGGATTCATGACACAAGCATTCTAGGCGATTCACGGGGGATTGTCCATGAGACGCGACGGCGGCCGGCGTCCCCAAAGCGGAAATCAAAGAAACGAGGTCCGGGTCGGCGGACTCTTTATTGAAGGGCCTTTTTCAGCTCGCGGCTGGGGGTGAACTTGACCCGTTTTTTGGGCGGGATGGGAATGATTTCTCCTGTTTTGGGATTGCGGCCTTTTCGCTCGGCGCGGGTTTTGACCTCGAAGCTGCCGAATCCGGAAAACGTGACGTGGTCGCCCTGACACAGGGCCTCTTTGATTCCCTCGAGCATGGCGGCATAGGCTTTTTGAGCCTGGAGCAGAGTGATCCCCGCGTCCTTGGCGATCTTTTTGGTGATTTCCCTTTTGCTCATGGATTGACCTCCTCACCTTTTGAGAGTGGGAATGCCTTGTGATTTATGATAAAAACAAACATCCCTTCTGTCAAGGATTCTCTCGGTTCCCGAGACGGCCTATCGCCTTCACGAAAAATCCCGTGTTATGATAAAAAACACCATGAAGATGAGGCGTCCTGAAACGGCCGTGCTTCTCCGGTGCGCTTCGCCGCGGCTCCGTCCGGAGGAGGGCGCCGGTCTTGCGGACGAGCTTCGGAAAGTCCTCGACTGGAATCTCCTGTTCCGGTCGGCCGTCCGCCATCGGGTTGCGCCCCTCCTGTTTCATAACATCAGCCGGTGGGCCGATTCACGGGTCCCGCCGGATTTCCTGGACCGCCTGAGAGCCCTGCACCTCGGAAACCTGGCGGACAATGTGCGGGCCGCCCGGGCTTTGGTCGGGATCATGGCCGCGTTCGAAGGCGCCGGAATCCGCGCCGCAGCCTACAAGGGACCGGTCCTGGCCGTGTCGGCGTACGGGGATCTGGGGCTGCGGATGTTCAACGACCTCGATGTTTTCGTCGATCCGCCGGGGCTGTCCCGGGCTTTCGAGCTGGCGGCCGAACAGGGCTACAGGGCCGAGCAGGAAGCGTCTGCGGCTCTCCATCCCTTGACGATCCGTTTTTTGCGGGACGTCGTTTTCTGGGACCGCCGGCGGCGTGTCGCCCTGGAGATCCAATGGCGCCTCGCCCAGCGGTACCATCCCGTTTTTTCGGAGCCGGGAGAGCTCTGGGGCCGGACCGTTCGCCTGGAGATCGAAGGCGCGTTTCTCAGGACGTTTTCCGCGGAAGACACGCTTCTTCTTCTTTGCCTTCACGGATTGTATCATTCCTGGAGCTTTCTCCAGATGGTGGCCGACGTGGCCGAAAGCCTGCGCCGCTCGAAAATAGAAACCGATGTTGTTCTCGATCTGGCCGGAAGAAACCGCGCCGGACGCATCCTCTTCCTGGGCCTCCTCCTGGCGCGGAAGCTCCTCTCGGCGCCCGTGACGCCCGCGCTGCTTGAGGCCGCGCGAAGCGACCGATACGTCCTATCCCTGGCCGGCGATATCGCCCGCCGCTTTTTCGACGACGAGGCGCCCGCCGTCCGGGCCCGTAAGTTTTTCTTCCGGGAAGCAATGATGTTCCCCGGCCTCGGCTCCCGGTTCCGATACTTCGCCGGGCGGCTGGTGACGCCCAACGAGGAGGATTTCGCCGGCCGAGACCCGACCTGGGGACGAATGCTGCTGCTTCCCGCCGGCCGGCTGCTGAGGCTGTTTCGTTCCTATGTTCTTCAGGAAAGCCGAGGCGAAAAAGCAAGGCGGCCGCTCTCGAACGGACGGCGCCGCGGAGGAAAAAAAGTTGCCCCGAACTCCGGGTGAGGCTAGAATGACGGTGTTTGCGGCCACGACAGCGGGACCGGGCGCGCTATGAATCCCGAACGCGTCTTCAGATTTGTTCTCATCGGCGTTTTCTGTCTGTTTTCGATCCTGCGCATCCGTTATTACCGCCTCGCCAAGCGGGCCGGATATCGGACGGTCATCGAGGAAAGCCTCAAATATTCGATCTTCTTAAGCGTTCTGATCTGTTACGAGGTTTTCACGTTCTTCGTCTATTTGTTTCTCCCGGAATGGGTGTCCTGGGCGTCCTTTTCCCTGCCTCTCTGGCTTCGCTCCCTCGGCTCGTCGCTGGCCGTCCTCGCCCTCCTGCTCTTCCTCTGGGTGCACGGCAGCCTCGGCCGCAACTTCTCCAACACCCTGCGCATCAAGGATAGGCACACGGTCGTGACCTCCGGGCCGTATCGGCTCATGCGCCACCCCATGTACACAGCCTTTTACCTGCTCCACATCTCCGTTTTCTTTCTGACGAGGAACGGATTCATCGGATTGACCTGGACGGTGGGTTTGACGCTGATCATCATTCTGCGCGTCAAGCGCGAGGAGGCGATGATGGTCGATCATTTCGGGGAGGAGTACGCCTCCTACATGGAGCGGACGGGACGGTTCCTGCCCCTGCTCCGGATGCGAAAGATATTCAAGAGCGGCGGGGGCGTGGCTTGATGAGGCGGGCTCGCGGGGAGGCGGTGTGACGGGATTGAAGTCCGCCGGCGTCGTCATCGGGGAAGGGGCATGAAGATTCTCATTGCCTGCAAGGAGCTGCCGCACGCCCGGGTGATCGGCGGGCCGGTCATCATCTTCAACCGGATCAAACATCTCTCCCGGAACCATGCCGTATCCCTGGCGGCTTTCGGCCGCCCGGAAGACAAGGACCGGGTCGCCTCGCTTGAGCCGTTTTGCCGTGACATCCGCCTTGCGCCCTTTCCCCCCCAGCGCTCTCCGTGGCGGGCGGCCTGGGAATTTTTCTTCTCTCCGGTTCCGTATTACTTCCTCCGCGTCCACGGCTCGAAAGCCATGAGCCGCGCGATCGCCGAGATGGTCGGCCGAGACGGCCATGACTTCGTGATCGCCGAATACTCGGTCATGGGCCAGTTCATTCACCGCAATCCCGAACTGCCCCCCGTCAGAAGGATCATTTCCGTCCATGAGTGCTACACCCTCGCCCGCCGAAAAAGCTTCCGTCATTTTCGTCCGGGAATTTCGAAATGGAGAGAGGCCCTGTATCTCAAGGGACTCCGGGCCTACGAGTTCGAGATGTACAAGGAGGCCGACAAAATCCTCGCCCTGACGCCCCAGGGCCGGGACGAACTCCTGGCCGTCGAGCCCGACCTCGACGTTTCCGTCGTGCCGCACGGCGTCGACGTCGAGGCCTTCGCCTTTTTCCCGGCGGTCGCCGAGGACGCCGGACTCGTCTTCATCGGCAATTACCGCCACTACCCGAATGTCGACGCCGTCCTCTATTTCCATGACGCCGTCTGGCCCCGGGTCAAGGCCGTCTTTCCCGGACTGACCTTCACCGTCGTCGGACAGGATCCCCCTCCGGAGATCACCCGCCTCGGCAGGGACGGCGCGATCGTCGTCACCGGGACGGTGGACGACGTCGTGCCCTATCTGCGCCGGGGAAAGGTGTTTCTCTGCCCGGTCCGTCTGGGGGGAGGATTCCGGGGGAAGATCCTGGAAGCTATGGCCGTGGGGCGGCCCGTGGTCTCGACCTCCCTGGGAGCCGAGGGCATCCCCGCCCGGCACGGAGAGAACATCATCCTGGCCGATGCCCCCGAGGATTTCGCCGCGGGCATCGTCCGTCTGTTGGGCGATGAGGAGCTGTATCGAAAAATCCAGAGGAACGGACGACAGCTTATGGAGGACACGTATGCCTGGGACAAAGGCGTGGCGGTTCTGGAAAAAATATTGGAGGGCATGATGAGCCGGCCTCCCTTGAATGCCGTTAGGAAGCTCGGACGATGAAGACCGTCATGGTCGTTCCCAGCTATTGGGGGAGAAAATCCGACGAGGGGAGACGGCCGACGGACGTCATCTATGATCACCCCACGCCTCTCGATGAGGCGGGCACGCTGGGCCGCCTGCTCGAAAGCCTTTCCGTCCTGAAGGAACGGGACTTCGAACTTGTGGTCCTCGCCGTCTCCACCGCCCCTGACATCCGGGAGGCGGTCGAGCAAAAAGTCGCCGGGATCCTGCGGCGGGGCGCCGGGGATATCGAAGCCCGGCTGTTCTCCTCTTCGCACCTGGCCAAGCTTCACGCCGTCCTGGAGAAGGCGGGCCGGGGGGATCTGGCCGCCCTCCTGAGGCTGGAGGGCTACGCCAATGTGCGGAACCTGTGCGTTTTTCTGCCCCACCTTCTGGGAGCTGAAATCGCGGTCCTTATCGACGATGATGAGATCTTCGAAGACCCCCTGTTCATGGTCAAGGCCCGGGAATTCATCGGCCGTCGGGTGGACGGCCGCGCCGCGCTGTTTGTGGCGGGCTATTACATCAATCCCGACGGCAGCTACCTCCTGAACAGGAAGATCGAGCCCTGGATGACGTACTGGAACAAAATCGACTGCATGAACCGGGCCTTCAAGGAGGTGATCGGCCTCGAACCACGCCTCAAAGCCACGCCCTTCGCCTTCGGGGGAAATCTTGTTCTCCATCGGGATCTTTTCGCCCGCGTGCCTTTCGATCCCGCCGTCACGCGCGGCGAAGACATTGATTTCCTTATCAACGCCCGCATGTCCGGATTCGACACCTTCCTCGACAACCGGCTGTCGATCAAGCATGACGCCCCGCCGAAAACATCGCCCGCCTGGGAGCGCGTCAGGGAAGACATCTTCAGGTTCATCTATGAGAAAAGCAAGCTGGAATCCCAGGAGGAGGCGGACGGCCTGCGACCGGTGAGCGTCGGGGAGCTTTGTCCCTATCCCGGGGAATTCCTCGGCCCCGACCTGGAAGAGAGGATTTTTCGCAGCAACCAGATGCTGGCCGTCGATTGTCTGGCCGCGGGCGATGCGCGCGGGGCGGCGGAATGCATGACCAACATCTTCCTGGCCAAGGCCCGAGCCGTCCCGGCCTCCAGCCCTTTCCGGGCTTTTCTAAAGCTGCGGAAGGAATGGCGGAATCTCATGGAATTTTTCGGTTCGGGTCCGGCCGCCGGCCGGGCGGTCGGCATAATCTGGCCGGAGCGGGGCTGACTCGGGACCGCGAGCTTTTATCCGGCGCCGCCCCCGCCCCCCCCGCCGCCGCCGCCTCCTCCTCCGCTGAATCCGCCCCCGCTTCCGGACGAGTAATGGGCGGCCGAGGAGCTGGCCCGCTCGATGGACGTCGCCACCGACCGGATGCCGTGGGCGAGGGAGGATAGGCCTCCCAATCCCCGGACGCCGCTCCCCTGGAATCCGTGATACCACGAGGGCGCCGAGGCGCGCGAATCCTGGAGAACGACGGGCAGGGCTTGGATGATCTTCTTGGCCCGGCCGAAAAGGATGCCGAAAACGAGATAGCTCTCCCAGAGAACATAAGATTGAGGGGGGAGTTCCTTGAACTCGCCGAAATCCCGCAAAAACCGCTCCAAGCCTTCCCATTTTTCATTTTCTTCGGCCCAGGGGAGAGCCCGCCGGAGGAGTTTCGGCCCGAGAATGACGGACAGAACGAAGAGGGGGATGTTGGCGGTCAGCAAGCCGAGAGGGATGAAGACAGCGAGAAAGATGTTTCTCAGCCTTATGGATTCGGGTTCGACGAAGCCCAGAGCTTTTCCCTCGGTCTTGATGGATTTCGACCACGCGCGAAACCATTTTTGGAAGGCGGTCGGATGGCGCTTGAGCCAGGACTTGAGCTCCTCGAGGGTCAGGGAATCGCCGGGATTCCCGGAACCGCTCCCGGCCTGGACGAAGAGAAGATTGAGGACCTCCGCTTCAAAAGGCTCGAGCGCGCCGGCCCGGCCGGCGCCGCCCTTTCCTTCGAGGCTTTTCAAGGTCAAAACCGTGTCGGTTTTTTGCTTGGACCCGAAGAATCCTTCTTTGAACACCGGCCTGTCCTCGATGTGAAGGAATCCTTTGCGGGCGAGATCGAAAATCGTGGCCGTGAAAGCCCGGGGCGTCGTGGACAGACCTTCCTTGCGGAGGTGCTCGACCAGGGCCGGGGCCAGGGCGGAGGGCGGTTCGCGGAAGTAGTCTCCCGTCCCGGGAAAGGCGTAGTCCTTGCCTTTCCGTCTCCAGTGGGGAATGTAGAAGGCCAGGAAAATCAGGGGCCCGACGATGAGCCAGGCCAGCCAGACGACGACCCAGCGGCGCAGCGTTGCCTTCCGCCCCGCGGCCGCGTCCCGGGCGCGGCGGCCGCGGGCGATCGTTTCCTCGACGAAGCGCGCTTCCTCGGTCCTGATGGATTCCCGGGTCAGGCCGTCCTCGGGCACCCCGGCGACCAGGCCCGACGGCCAGGCGACCCGGATCTCGAGGAATTGGTTGGGCCGAAGGTCGGAGGCGGTGAAGCGGGCCGTCCGGCGGTCTACGATCTCGGCCCGGCCCGACAGCGGGCCGTGGCCGTAGACGAGCATGTCCGAAGTCGCGGCCAACGGCTCGGGCAGGGTCGCCGTCACCTCCACCCGCTCCGTGGGTTTGCTCCAGCCGTCGCCGACGGCCTGCCAGTAGAGCTCGCTGACCTCGGCCGAGCTCCGCACGCCGCCCCGGACGCGGTAGCGGATGATGAAGGTCCGCCGCTCGTCGCGGGCCGAATAGAACCATTTGGCCTCGAATCGGCCGCCGCGGCGGCCGGACTCGAGCCGAAGGGACCGGCCGCCTGCGTCCTCGACCGTGAAGTCCTCGATGCGCAGGTCGTAGCTTCTCCCAGCGCGCTCGATCTGGAGAGGAATGAAAAGCTCCGCCCAGCTGAAGGAGCCGCTGAAGGCGAACGTCCGTCTTTCTTCGACGAAAAACGAGCCGTCACGGTCGACGCGGAGCGAGATCTTGACCTCGGGAAAATGATAATCCTTGCCCCAAGCGGCGGCGGAAAAGAGAAGAAGACCGGCCGCCAGCAAGGCGAACATCCGGGGCCGCGGGCCGCGATCCCGCCGTCTTATAAGAAATCGGAGATTGGTCAACGCTGCCGCCGGAACTCTCGTCGTGCTCATTTCGGGCAACCTCTTTCTTCCGCGGAATTTTACCATAATCGAGTCGTCCGTAAATACAGCGGTTGACATGCCTGCCGCCGCGATTTATTCTAATTCTCTCGGGACAACCGCTCTTTTGCTTTTCTTTGAAGCGGTGTGTTCCATAATCCGGGCCGCGGCCGTCGGATATCAATTCATCAAGGGAGACGATAGGCACATGAAGCGTTCCAAGGCGGTTTTCTTTGTTCTCTGGGTTTTTCTTGCGGGATCCCTTCTGCGTGCCGCAGAGCCGCAGATCGAAGGGCGCTGGACGGGAGCGATCGAGCTTCCCGGCCAGCGGCTCGAAGTGGACCTCGATTTCGTCCGGCAGGCGGACGGAACCTGGACGGGGGACATTTCGATCCCCGCCCAGAACGCCCGCGACCTGCCGCTGGCCGGCATCGCGCTCGAGGGATCCGATTTCAGCTGCAAGATTGCGGACATCCCAGGCGACCCGATATTCAAAGGGCGGCTGGCCGCCGACGGCGGAACGATCATGGGAGAATTCACCCAGGGAGGACAATCGTTTCCCTTCACCCTGAAAAGAGGCGAGGATCCGACAGCGGCCGTCGCCAAGGCTCTGGCCGGATTCGACGCGATTGCCGCCCGGGGCCTCAAGGAACTCAACGTTCCCGGAGTCGCCGTGGCCGTCGTCAAAGACGGCCGGGTTGTGCTGGCCAAGGGATACGGCGACCGCGACGTGGAAAATCAGGCTCCCATGACGGCCGACACTCTTCTGGCCATCGGCTCCTCCTCCAAGGCCTTCACGACCTTCGCTCTCGGCACGCTCGTCGACCGGGGCCTGATGGAGTGGGACAAGCCGCTGCGGACCTACATCCCCTGGTTCAAAATGAGCGATTCGATGGCCTCCCAGCGCCTCACGCCCCGCGACCTGGTCACCCATCGCTCCGGTCTGCCCCGGCACGACCTCGTGTGGTACAACAACCGCGAGCTTCGCCGCGAAGATCTCGTGAGGCGGCTCGAGCACCTCGAGCCGACGGCCGACCTCCGGACGCGCTATCAGTACAACAACCTCATGTTTCTCACGGCCGGGTACCTCGTCGAAACCCTGACGGGCAAAAGCTGGGAAAAGTCGGTCCGCGACATCGTGTTCTCTCCCCTGGGCATGACGCGCAGCAATTTTTCGGTCGAGGATTCAAAGAAGGACGACGATCATGCCCGGCCGTACATCTACCGCGACAAAAAGATCCAAGCCATTCCCTTCCGCAACATCGACAACATCGGTCCGGCCGGATCGATCAACTCCTGCGCCAACGACATGAGCCGCTGGCTGCTCGTCCACCTCGGCGGAAGGATCGACGGCCGCCAGGTCCTCAATCCCTCGACGCTGGCCGATCTCCATGTCCCCTATACGCCCATCGGCGCCGATTCCCCGGAGCCGATGATCCAGACCGTGGGATATGCCCTCGGCTGGTTCGTGGACACCTACCGCGGCCACCGGCGAGTTCACCACGGCGGCAACATAGACGGTTTCTCCGCCCAGGTGGCGTTTCTGCCGCTCGACGGCATCGGCGTCGTCGCCCTGGCCAACATGAACGGCACGGCGTTGCCCGAGCTCTTGGTGCGTTCCGCCATCGACCTGCTGCTCGGACTGGAGAGCCGGGACTGGATCGGCGAGACTGCCAAGCGCCTGGCCGAGGCGCGCGCGGCGGGCGAAGAAGCCGAACAGAGAGCCCGGGCGCGCCGTGTCCCGGGCACCAAACCGGCGCACAGGCTCGAGGATTACGCCGGCGGCTACCGCCACCCCGGTTACGGCGACCTGAGCGTCGTCCTAAAGGACAAAAGCCTGGCCTGGGTTTACAACGGGATCACAACGCCCTTGGAGCATTGGCATTACGAGACGTTCAACGGTCTGAGGGCCGACGATCCCACCTTCGAGAATTTCAAGATCACGTTCGGCACCGGCGTCTCCGGCCGCGTCGATTGGCTCGAGGCCCAGATGGAGCCGATGCTCGAGGCTTTGCGTTTTGCCAGGAAGGCCGATGCCCGGCTCTTTGACCCCGCGTATCTGAGCCGGTTCGTCGGCCGTTACGCGCTGCCCGGACAGACGGCCACGGTCCAACTCAAGGGAGACTCCCTGACCCTCATCCTTCCCGGCCAGCCCGAGTTCGACCTTCTTCCCCAGCCGGGAGACGAGTTCGTTTTCAAACAGGCGCCGATAGCCAGAGTCCGGTTCCTGACCGACGACAAGGGGAGCGTCACCGCGCTCGAGCTCAACCAGGGCGGCGCGATTTTCGAAGCCAAGCGCCTCGCGGAAACCGACAAGTGATGGGTTCTCGCCCCTCGGGCGAGATCAGGCTGGCCCCCTCCCGAGGGCGTCCGGCCGCCGAGAAGGGACGAGTGCCGGAATAACATCAAGGAGGGATTGTCATGGACTCTAGGATCAGGGATGTCTACGAGGAATATCGCCGCGGCTTCATAGGCCGCCGGGAATTCCTGAAGAGAGCGGCGGTCTTGGCGGGCGGAACGGCCGCCGCGTTTTTTCCCCGTCTCGAAGGCGGGGAAGGCGGGGCCCAAATCGTTCCCGGCGACGAGCCCCGTCTCGAGACGGGATATGTCGCCTATCCCGGGGAAACAGGCTCGATGCGGGCCTACCGGGCCCGGCCCAAAGGGGACGGCAGAAATCCGGGAGTGATTGTCATCCATGAAAACAGGGGGCTCGTCCCCCATATCGAAGATGTCGCCCGGAGAGTCGCCCTCGAGGGCTACGTCGCTCTCGCTCCGGACGCCCTCTCGCCTCTGGGGGGGACTCCCGGAAAACCGGACGAGGCCCGGCCGCTCTTCCAGAAGCTCAACCGCGAGGCGAACGTGAAAAATTTCGCGGCGGCCGTAGCCTACCTCAAGACCAGCCCCCAAACAACGGGCCAAGTGGCCTGCATGGGTTTCTGCTGGGGCGGGGGAGTGACCAACCAGGTGGCCGTCCATGCGCCCGACCTCGCGGCGGCCGTCCCGTTCTACGGAGCCCAGCCTGCGGCCGAGGACGTTTCCAAAATCAAGGCCGCCATGCTCATCCACTACGCGGGCGATGACGAGAGGATCAACGCCGGCATCCCGGCCTTCGAGGACGCTCTCAAGAAAGCGGGCGTCGAGTACGAGATTCACATCTACGAGGGCGCCCGGCACGCGTTTTTCAACGACACGGGCTCGCGCTTCAACAAGGAGGCCGCCGAACTCGCCTGGCGGCGGACGATCGCCTTCTTCCGGAAAAAACTCAAGACCTGACAAACGGAACGCGCTCTTTTTGCCGGGTCGGCTTTCATCGATCGCCTCGGCCGGGCCGCCGGGCGGCGACCGTGGCTTCGACTCGATGCGGCGTCGGACCTATGCCCGGAATATTGACGCCCGGCGGTGTTTTTTATGGGAGTGCGGCGACACGTCGCTGCTTTGAAAGCGGACTCATGAGGCCGCACTCCAAAAAAGGCCGCTATGTCGTCCGCATCACGAACGCCTTGACGAACTGTCGGGACGGCCCGGTCCTCAAGAACGGCTCGGTCTTCATGTCCGGCTGCGGTGCCATTCGGCGGCCACGGCCTCGACGAACGGCCGGCAATGGGTGAAAAAGCGCTTGTATCCGGGACAGAGGTAATTCAAATCCGGCCCGCCTCCCGGGTCGGGAACGAACCGGTTCTTGGGGCACTCGCCATGGCACATGTCCCGGACCTCGCACGTCAGGCAGGGGCGGGGGAGCGTTTTGAGCTTCGCCCGGCCGAAGGCGATGTGTTCCGGACTTTCGAGCATGGCGGCGAGAGGCGTCCGACGGATGTTGCCCAGACGATGCTTCGGGTCCACGAAGTGGTCGCAGGAGAAGAAATCCCCATTGCGCTCGACGACCGGAATGTCCCCGCACACGGGACGGAATAGGCACAGCGAATGCTCCAGGCCGAAAGCGGTGCGGACGGCTTCCTCGAAGATCTGGATTTTGACCCGGCCGATGTCCTTCGCCAGCCATTCGTCGAATACGGCGCACAGGAATTCCCCCCAGGCGCCGGCGGGGACCGTGCGGCCGTCGACACCCGACGGCGAATCGACCGAATGTTCGACCAGGGGGAGAAAGCTTATGAAAGGGGCGTCGATGCTTTTCAAGAATCCGTACACCTCGGCCGGCCGGCGGACATTGTGCCCGCCGACCACGGTCAGGATATCGACGGGCACCCCGTGGCGGCGCAGAATCTCATGGCCGCGCATCGCCTCCCGGAACGTGGGCCGGTCGTTTCGCGTGCGGCGGAAGGCGTCATGAATCTTTTCCGGCCCGTCAAGGCTGAGCCCGACCGAGAATTCCGCCTCGGCCAGGAAGGCGCCCCAATCCTCGTCGAGAAGAGTGCCGTTCGTCTGCATCCCGTTGGCGACCTGCCGTCCCGGGGGCAGGTGCCGGCGCTGGAAATCGACGGCCGTGCGGAAAAAATCGACGCCGGCGAGTGTCGGCTCGCCGCCGTGCCAGGAAAAACGGACAATCTCATCCGGGGAGGCGGCTATGTGGCGGGCGATGTACGCTTCCAGAAGGTCGTCCGGCATGCGGACCGAGCGGCAGTCCTCGGTCCGCGGCTCCTTGTCCAGGTAATAGCAATACGTACAGGCCAGGTTGCAGGCGGATCCGGCCGGTTTGACGAAAACCTGGAAGCTCCGGCCGGCGGTCGCCATGTCACAACCGCCGGCGGTCGCGGACGACGAATGCGCCGTTCTTGATCACGTGGCGGATGGGATTGCGGTTAAGATCGTAGGCCAGGTGGGCGTAGTGGGGGATGTCGCACAGGAGGGCGTCGGCTCGGAGGCCGGGCTCGAGACGCCCCGCGCGGTCCTCGCGCCCGACGGCATAGGCGGCGTTCGCCGTCGAGGCGGTCAGAGCCTCCTCGACGTTCATTCCCAGGGTGAACACGCCGAGCTGGAGGACGAAAAGCATGGACGAAACCATGGAACTTCCGGGATTGAAGTCCGAAGCCAGGGCCACGACCGCTCCGCTGTCGATCAGAGCCCGGGCGGGCGCGCGCCGGTCCAGCCTCAGAAAAAACGGAACGCCGGGCAGGAGCACGGCCGCCGTCCCGCTCGAGGCGAGTTTGCGGATGCCCTTTTCGGATACGGCCAGGAGGTGCTCGGCCGAGCGCGCTCCCTCCTCGGCGGCCAGGGCGGCGCCGCCGAGGTCGGTGAACTCGTCGGCGTGGATTTTGATTTTCAATCCCGCGACCCTGGCCGCCCGGACCATCCGCCGCGTCTCCGCGGCGGAGAACACTCCCGTTTCGCAGAAGACGTCGAAGAATTCGGCCAAACCGCGGGAGCGGACTTCGGGGAGGATTACGTCCAGGACAAGGGCGATGTATGCGTCGCGCCGGTTTCTGTATTCGGGAGGAACTTCGTGGGCGCCCATGAAGGTCGGGACGATGTCGACGGGGTGGAGGCCGGCGGCTCGCTTCAGGACTTCGAGCTGCTTGACCTCGTTCTGGAGGCTGAGACCGTAGCCGCTCTTGGCCTCGACCGTCGTCGCGCCGTTGAGAAGCATGTGGTCCAGGCGTTCCAGACATAGCCGGAGGATCTCCTCCTCCCCGGCGGCGCGCGTGGCCGTGACCGTGGTCAGGATGCCCATGCCCCTCTCGGCCAGTTGCTCGTAGGTCCAGCCTTTGAGGCGGAGAAGGAACTCCTCGGCCCGAGACCCGGCGAAGGGAAGGTGAGTGTGGCAGTCCACGAAACCCGGCAGGACGACGAGTTCCCGGCAGTCGACGGTCTCGGCCCCGGGATCCGGCCGGACCGACTCGCTGAAGCCGCGCTCGTCGCCGGCATAAACGACGCGGCCGCGGTAGGCCGCCAGCCAGCCGTTTTCCACGAGGCCGACCTCGCCGAGGGCGGCCTTCCTCTTGGGGGCGCCTCCGCGGCAGGTGAGGAGCTGCCGGCAGCCGGCCAGGACGAGATCAGCTCGGCTCATATTCCGAGGGAAATCGTTTTCGGGAATGCTGCTGGTTCCTGAGGAACGTGGCTTTCTCGTACCGGTCCCAGTTCCGCTCGCAATCGGCCGGGTCGGGCGTTCGAGGCATCTCCGGCAGTTTCATGTCCGCGAGCGAGGCGGGAGCCTCCCGGAAAACGGGGAAAGGCGGCGGCGTTTTTTTGCGGAAGACGGTCGCGGGCGGCGGCTCGAGAGGCGCGATTTTTTCGCCGGCTTTCGCGCTGGTGAATCCCGTGGCGATGACCGTCACCTTGGCGGCGTCCTTCATCGACTCATCGATGACCGCGCCGAAGATGATGTTGGCCTCGGCGTGGGCCAGGCTGTGGATGAGCTCGGACGCCTTGTCGACTTCGTGGAGCATGAGGTCCCGGCCGCCGGTGATGTTGATCAGCACGCCCTGGGCGCCCTCGATGGATGTGTCGGCCAGGAGGGCGCAGGAAATGGCCTTCTGCGTCGCCTCCAGGACGCGGTTTTCGCCCTGGGCCTGGCCCATGCCCATGAAGGCCATGCCCATGTTTTTCATGATCGACCGGACGTCCTCGAAATCGCGGTTGATGAGCCCCGGCCGGGTGATGATCTCGGAGATGCCCTGGACTCCCTGGCGAAGGACGTCGTCGGCCAGTTTGAGCGCATCCTGGAAGGAGGTGGTCGCGTCGCAGGTCTTGAGCAGCCTGTCGTTGGGAGTGGCGATGACCGTGTCGACGACCGTCTTGAGCTCCTGAAGACCCTCCTCGGCCTGGCGGGCCCGAACCCGTCCCTCCCAGGTGAAGGGGAGAGTGACGACGGCGATGACCAGCATTTCCATGTCGGCCGCCAGGCGGGCGATGACCGGCGTCGCCCCCGTGCCCGTTCCTCCGCCCAGGCCGGCGGTGAGGAAGACCATATCCGCGCCATGAAGGGCGTTGACCAGGAGCTCCTGGTCTTCCAGGGCGGCCTGCTTGCCCACTTCCGGCCGGCCCCCCGATCCGCGGCCGCGCGTCAGCTTGGTCCCGATCTGGAGTTTCGCCCGGGACTTGTTGAGGTTGAGCGTCTGCAAGTCGGTGTTGACGGCGATGAATTCCACGCCCTGGATGCCCATCTCGATCATTCTGTTCAGGGCGTTGTTCCCTCCCCCGCCGATTCCCAGGACTTTGATGTTGGCCCCGTAGTCGGGTTCCTCAGCCGGATGAAATTTGATTTTGTTGTTGGGATCGTCTTTCATGGCCTTCCTCCTCTCAGCCTTCTTTCAGCCAATCCTTGAATCGGGCCCAAGGGCCCCGCCGTTTGTCCTTGACCGGCCGTCCGGATTTCCTGTGCTGGGCGCCGTAAAGGAGCAGGCCGACGGCGGCGGCGAAATCCGGGGTGCTGACCCTGTCCAGCAGCCCGCCCACTCCGCCGGGATCGCCGCGCCGCACGGGAAGGTCGAAGATTTCCTCGGCCACTTCCTCTATGCCCTCCAGCATGGACGTCCCGCCGGTGAGCAGGACGCCCGAATTCAGGGATTTCTCGTAGCCCATGCGCTTGATGTCGTTCTCCACCAGGCGGAAGATCTCCTCGGCCCGGGGCTGGATGATGTCGGCCAGGAGCCGCCGGGAGAGAATGCGCGGCTTGCGGCTGGGGCCGATGGCCGGGACCTCGATCGTTTCCTGGTCGTCGAGGAGCGGCCCGCTCATGCAGCCGAATTTTTTCTTGATCTTCTCCGCTTCAGGGATGGGCGTGCGCAGCCCGACGGCGATGTCGTTGGTGAAATTGTCGCCCCCGAGGGGGATGACCGAAGTGTACCACAGGCTGCCGCGCTCGAAGATGGCCACCTCGGTTGTTCCGGCTCCGATGTCGATCAGCCCCACGCCGAGCTCCTTCTCGTCGTCGGTCAGGGTGGCCAGCGAGGCGGCGATCTGATTGAGGACAATGCCCTCGATGCCGACGCCCGCCCGTTCCAGGCAGACGCGCAGGTTCTGGACCGAGGTCACGGCCGAGGTGACGATGTGGACGTTGACCTCGAGCTTGATGCCGCTCATGCCTAGAGGCTGTTCCTTGGTCCCCTCGTGTTCGTCGACGATGTATTCCTGGGGGATGACATGCAGGATGTCCCGGTCGGGAGGAATGGACACCGCTTTGGATTGCTCCAGGGCGCGGCGGATGTCCTCCCGGGTGATCCGGCGGTCCCGGCCCGAGACGGCGATGACGCCCCGGCTGTTGAAGCTCTTGATGTGCGCGCCGGAGATGCCGACATACGCCGAGTCGATCTCCACGCCGGCCATGAGCTCGGCTTCCTCTTGGGCTTTCTGGATGGCCGCCGCCGTGGCGTCCAGATTGACCACCACGCCCTTGCGCAGGCCGCGGGACTCGGCCGTCCCGACGCCTATGACTTCCAGTTTCCTCTCCTCCGACACTTCGCCGATGACGGCCGCGACCTTTTTGGTCCCGATGTCCAGGCCGACGATGTAGTCGTTTTTAGGCATCACATCACCTCTCCCCGGCCGGCGGAGCCCGCCGGCCCGTTTTTTCCGTCTCCCGGCCTGAGATAGGTCCGGCCGGGAAGGCGGAGGTCGACTGTAGCCAGGCCTCCGCAGGCGGCCGTCCACTCTCGGGCGTGTTTCCGATAGTGGAGGATTTTGGCATCAAAGCCCTCGCGCCCCAAAAGAAGCCGGACCGGGTCGTGGCGGAACGTCAGGCGCAGGCAGTCCGGATTGGTGAGGTCCAGCGCCCCGACGAGGGCCCGCTCGGACGGCGACAGGCTTTCCAGACATGTCCGGGCCAGTTCGATCTTGGCCGGGTAGTCATCGATGAACCGGTTTTCGTCCCTGAGAACGGGCAGGGCGCCCGCCGCGGCGGTCTCGGCCGGACCGAGCAACACGCCCGCCTCGTCGACCAGAAAGAGCGGGCCCCGGTCCAGGACGGCCATGGGCCTGCGGACGGTGATGTCGATCCGGAGCGTCGAGGGGAACGATTTCCGGATTCTGGCGTCTTTGATCCAGGGCAGGGACTTTATGCGGGCCGCCAGAGGCGCGGTGTCGAGGGCGAGGAGGTTGGCGGCGAGGTAACGGGAGGCCTCGCTCTCCACCCGGTCGCTTCCCGGCTCGGTCCGGGGATGCACGACCACCCGGCTCAGGCGCAGGTGGTCCCATTCGAGGAGAAGGAGGTACAGGCGCTGCAGGCCGGAAAAGAGCGCCGCCTGGAGACAGACGAGCAATACGACGTGTCTCAGGCGGAGAGTGATCCGCTTTCTCCGGCGCCGGACGGCGACCCGCTGTCCGCGCCGGTACTGGACGACGGGTGCCGGGCCGCAGCCTGAGGGACGGAGGGCGGCGCTCATGATCCCTTTTTCCCCTTCAGCAGGCGCAGAGTTTCGGGCAGCGCCTTGGAGATGTTGCCGGCCCCCAGAAAAATCAGAATGTCGCCGGGCGAGGACAGATTCCGGACGAGCGCCGGGATTTTTTTCAGGTCGGGCTCGAAGTGCGCGTCCTTGTGGCCTAGCCTGAGGATCTCCTCATACAAGATCCGGCCGTCGACGCCCGGCAGGGGAGGCTCGCCGGCGGGGTAGATTTCGGTGACCACCAGGACATCGGCCTGGTTGAAAGACGTCGCGAACTCGGGAAGGAGGAAGGACAGGCGCGAGTAGCGGTGGGGCTGGAACACGGCCACCACTCTCCGCGCCCAGCCCTTGCGGGCGGCTTCGAGCGTCGCCCGGATTTCCGTGGGATGGTGGGCGTAATCCTCGATGACCAGGATGCCGTTCAGCTCGGCCCGCCGCTCGAATCGGCGGCCCATTCCGCTGAAGCTTTCCAGGGCCTTCAGGATTTTTTCCTCGGGAATATCGAGCTCCAACCCCGCGGCAATCGCCGCCAGGGCGTTGAGGATGTTGTGTTTGCCCGGGACGTTGAGCTTCATCACTCCCAGTTCTCTGTCCTTGAAAAACACGGTCGAAGCGCTGGAGAACCCCTCGAAGACCTGGTCGCGGGCCGTGAATTCCGCCTGGGCGGAAAATCCGTAGGTGATGACCCGCCGCTCGAGACGGGGAATCATGGTCTGTAGATGAGGATCGTCCAGACAGAGGATGACGGGGCTGTAAAAGGGAACCTTGTTGGCGAAACGGACGAAGACGTTTTGGAGCTCCTCCAGGGATTGATACTGGTCCAGATGTTCGCGGTCGATGTTGGTCAGGAGGGCGATGAAGGGCGAGAGGTAGAGGAAGGACCGGTCGCTCTCGTCCGCCTCGGCGACGATGAAATCCCCGGCGCCCAGCTTGGCGTGGGCGCCGACGGTGTTCAGCCGGCCGCCGACGATGACCGTCGGGTCGAAACCTCCCGCCTCCAGGACATGGGCGACCATCGAGGTCGTCGTGGTTTTGCCGTGCGAGCCGGCCACGGCGATGCCGAGCTTCATGCGCATCAGCTCGGCCAGCATTTCGGCCCGGGGGATGACCGGAATTCTCCTTCGCCTGGCTTCCTGGACCTCGATGTTGTCCGGGCCGACGGCCGAAGAAATCACAACCACGTCGGCGTCCCCGACGTTCTCGGCACGGTGCCCGCGCTGGATGCGGGCGCCCAGGCGCTTCAGGCGCCGGGCGGCGGGATTTATCTGGAGATCTGAGCCCGTGACCGAGTAGCCCAGGTTGAGAAGAACCTCGGCGATGCCGTTCATGCCCGTCCCGCCGATGCCCACCAGATGGATCCGCCGGAGCTTGAGGAACACTCTGTTGACCATGTTCTCCTCCTAGGTCCGCCCGTCCATGATGTCCAGGCACAGCTCCGCGATCCGGCCGGCGGCGTTTTTCGTGCCCAGGGTCTCCAGGTTCCGGGCCATAATCCGCAGCCTGTCCGGCCGTCCGGCGAAAAAAAGAATGCGCTCCGCAAGCTTTTCGGGGGTGAGAATACGTTCGCTCCAGACTTCCGCCGCGCCGGCGCGCTCGAGCTCCCGGGCGTTCTCCGCCTGGTGGCCGCCCGCCGCCCGGGCGAAGGGAACAAGAATCGCGGGGCGGCGCGCGGCGATGAGTTCGGCCACGGTCGTGGCCCCCGAGCGGCACAGGACGAGATCCGCGCCTCCGAAAGCCGAAACCATGTCGACGATGAAAGCCGAGACTTCGACCCCTTCAAAACCGGACCGGCCATAGACGTCGCGGACGCGGGCTTCGTCGGTTTCGCCCGTCTGGTGCCGGATGACGAGGCGGCTTTTCATCGGCGCGAGATGCGGCAGGGCGCCGGTCATGACTTCGTTCAAGAAATGCGATCCCTGGCTGCCCCCGAAAACGAGGAGGTTGAGCTTGCCGTCGGACGTTCGGGGGCTCAAGGCTTCGAACTCTTCCCGGACGGGATTGCCCAGGAACACTCCCTTGCCTCTCAAGTCGGACAGGGTTCTCTTGAAGGGCGCCACCGCCCTCCGGACGAAGGGCAGCAGCAGGCGGTTCGTGAGACCGGGCCTGACGTTCTGCTCCATGAGGAGCGTCGGCGTTCCTAGGAAGGAGGCCAGGAGGACGACTGGGCCGGAGCTGTAGCCTCCGACCCCGATGACGAGGTCGGGACGCAGCGTTCTCAGGAGGCGGAAGGCTTCCAGGAACGCCCGGGGAATCCGAAGGACAGAAGGAACGGCCCCCCAGCCGCGTCCCCTGATCCCGGAGATCGGAAGAGGGTGGAACTCCTCTCCGGCGCGGGACATGATCTCAGATTCCAGCCGGCGTTTCGTGCCGATGAACGCCAGGCTCACTCCGGGAAGAGCCTGCCGCAGTTTCCGGGCCACAGCCAGGGCGGGAAACGTGTGGCCGCCCGTCCCTCCTCCGCAGATCACGATCCGCCGGGTCCTCATGAAGTCACTCCCTCCGTCGAGCGCCGCTGGGAGATGTGAAGCAGAAGGCCGCCGGCCAGGAGACTGCACACCAGGGAGGACCGGCCGAAGCTTATGAAGGGCAGGGGGAGTCCCTTGGTTGGCCCGAGGCCGAGGACGATGGTCATGTTGAGCAAGGCCTGGGCGACGAGGCTGATCGTGATTCCGGCCGCGGCCAGCTGGCTGAATAGGTTCGGCGCCCGCCGGGCGATGCGCAGGCCGCGCCACAGGAGGACGAGAAAGGCCAAGAGCGTGCCTATCGTTCCCACGAGCCCCAGTTCCTCGCCGATGATGGCGAAGATGAAATCGGTGTGGGCGGAAGGGAGGAAGTACAGCTTCTGGACGCTTTCCCCGGGGCTGACGCCCAGCACGCCTCCCGAGCCGAGGGCGAGCTTGGACTGGATGACCTGAAAGCTTTTGCCCAGGGGGTCGCGGTCGGGGTAGAGCAGGGCTTCCAGGCGGTCGAGCCGGTATTCCGCCCGGACGAGAAAGGCGGCAAAAACGAGGGCCGCCGGAACGACGATGAGTCCGAAGGCGCGGAATTTCACTCCCCCCATGAAAAACAAGGCCATGGCCAGGGCGAAAACGAAGAGCGCCGTTCCGTAATCCGGTTCAAGAAGGATGAGGATCATGACCAGAACTACGGCCGGCAAGAGAACGAGGAAGGTCTTGACTTCCCGTCGTTCCTTTCGGCGTTCGAGCCAGAAGGCCAGAAGCAGGACCAGGCTGATCTTCGCCAGTTCCGAGGGCTGGAAACGCAGGCCGCCGATCTCCAGCCAGCGGTTCGTGTGAGCCCGTTCGGGCATGACGAAGCACAGGGCCAGAAGGACGACGGACAGGACGAAAAGGCCGTGGACGAAAGCGGCGCCCTGGTAGAAAGATCTCCGGACGGACAAGAGGAAGAACACGGCCATGAAGCCGACGACCGCGCCCACGATTTGGCCGGCCAGGTAGTGGAAGGAGTCGCTGTATTTTTCCGCGGCCAGAACCCCCGAGGTCGAATACACCATCACCAGCCCGAAGCCGGTCAGCGCCAGGAGAGAGATGAACAGGGGTCTGTCGAACCGGCCGGCCAGGAATATCTCGGGCTGGCGACTCATCGGCGCTTCTCCTGTCCCCGGGCCAGACGCCGGACTTCGCTCTTGAAGACGCGGCCGCGTTCCTCAAAATTGCGGAACATGTCGAAACTGGCGCAGGCCGGCGCCAGGAGAACGACATCCCCGCGGCGCGCGGCGTCGAAGGCGAGGCGCACAGCGCCGCGCATCGAGCCGGCCGTGGCCAGGGGGACCGAGTCCCCGAGGGCGGCTTGGATTTTCTCCCGCGCCTGCCCGATGAGGACGACCAGCCGCACCTTGCCTTTCAGCGGCTTCCGCAGCAGGCTGAAATCGTCCCCTTTGTCTTTCCCCCCCAGGATGAGGACGACCTTCCGGCCGAGGCTTTCGAGAGCTACGCGCGACGCGTTGACCGTCGTGGCTTTGGAGTCGTTGACGAAGAAGACGCCCCGCACGGCGGCCACCCGCTCCATCCGGTGCTCCAGGCCGGAGAACGTCCGGACCGAGCGCCGGACGGCCGCGCCGCGGACGCCCAGCGCCCGGCTGATGAGCGCGGCGGCCATGACGTTTTCCAGGTTGTGGGCGCCCGGAAGCGAAATCTCGCGTGCGGCCATGAGATCCGCGGGTTTTTCGCCGGCCAGAAACAGACGGCCGCCGCGGAGATAACAGTCCGCCTTCACCCGGACTCGGCGGCTGAAAGCCAGGACGGCGGCCTCGGTCGCGCCGCGGAGAGCCCAGACCCGCCGGTCGTCGCGATTGAGGACGGCCGTGTCGCCCGGCCGCTGTCCGATGAGGAGACGGGTTTTCGCCGCCTGGTAGTCCATGAAGTCGGGATGCCAATCCAGATGGTTCAGGGAGATGTTGAGGAAAGCGGCGACATGGGCCCTGAACGTCTCGACATGATAGAGTTGAAAACTGGAGACTTCGGTGACGTAAACATGATCCGGACGGCTGCGGCCGACGAAGGAGATGAGGGGTCGGCCGATGTTTCCCGCCAGGTAGGCCCGGATCCCGGATTCGCGGAGGATTTTGTGGGTCAGGGTTACGGTCGTGGATTTGCCGCACGTGCCGGTGACGCCCACCACGGTCCCTTTCAGGAATCTGGCGGCCAGCTCGATCTCCGACCAGACGGGTATGCCCTTGCTCCGGGCGGCTGAAAATTCGGGAAGAGGGGGAACGCCGGGGCTGGGAACAATGAGATCCGCGGACAGAAAGGCTTCCAGTCTGTGACCGCCGGTTTCAAAACGGACCCCCCGCTCGGTCAAAGCGGCGGCGTCCTTGGCGATTTCGGCCAGGGTCCGTTTCTCGCTGACCGACACCCGGGCTCCCCGTTCGAGAAGAAATCGGCAGACGTCGCGGCCCGTTCGGCCCAGGCCGACGACCAGGACGTTCTTGCCTTTGAGGTCCATGTTCATCTCAGTTTCAGGGTGGCCAGGCTGAAAAGGGCGAGGACGACGCCCAGAACCCAGAAGCGGACGACCACTTTGGCCTCGGCCCAGCCTTTGAGCTCGAAATGATGATGCAGGGGCGCCATCCTGAAGACGCGCTTGCCTCCGCTGAGCTTGAAGTAGGACACCTGGATCAGGACGGACAGGGACTCGAGGATGAACACTCCGGCCACGGCGAGGAGGAGAAATTCCTGCTTGATGAGGATGGCCAGGAGACCGAGCGTGCCGCCGATCGACAGGGAGCCCGCGTCTCCCATAAACACCTGAGCGGGATGGCAGTTGTACCACAGGAAGCCCAGACAGGCGCCGGCGAAAGCTCCGGCGAAAACGGTCAGCTCCGCGGCCGACCGGACGAAGGTGATGTCCAGGTAACGCGCCCAGACGGCGTTGCCGGTGATGTAGCACAGGGCCGTCAAGGCCGCGGCGCTGACGAACGCCAGCCCGATGGCCAGCCCGTCCAGCCCGTCGGCCATATTGACCGAATTGGAAGAACCCACCAGGATGAACGTGATCCAGGGCAGATAGAGCCAGCCGAGCAGGGGCGTCCATTGTTTGATGAATGGAAAGCTCAGTCTCAGGTCGAACCGTCCGTGGAGGCCCATGACCACCAGGCACCCGCCGACGGCCGCGGCGAGCAGGACTTGGAGGGCCAGCTTTTGGCGGACGCCTAATCCCCGCGAATTTTTCCTCCGGATTTTCAGCAGATCGTCCCAAAGTCCGATCAGCCCGAAGGAGAGCATGCCGGCCATGGCCAGCCAGACAGAGGAATTGCTCAGGTTACCCCACAGCAAGGTCGGCACGAGGGTGGCGCCGATGATGAGGATGCCGCCCATGGAGGGCGTGCCTTTCTTGAGCAGATGGGATTGGGGCCCGTCGGACCGGATTTCCTGTCCGAGCTGGCGCTTCTTGAGCCAGCGGATGACGACCGGTCCGAGAAGGAGTCCCAGGAGCAGGGCGGTGATGCCCGCCAGGGCCGTCCGGACGGTGATGTAGCGAAAAACGTTGAAGAAGATCGAGAGGTTTTTCAACGGAACGAGAAGCAGGTAGAGCACGTTACGTCTCCTTGATTCCGTTTCTCATGCCGTCCACGACGACGTCGAGATGAACGCCGTGCGAACCCTTGACCAGGACAAGGTCCCCGCGACGGAGGACAGCCGGAAGACCCGAGGCCGCCCCAGCGGCGTCGGGGAAAGAGAGGATCCGGTCGCGATCGAGCCCGGCTTCGGACGCTCCTTCGGCCATGTGCCGGGCCAGGGACCCGACGGTGACCAAAAGCCCGAAGCCCAATTCCGCCGTCAGGCGTCCGGCCTGGCGGTGGAATTCGGCCTCGGCGGAACCGAGCTCCAGCATGTCGCCCAGCACGGCCACCCGTCGCCCGGCCTGAAGACGGGCGGCGCCTCGAAGCGCCGATTCGAGCGCCCGGGGATTGGAGTTGTAGCTGTCGTCGATCAAGGCGATGTCGCCGGGAAGACGATGGAGAGCGCCTCGCCTCGGCAACGGCTTCAAATGCCCGAAACGGGGCCGAATTTCCTCCGGAGTCAGGCCCAGGGCGAGAGCCGCGCCGACGGCCGCCAGGAAATTGAGGACGAAGGCGTCGGCGAAGAAGGGCAACGAGACGGGCATCGCGATTTCGCCGATGCGCAGGACGAACTCCAGTCCTTCGAGCCCCCGGAGTCTGATGCTCTCGGCGCGGACATCGCATCCGTCGCTCAGTCCGAACCGGACGATGCGGCCCTTCCACCCCGCGGCCGTTTTCCGGAGGAGGGGGTCGTCTCCGTTGAGAACCGCGGTTCCTCCGGGCTTCAATCCTTCCAGGATCTCGGCCTTGGCGTCGGCGATGTCTTCCAGGCTTTTAAAAAACGCCAGGTGGACGGGATTGATGTTGGTGATGACGGCGACGTCGGGCGGAGCGACGCGGGTCAGGAGGCGGATTTCGCCCGGCCCGCTCATCGCCATCTCCAGAACGGCCAGGTCGTGCCGGGCCTCGAGGTTGAGGAGGGAGAGGGCCAGGCCCAGATGATTGTTGAAATTCCCCGCCGACTTCAACACCCGGAAGCGCCCCTCCAGGAGCGCGGCGGCGAATTCCTTGGTTGTCGTCTTGCCGGCGCTGCCGGTGATGCCCACGACGGCCAGGCGCTGGGCACGGAGCGTCTCGGCGGCCAGGCTCTGGAGCCCTTCGACCGTGTCGCGGACGCGGACCAGCCCGAAGGACGCGTCGGGAACGGAGAGCGCGCGCGAGACGACCGCCCCCCCGGCGCCCCGCCGGCGGGCGTCGTCAACGAAATCGTGCCCGTCCCGTGCGGCGACCACGGCGAAGAAGAGATCTCCGGGGGAGGTCAGGCGTGAATCCAGGTTGAAGGTTCGGTACAGGCGTTCGGGATCGCCTTGGAGGACGGCGCCGTCCATGCGCCGCGCGATCTCGTCCAGACGGAGTTCAACCATGGTTCGCCTTGTTTTCCCGCGCCAGGGCTTCCTTGATGACCGCGACGTCGCTGAAGGGATGTCGCTTCCCCTTGATTTCCTGATAGTCTTCGTGTCCCTTGCCGGCCACAAGAACGACGTCGCCCTTGCGGGCGAAGGCCAGCGCCTTGGCGATGGCTTCGCGACGGTCCACGAGAGCCGCGTAATTCTTGGCGTTCCTCTTGAGAAAGCCCTTCTCGATCTCGGACAGGATGGCGGCCGGATCTTCCGAGCGGGGATTGTCCGAGGTGATAAACGTCCAGTCCGCGAGCTCGGACGCCGCCTCGCCCATGCGCTCCCTCTTGAATCGATCGCGGTCGCCGCCCGCGCCGAACACCAGGATGACCCGGCCGGCCTCCAGGCCGCGGGCCGTCTCCAACAGATGGCGGAGCGCATTGTCGGTGTGGGCGTAATCGACGAAAATCAACAGGCCGCGGTCGTTGTCCACGCGCTCCAGCCTGCCGGGAACGCCGCGCAGGGCGGCGATTCCGGCGGAGATGCGGGCCAGGGGCAGGTTGAGGGCCAGCCCCGTGGCCAGGGAAGCCAGGATGTTGTACAGGTTGTGCCGGCCCATGAGGGGCGAGGCGAGCTCGGCCCGTCCGCCCGGGAAATCGACGGTCGCCCGCAGGCCGCTCCGGTCGAACGAGAACTGCGCGGCCCGGACGATGGCTTCGGGCCCGCAGCCGAAAGTGATCGTCTTCATGGGGAGTTCATGGAGAAGCCTTCGCCCGTAGGGATCGTCGATGTTGACCACGGCCGTTTGTTTTTTCGAGTTGAGGAAGAACAGCCGTTTCTTGGCCTCGAAGTAATCCTCCATCGAGGCGTGGTAATCCATGTGCTCGCCGCTGAGATTGGTGAAGATGGCCGCGTCGAACTGCACTCCCCACACGCGTTTGAGATCGAGGGCGTGGGAAGAAACCTCGACCAGAGCGTGGGTCGCCTCCGCGTCCAGCATCCGTCGGAGGAGGCGCTGGATGTCGGGTGCTTCGGGGGTCGTCCGATTGGCGGCCTCGGACAAACCGGGCCCGCGATAGGCGATCGTCCCGATGACTCCGGGACGGAAGCCGGCTTCGAGAAGGATGGACTCCAGAATGTGCGTGACGGTTGTTTTTCCCTTGGTCCCGGTGACGCCCACGACCGTCAGTCTGCGGCTGGGGTGGCCGAAGAAATTCGCCGAGGCCAGCGCCAGGCCCAGCCGGGCGTCGGGGACCTCGACCCAGACGGCGTTCGTCTGGCGTGGCTTGGGGCGGTCGCACAGGACGGCCGCCGCGCCGTTCTTCAGGGCTTGGGGTACGAAATCCAGGCCGTCGAGGCGCGCGCCTTTCAGGGCGGCGAACAGCCAGCCGGGTCCGGCCTGCCCCGAGGCGTAGGCGATGCCCTTGATATCCGTCTGGTCGTTCCCGGTAATGCGAACCACGGGAACGCCGCTCAAAAGCTCGCTGAGTCTCATTCGTCGCCTCCGGGCGGAAGGTGAGCGACGAGCAGCCCTCGGGAAGCGGGAACGCGGGGCGGAATCCTCATGTAGCGGAGGATTTGCTCGGCGATGGAGCGGAAAACGGGAGCGGCGATTTGGCCGCCGTAATACAATCCCTGCGGCTCATCGAGGATCACGATCATGGACAGGGCGGGAGTGTCCACCGGGACGAATCCGACGAATGAGGCCAAATGCCTGTCCTGAACATAAGCGCCCCGGGCGGGATCGTATTTTTGGGCGGTTCCCGTTTTCCCGGCCGTGGAGTGGCCGGGGACCTTGGCCTCGAATCCCGTGCCCTCCTCGACCGACCGCTCAAGGATGTAGACCAAACGCTCCGCCGTCTCCGGCGACAGGACGCGACGACCGGCCGGGCCGTCCGGCGGAGGCGGAGCTTCGGAGTCAAGGACGCGTTTAACGACCCGGGGCGCAACGTTCAGGCCGCGGTTGGCGATGACGTTCACGGACTGCAGCACCTGGAGAGCGGTCACGGAGATTTCGTAGCCGATGGCCACCGCCGGCAGGGTCCGCGGCGTCCAGGGAGCCTGGGGGCTGTAAATCCCTCTCTCCTCGCCGGGCAGATCCAATCCGGTTTTCTGTCCGAATCCCAGGGCCCGGATCATCCGGCGCAACTCGGGCTCACCCGTTCGGAGGCCGACTTGGATGGCCCCGATGTTCGAGGAATGGATGAAGATCTCGTGGAAGGTCAGGGCGCCGAAGGGCTTATGATCGCGGATGGCCTTTCCGGGGACGTCCACGGCGTCGGCGCGGCAGTTGAAAGTTTCGGCCGGACGGACGGCGTCGGTTTCAAGAGCCGCGGCGGCGGTCACGATCTTAAACGTCGAGCCGGGCTCGAAATTGTGCTGTACGGCCCGGTTGCGCCCCGCGCCGGGGACGGAGGGCGGCCAGTGGTTGGGATCGTAGTCCGGAACGTTGGCCAGGGCCAGGATTTCCCCCGTCGCCGGTTGAGAAACGATGATCGAGCCCCAGGCCGCCTGGGAGGCCGAGACGGCTTTCTTGAGCTCCCGTTCGACGATGTACTGGATGGTCGCGTCCAGGGTCAGGACGATGTCCTTGCCCGGCTGCGAGTCCTTGAGCGTCTCCAGCCGGTATTTTCTGCGTTTGGCGTCCCGCAGAATCATGGCCTCGCCCGTCTGCCCGTGGAGAACGTCGTTGTAGGAGAATTCCACGCCGGCCTGGCCCCTCTCGTCGATATCCACGCCGCCCAAAACATGGGAGGCCAGCCGGCCGCGGGGATAGAAACGCTTGGTCTCGGCATGGAACGCGACTCCCGGAAGGCCCAGGGCCCGGACCCTATCCGCTTCTTCGGCGGACACCTGACGCTTGAGGTAGATGAAGCGCTCGTTCCCGGAGATCCGGCCATGAATGCTCTTGATCTCCGCGGGGGAGAGTCCCAGGATGTCCCTCAAGGTCTCGACCTTGCGCCATTGCTCGGCCGCGGACTCGTCAGCCGCGTGGGTCAGAAAAACGGATTCGGCGGGCAGGCTGCGGGCCAGAATGACCCCCCCTCGGTCGACGAGGTTCCCCCGGCGGGGCCGGATGGGCCTCAGATTGCGGCTCTGCTCGATGACCTCCGCTTTGTATCTGCCGTGACGAAGGACTTGGATCTGGACGAGGCGGAAGGCGAGCAGTCCGGTCCACAGCATGAAAAACAGAACCAGCCACGCGGTCCGGCGGTTCACGCGTCTGCGATGCGGATCGATCATCGGGGCGCTCCCGTCGGCAGGACGCGAGAATCCCCGGCGGCCGGGCCGCTGAACCGGACCTGGTCGGGACGGGCGTCGGTCAATCCCAGCTCTTCCCGGGCGATCCTCTCCACGCGCTCCAGGGACAACAGCTCTGCCTTGCGCGTTTCGAGCTCGCGGACCTCCTCTTTCATCCTGTTGATCTCCTCCTCGAACCGGGCGATGTCATAGCCGATGCGGGTCATCTCGTTCAAATGCCAAAGATAGAAGGTCAGGGCGGCGGCGGCCAGGGTCACGGCCAGAACGGTCATCAGGAGCGCCGTGCGGTCTTGTTTGCGGCGGACCATTCAAACCCTCTCCGCGATTCTGAGTTTCGCCGAGTGAGAACGTGAATTGGCGGTCTGCTCGGCCTCGGAGGGCGTGATCGGCTTCTTGGTCATGAGGCGGACGAGCGGTTCCCCTTCGCCGGAGGCCAGGCGGAGAAACGTCTTCTTGACGATCCGGTCTTCAAGGGAATGAAAGGTGATGACCGCCATCCGGGCTCCCGGGGTCATGAGTCGCAGAACGCGTTCCAGGAAAACATCCAGCCCCTCGAGCTCGTTGTTGACCTCGATGCGCAGGGCCTGAAAGACCTTGGCCGCGGGATGGATCTTGCCTTTCTGGGGGCGCCAACGACAGACCTCTTCGACCAGGCGGCGGAGCTGGGTCGTGGTTTCGAGGCCGTCTCCCTTGCGGGCGGAGATGATGCGCCGGGCGAGGAGCCGCGCTTGACGCAGTTCGCCGTATTCGCGGAAGAGCTGGGCCAGTCTGGCCTCGGATTGCTTGTGGAGGATCTTGTGCGCCGTGGTCTTGTTCCTGAAGTCGAACCTCATGTCCAGGGGGCCCTGGGAATTGAAACTGAATCCTCGTTCCGGCGCGTCAAGCTGGAAGGAAGACAGACCCAGGTCCAGCACGACGCCCCGGACGTCCGGCCAAGGAATGTCCAGGTCGGGAAGATTTCGGTAGTCGGATTGGTAGAGCGTCAAGCGCTTGGCGAAAGCGGCCAGGCGCGCCTGGGCGCGCTCCAGGGACAGCTCATCCACTTCGAGGCCGATGAGGGAGGAGCGAGGATGGGCCTCCAGGAGAGCCGCGGCGTGGCCCCCCGTCCCGAGCGTGCCGTCGATGTAAACGCCCGGAACGCCGGCGTCAAGGCCGCGCAGGACTTCCTGGACGAGGACGGGGACGTGGTTTGGATTGTTCATTCATTTCGTCCCCGGGGCGAAAGACGGGCGATGGCTTCCCAGTCCTCGGCGGTGAGCGGCTTGGCCTCGATCGTCTTGACCAGGTGCTCCTTGTTCCAGACCTGAAGGTGGTTGTTGATGCCCAGGACTTCCACTTCTCCGTCGAGATTGATTTTCTGCCGGAGTTGGGGGCTGATGAGGACACGGCCCTTGAGGTCGATCTGATTGACGCTGCCCATGTGGCTGACGCGCACCTGAAAGTTCTGGACGGACTGGTTGAACTGGTTGACTCCCTCCTGGGTGACGCCGGTCAGGGCGATCCAGACGGGGAGGGGGTAGACATGGACGGCGTCATCGGACAGGGAGGTGACGAAAAGGTCTTTTCCGTATCGCTCTTCGATTGCGGCGCGGAATTTTTCAGGGATCTTCAACCGGCCGCTCTTGTCGAGGCGGGCTGAGTAGCTGCCGAGCAAGAAATTCCCCATTTCTTCCCGTTTCGTCCCGTATCCAACTAAATATTATGGGACAAAATCCCGATTGTCAAGGAAAAAAAAGCTTTTTTTTCATTTTTTTCTCAACTAAAAATCCATATATTGTGGCCGGTTTCCCGGGACGCAATATGTAGAAAAATGACCGATCCGGAGATTTTTATCCTTCCCGGAACCCGGAAAAAGGGAAATTGGAATTTTCAGGGGGAAGAAAGAATGCGGGAAGAGCCGCCGAGCTCTTTTAACTCCGGTTTTTTTTCAGGGCGTCGTCGATAAGTTTCTTGGCCGTTTCGGCATCTTTTTTAGGGACGAGGATTTTGATTTCGCCCATACCGTCGGTCGTCAGGGGCAGGACGGATTGAGGGACCTGGCCGCGCGTTATGCAGGGGATTTCACAGCTGTTCAACAGGGTTTTTATGACTTCCATTTCAGCCGGGCCCCAGACCTTGTACACCTCCACCAGATCCAGGCCGGGATCATGCTTGTTGCCGGTCATGGGAATGCTCCTTATTCTTCACGGCTTGTTTTCTTATGACTCGAGAATCACGGCGTCAGGGTCGTCTTGGGAACGAAAATAATCGTCCAGAATGCGGCGATGGTCGAAGGCCAGCGGGAAAACTATCTCTTCCCGGGTGAAAACGCCGATCTTTCTGGCGTCATCCCGCGCCTGGGGAACGCCCCGGGCGGCGGCGACAAAGACCGTGGAAATCGTATGTTGCCGGGGATCCCGGGCCGGCCGGGAGTATGTGTGGAGCTGCCGGACGAGGCTCACGTCGAGCGACGTTTCCTCCCGTGCTTCGCGCCGGGCGGCGTCCTCGAGAGATTCTCCGTAATCCACATACCCGCCCGGCAAAGCCCAACCGGGCGGCGGATTCTTTCTTTCGATGAGGACCACGCCTTGCTTGCCGTCCGGACGTTTCGTCTCAATGATGATATCCACCGTCGGGATCGGGTTCCGGTATTCGGTCATGGCGTTCTGGGCTCGATGACATTCTAGCACGTCTTCATTTCCCGGGATACGGCGCAACGATCCGCTTTGTTCCGGGCGGCCCCTGTTGTTCCGCGACTGAGCCCGCCTCCGGCCCGGACGTCCTGGCTGCTGACGACAAGCCGGCGGCGGACCCGGCGGCAGTCTGAGTTTGGCGCAGGCTTGCGAGGCGGTTTAAAAACGGGGGACACGATCCCTTTTCAAGAGAAAAGGGTTATGTCCCCGTCCCCGCCCTTTTTTCAGTCGCGAAGCTTGAATTTCTTGTCCAGGGCCTTGAGCTTTTCCACGACGCCGCCGTATTCGAGCTCGCTGTAGGGCAGCATCGCCGGCCCGGAGAATCCCTGGCGCCGGATGGCCGTGGCCTTCTCCGAAATCTTGGCTCGGACGTATTCCCAGAAGGGGTGATCGAAAACGTCGGCCGGCTCGGTCAGCTTGCCGTCGTGGACGCAGAAGGCGGCGCCGGTGACGACGGGCGGCCCGTCGAAGTAGGAAACGGTCGTGTTGAGAGGGCAGGGCATGAGCGGCCCGTTGTGGCTGCCGCGCATGAACCCGGCGACATAGTGCCCCAGCTCGAAGGGGGCCAGGACTTCGCCCGTGGCCGGGAACTCGCCCTGGACCCGGACGAGGGCCACGGGATCGTCCTTGCCCGTGTACTTGCCGGCGATGTTGTGCAGCCGGGTCGTGGACACGGAGGCCGCCTGCCCGCCCGTGCTGCGGGAGAAGATGCTTTCGATGACGTAGCGCTCGTTGTCCCGGAGCAGGGTGGCGATGTCGTAGATCTCCTCGGGCGTGTTGAGGTCGATGATGCGGTCTTTCGCGGTGTTGGCGACGTCGATGATGCGGAAGGTGAAGCCCTTGCCCATCTTGGGGCTCAGGATCAGGCCCGAGCAGAACATCGCGTCGGCGAAAGCCAGGTAAAAGGGCAGGTTATAGGCGCCGGGATCGGTCTTGTCCGCGGCGAAGAACACGAAAGGCTCGTTCGGACGCTCCTCGAATTCCAACTCCGCCACGGCCGGGCCCATGCCTTTGATGTTGCCGCTGAAGGAATCTTTAAGCAGATCCTGGCCGGCGCCGTACAGGCCCTGTTTTTTGGCCACGGCCGTGCCGGCCAGGAAGGCATCCCAGGCCATTTTGTGGATTTTTTCGTCGTTCGCGCCCCGCTCATGAGTGGCCAGGATGGCCACGTCGTCGCCCGTGCTGCCGATGTAGAAATCTATGAGCAGGTTCTTGCCCGCTTCCTTGACGTAGCGTTTGACCTCGTCCAGGAGCGCCCGGCTGGGTTTGATATGGCCGCCGATGCTGCCCACATCGGCCTTCAATACGCTGAGAGTGACCTTCATGAGTCCCTCCTCAAAGATGGATAGTAAAAAAACATTCTAAAATTGAAGGGAATGAAAGTCAATGAATTTGGATTTGTTTCGGTTCCTTGACATCCCGGCGGAACGAGGTTTATCATCGATTCAGTAGGAAAGGCGGGATAATGGCTCTTTCTTCCGGCGCGCGTCTCGGGCCTTACGAAATTGTCGCCCCCCTGGGCACGGGGGGAATGGGCGAGGTTTACCGGGCCCGCGACGGACGGCTGGAGCGGGATGTGGCCGTCAAGATTTTGCCCGCGGCCGTCGCCGGCGATCCTGAACGCCTGGCGCGCTTCGAGCGCGAGGCGCGGGCTCTGGCCCGGCTGTCCCACCCGGCCGTTCTTTCGATCTTCGATTTCGGCAAAGAGGGCGAGACGACTTATGCCGTCACCGAGCTCCTGGAAGGCGAAAATCTGCGGGAGCTTCTCGAACGCGAACATCTGTCATGGCGGCGGGCCGCTGAGATCGCGGCGATCGTCGCCGAGGGACTGGCGTCGGCCCACGGAGCCGGCATCACCCACCGCGACCTCAAGCCGGAGAATATCTTTGTCACCGCCGACGGACGGGTGAAGATCCTCGACTTCGGGTTGGCCGCGGTCGATCCATCCCGATCGGTCGGCGAGGCGACTCTTTCGTACGAAACGCCCGGAACAACGCCGGGCTCCGTGCTCGGCACGGCCGGTTATATGGCTCCGGAGCAGGTCCGGGGCCGGCCCGCCGACGTCCGCTCCGACATCTTTTCCCTCGGCTGCGTTCTGTATGAGATGCTGACCGGCCGAAGAGCCTTCAAACGGGACACCCCGGCCGAAACAATGACGGCCATCCTGAAGGAACCGGTCCCGGAAATGGACCTTTCCGGAACGGGCATCTCTTCCGAACTCGACCGTATCGTCGGCCGGTGCCTAAAAAAGAACTCCGAGGAGCGTTTCCAGTCGGCGAGCGATCTGGCCTTCAGCCTCCGGGAACTGATCCCATCGGGGGGCCGCGCCGTCCGGAGGCCACCGTCGGCGCGGTTTTTTTTGTGGATGGGGGGGGCCGTCCTCCTCACGGCGTTGATCGTTGCGGCCGCGGTCGTGTTCCTGGGACGCCGGGGGGGCGTCGCCGATGAGAGCGGCGCGGGCGGACCCGCCGAAAGCGCGCGCATCGCGGTGCTGCCGTTCGAGAATCTGGGAGCCGAAGACGAGGCCTACTTCGCCGCCGGCGTCACCGACGAGATCACGGGGCGTCTGGCCTCGCTGCGGGGCTTGGCGGTCGTCTCCCGGGCGTGCGCCGCCCAATATGCCGGAACGTCCAAAAGCATCCGAGACATCGGCGACGAGCTGGAGGTCGGATATCTCCTCGCCGGAACGGTCCGGTGGGCGCGCGGAACAGGAACCCCCGATCGGGTTCGCATCACTCCCGAACTTGTCCGCGTCGCCGACGAAACCAGTCTGTGGTCCGAGATCTACGAATTCACCATGGACGACATCTTCGGCGTCCAGTCCGAGATCGCACGCTCGGTCGTGTCCGCGCTCGGCCTCACGCTCCTCGAGCACGCCCCCGGCTCGCTCGAGGAACGGCCGACCGGCAACATGGAAGCCTACCAGGCGTTCCTTCGCGGCAAGTTTCTTGCCGGCCAGCCCCATTTCACGCTTGCGACCTGGCTTTCCGCAATCGACGATTTTGAACGCGCGGTCGCTCTCGATCCCGGTTTCGCCCTGGCCTGGGCTGAGCTGACGAGAGCCCACGCCCGCCTCATCTATTATCGCCATGACCTTTCCCCCCACAGGTTCGATCAGGCCCGGGACGCCTTGAGCCATGCCCGCGAACTCGCTTCGGACAGGGCTGAAGTCCGCCTGGCGGCCGGTTATTATCATCTTTGGGTGGAGCGGGATTCGGATGGCGCCCTGGCCGAGTTTAAAGACGCATCCCGGCGGATGCCCAACAGAGTCGAAGTGCAGGGGGCACTGGGCGAACTCTACCGCCTGCGCGGTGACTGGCAGCGGTCGATCGACGCCTACCGGATCGCCAGTTCGCTCAGTCCGCGTGACGGATCGGCGATGGTCGACGTCGCCGAGACATTGTGGTTTATGCATCGTTATCCCGAGGCCCTGAAAGCCGCCGATCGGGCCATCACCCTTTCCCCCGACCAGGCTTGGCCGTACCTGACAAAGGCGTTCAATCTCTGGAGCTGGAAAGGCCGAGACGGCCTGGCCGACGCCCGGGCCGCTCTAAAATTTGTTTCCAAGGACCACGAATGGGCCGAGTGGTCCTGGTTTTGGCAGGAGGCGTTCGAAGGGCATGATGCCGAGGCCGTCAGTCGCATGGAGGCCGATTCGGATGGTTGGTTCGATCTCAAGGTCCAGGCCGCCCCGAAAATTCTTTTCGCCGCGACTCTGGATCTCGCCCGCGGGGAGACGGCGCGCGCCAAGGCGGAATTCGAAACCGCCTTCCGCTTGCTCGAAGACAAAGTCCGAGCCGTTCCTGACGACGGCCGTTATCACAGCTCTTTCGGCGTCGCCCTCGCCGGCCTCGGCCGGAGCGAAGAGGCCTTGCTCCACGGTCGGCGCGGAGTCGAGCTCCTTCCGGTTTCGAAGGATGCCGTGTATGGGCTGCCGGCCGTCATCGACCTGGCGCATATCCATACGATCCTTGGAGACGTCGGCAAGGCGGTCGACCAGCTCGAGATCCTCCTCTCCCGACCGTGCTGGTTCAGCCCCTCCATGATCAGAATGGACTATCGCTGGCGCTCCCTGCGGGGCGATCCCCGCTTCGAGTCGCTGCTGGCCAACTACGAGGCGACGCGGTTCTAGCCTCGAAGAAGGCTTTTTCGAGGAAGGAAAACGGCCAGAGAGGCTCGTCCTGCGGCGGGGGGGAAGAAAGCCGCCTCAGCATGGCCCCGCATTGGGCATCGAACGGCTCCCGGAATTCCGGCCGCAGAGGCTCGGCGGGCCGAAAACGGGCGCCCAGGGGATTGATCGGCTTCCCGTGCTGGGTGATGCGGTAGTCGAGGTGGGGGCCCGTGGACTCGCCCGTGTTGCCGACATAGCCGATGACCTGCCCGCTCGCGACCGCGGCCCCGGCCTTGATTCCGTCCGCGAAACGGCTGAGGTGGAGATATCTTGTCTGATAGCCCCGTTTGTGCTGGATTTTGACCATGCGGCCCGCCTCACCGCTCCAGCCGGCGGAAATCACCCGTCCGTCGGCCGTGGCCCGGACCGGAGTGCCCACCGGCGCGGCGTAGTCCACGCCGTAGTGCGAGCGGTAGATTTTTCGGATGGGGTGCAGGCGGCTTGAGGTGAAGCGCGAGGTGATGCGGCCGTATTTCAAGGGGCTTTTCATGAACTCCTTGCGCAAAGAGTTCCCCTCGGCGTCGAAATAGTCGGCCCGCCCCGTGTCGGGATAGGTGAAGCGGAAAGCCTGCAGCCTCCGGCTCTGGTTCCAGAATTCGGCCGCCAGAATCCGGCCGTATCCCCTGGGCGCGCCGCCGCGGAAGATTTTTTCATAAATCGCATTGAACCGGTCGCCCGCGCGCAGGTCGATATAGAAATCCACGTCCCAGGCGAAGATTTCAGCGAAGTCAAGGGCCAGGAGGTCGCTTTCGCCCGCGGCGTTGAAAGCGCTGATGAGGATGTCCTCCACGACGCCCTGGATGCGCATCACTCTCGTTTCGAGGGCGTAGGCCAGGATCTCGGGCTTGTGGTCTTGCCCTTCGCGGCGGACCCGCAGAAAATTCCTGTCGTCGATGTCGTATTCCAGGAAGACCATGCGGCCGTCCTCGCCTCGGTAAAGACGCATCTCGTTTCCGGCGCGCAAGGCCTCGAGATTGAAGACGGGGCGGACGTCCTCTTGCAGGCGGTGGATCTCCGCCGGGGACAGTCCGCCGGCGCCGAGCAAACCGGCCAGGTTCTGCCCGACGGCAAGGATGATTTTTTCCTCGGAGGGGAGAGGACGAAGACCAAGAATGCCGCCCGGAGATCTTCCGGATTCCTCCACCGGCCCGGAGGAGGAGAAAAACAGCATGTGCACTCCGCCGGCGAGGAGAGCGACAACGAACAGGCCTCCCAGAAGGACGATGAGGCGGCGGACCAGGAGCGGCAACGGAAACCGCCGGCGGCGCCCGATCCGCCGGTAGCGGAACTCCTTCGCCCTTTTTTCACGAATCGTCGGCACGCTGTTCCGTCCCTCTTTCATCCGTTAAACGCCGTCCGCCCTGATCGGGTTGCTCCTCTTTCCGCTCCGGATCGAATCAGCGTTCGGCCAGCCTCAGTCCCGCCCGGAAAGCCACCCGGGCGATGTCGGCCATGATGTCGGGGTTGATGCGGTAGATGGTGTCGCCCGGTTGGTGGTAGGCCAGGTGGGGGCCGTTGGAGGCGAACGACGCCACGGGAATGCCCTTGAGGAAAAAGGGCGCGAAATCCGAGCTGCGCACTCCCACATGGCGGATGATCCGAACGCCGCGCACAATGTTCACCTCCCGGTTCGCCTCCTCGACGGCTTCTTTAAGCGCCGCCGGCTCGGCGCTCACGCCGCACCAGGCGCCGTCGCCCGAGCCGGTCATGTCGAAGTTGAACATGGCCGCCACGTTCTTGAAGCGGGCGGGAATGTTGTCGGCGAAGTGTTTCGATCCCAGGAGGCCCATCTCCTCGCCTCCGAAAAGGACGAAGACGACCGAGCGGCGGGGCTTGCGTCCGCCTCGGGCGAAGGCCCGGGCGATTTCCATGACCGTGGCGCTGCCCGAGGCGTTGTCGTCGGCTCCGGGAAAGAGAAGACCCAGGTGCCGGCCGCAGTGGTCGAGATGGGCGCCGAAAACGACGCACTCGCTTCTCAAGGACGGGTCGCGGCCTTCGACCCAGCCGACGACGTTGTAGCCGACTCCGGCCGGAAAATGCCGGGCGACGACGCCGTAGCGCATCCGGGCGTTGAGCGTTATGGAGAGCGGCTTCTTGTATTCGGACAGGTTTTTCTTGACCTGGGCCGCGGTTAGATTTTTTTCCTTGAACAGGCGGTCGGCCGTTTTTTCCGAGATCTCGGCCGGCGTGAAGCCCGGGAGCCGGTCGCCGTTGGGATTGGCGGAGACCTCGGGATAGATATACACCACGCCCAGAGCGCCCCTGTCACGGGCGGTCTTCATCCGAACGCGGTGCTGGTCGTGATCTTCGAAGCGGCGGTCCGCCGGGTCGGGCGTGCCGCGGAAGCAGAGGACGAAACGTCCCTTGACCTCCAGTCCGGCGTAGTCGTCATACCCCAGCTCGGGGGCCGAGATTCCCCAGCCGGCGAAGATCAGGCCGGCTTCATTCCGGCCGCTGTCGGTGAACAGAAGGGGCAGGAAGTCCTTGCCCGCCTCAAGCTTTTCTTCCTTGAGCGTCTCGCTGCCGTCGGCTGTTTTTTCTGGCAAAAGGAGCGTCATGTCCGCCTCGTCGACCAGGGTGTAGGGCGCGGGGAAACCCTGGAGATAACCGTCCCGTCCGACGAGGGGCTTGAGCTTCCATGCCTTGAACATGCCCGCCGCCCACTGGGCCGCGGCCGAATATCCCTGATGGCCGGTCAGTCGGCCGGCGAACTCGGCCGAGGCCAGGATCTTGCAGGTGGAGTATACCTCGGAGGGCTGAAGGATGTCGGGGGCATTCCTCGCCATGCGCTGGCCCGAACCCAACCCGGGGAGGACGGCGAGGAGCAGAACGGCGGCCAGGAGAGGACTGAGGACGGTTCTCGTAGCTTTCATGATGTCTCCTTAGGATGCTTTTTTGCGGCGGGCGATCTCGGCTTTGACGCCTTTGTGCAGGACGAGAAAGTAATACACCCCGAGGCCGGCGGCGATCACGCCGAAGCGCCAGTAGTTGCCGCGGGCCAGGCCGATCAAGCCGTAGATGAGGATGGCGATCAGGGCGGCGAGATGAAAGAAGGCGAAGGCCAGGTCGCCTGATTTCGATTTCTTTCTGAAAAGCATGACGCGATTGATCGAGGGACAAAAATAACAGAAGACCGCTCCCGATTCAACCGCCCCGGTGAAAATCTCGGCATCGGTCGATTCCGGATCCGGGCAAAAATATTTTCGCCCGAGCGGCGGTCGCGAGGCAGGACGCTGTTTGCGCTGCCCGCGCTTTTGGCCTAACATATTCACCACGGATTTTTCCTGAGGAGTCGAAAATGCGCACTCATCGCCCCTTAACCGTTTTGCTCGGCGTCCTGTCTCTCGCCCTGTCGCTTTCCTGGGCCGGACAGCAGGCGGCCGCTCCCCAGGCGCGCGAACAGGCGCTCCTGGAGGCGATGCACGGCATCCGGAGCGAAGTCCTTTTCGCTCATGTTCGGGAGATGACCGCGGACAAATACGGAGGCCGGCTGACGGGCACCGAGGAATTCGCTCTCTGCACCCGGTGGGCCGCGGAACGGTTCGGCGAATGGGGAGTCCGGCCCGCCGGGGACGGAGGAACCTTTTTCCAGGCTTTTCCCAATCCGTACACCCTCGTGTTCCCGGGGTGCGAGCTCGTTCTTGAGATTCCCTGGGAGAGAGGCGTCATCCGGAAGTCCTACCGGTACGAAGACGAGTTCATCCCGGGCGGCACTTCGGCCTCGGGCGAGGTCCGGGCTGAGGTCGTGTACATCGGCTACGGCGTCTCGGCGCCCGAGCTGGGCTACGACGACTACCAGAGCGTGGATGTCAGGGGAAAAATCGTTCTCCTGGAGCCCGAGGTGCCCGTCCGGCCCGA
>Ga0209164_1000880_pt1 | contig 49435 bp, 46 predicted proteins | sample MTBNYHSulfiMetaG_FD_187458 | JGI IMG/M metagenome (GOLD analysis project Ga0209164, IMG submission 187458) | Enrichment culture microbial communities from rom New York Harbor, USA that are MTBE-degrading - MTBE-NYH (New York Harbor Sulfidogenic)... | ecosystem: Environmental > Aquatic > Marine >... | reverse complement strand
TCCAACTCCTTGCCATGGGGGTGGTTGACAATGCTGGTCATCAGTGGCATTTGTTTTTGGTGCTTTTCGCGCATTTCGTGGTGGCTCCTTTTTCGATCTTTGTTAGTAAAAACAAATCCTTGAAAAATTTTCTTTTACTACATGAAGATCAAAAAATCCACCACGGAATGCGCTTTTTTCACGTTTATCAAACACTTCCATTTATGGATGGACACTAGCTAGATTGTGCAAAATGAAAAAATTTCACAGCCAGATTCTTCTACCCCGTCGTAAACTTCACTACTAAAAAAACTCCTTTTAAGAGAACAATAATGTATTTACTTATTATGAGTACAGGTCACAGTTTCACTGCCCGTTGACGTGTTTCTGGATCCATCAATGGATTTGACTGAGCTTTTGAATCCAACTGTAGTCAATAACACTCCAAGTCTCTGCGAACTTAGCTTCGGCAAACCGGCTGATGAACACGGCCTCCATTTCCACCTGCTTCCCTGTGGGCGCGATCGCAGAAGGCATTATTCCAGGGAAATACAACTCACCATCATGAGTACCTTTTAGTTTGCATCTCACTGCCACTTTGTCACCCTCAGCCACTTCGTCTTCGGTGGTGACCTGTAAATCCGGAAAGGCCTTAAACCACGCCTCAAGTGCTCCCTTGAAACCATTTCTTCCTTTAAAGTTGACGGGTCCATTCATGTGATGGGGACAACCTCGTGCCACCAGCTCGTCTATGACAGACAGGTCCTTTTTGTTCCAGCACTCATCGGTGAAACGCCGTGTGGAGGTCTTATTTTTCTCGGCTGACATGGCAGTTCCTCCTCTCAAAGGAAAAATAGTAAACGTTGGTATTAGACGCATAGCCACTCTTCACGCCACATTTCCCAAATAAATTCATGCCTTCTATGTTTTCAAAATTTGCACTTCAGACGTTTCATTTCACCCATCCGATAACAGGAAGCGGAAAACAATCGTTATACTGTTGAGAGCTGGGTGAATAAAAAGCGTCCCTGGACATTGCCAAAAGAGCGCAAAGTCTTGATGACTTCGCCTTCTTGAAAAGTGATTATTTGGATAAGCCCTTTATCATTTCGTCTACTTCGGTAACAGTAAGAATGGGGCGCAGCTTGACATTCACATACGGGAGATACTTTTGGATCATCTTTCCGATTTCGACCTCGCTTCCTTCGACAACATTAAAACCACTAAACTCACCAAGAAATGTCCCCCACTCTTTCATTATACCTCGCTGGATATCTTTTTTTGTAATATCCATTAGATAAGTCATTCCCTTCGCTGCCTCCTTAGGATCATCCGGAAGTCTTTTTCGATCTACTTCCCAAAGCACAAGATATCTTCCCATGATATTACCTCCAATTTGAAAGTCATCAAAGCGGTTGAAAGAGCTCAAAGAATATGAACAGTCCAGCCTTCAAAAGGAGCCGGACTATTTTCTTAAAAGCTTTTTAGCGGAATGAAGAGATCGGAGCTACTAGCCAAAAAATTCATGAGGTGGCACTTCACCACCAACCGTGTGCCTCTATGACGAAAGAGAAAATAGTCGGATTTCTAGCACAAAATGTGTCTTCCTCTGTTGGTCGGCTATAGACGACGACTAGCGGAACTTTCCCTGCACCAAGGATTAGGCTCCTGACGGCACAGAAGGGGCACTGTCAGGAGCAAAGTCGGCACATTTTGAGATGATTCTCCATGGATCAATCTCGTGGACAAGAGAACATGTTACCAAGGTAGTATACCCTTTCGAAAACAACAAAAAAATGGTCTTGTCAAGTGAAATTTCACAATGGATGAGACCTGAGAGCACTGAAAGCTGACTGGATTGTTGGGGCGGGCCCGAATTTTGGAGATCCCCGTTGAGCTATATATATCGATACTTGAAATGACCAGTTATTTCGACAGGATCGATCCCTCGCCTCAAATTTGGCGAAGGGCTAGCTGTTGAGACTTCCCGAAATGATCAGCCCGGATGACGACAGGCTTAGGGGTGGCTTGAGCGGAAGTGTTAAAGGCGGCAGGACGGGGTGAATCGGTAACCAGGCACAAACCGATCCATCTTGTGCTCCAGATAAAACAAAGGGCTGCTGGTCTTCCTTATGGACCAGGAACCCCCCGAGATGGTGGAAAATGAGACCCTCCTGGACGAAGATTTTCCCTCATCGTTCTTTGAGCCGGTGTTGATTAACCCTAACGTTGCAAAAATTCCTTCTCGTAGGGTGGGCTGTGCCCACCAGGCACCGCTGATTCCATCTGTCAAAGGTGGGCAGAGCCCACCCTACATCAATAATGCAGGAGTCAACTGCAGGTAAGCTCCGACCACAACATTCCGATTTCATTTTCTCCCTGTAATTATAAAGAATAATGAATATTTCCAGCTATATTTATGCAAATAATGGGTTAAGTTGCCGTTGGTGGCCTGCCAATAGTTTACATCAATCAACTAGACTGCTTGTCCATCAGCGTGGTCTGTCCGCGTGTCTCTAACTACCACGGCGGATCATTTTCGTGGTTAAATTACGATCGCTGGAAGGGTCGCTTTTCAAGTCCAGCGACTTCTCGCATCATGTTGATACAGTACTGGTAGTTCTCCAGCGTCACATCGGGTGGCACCAGGTGATCAACCGAGGGGAAATAACCTCCCTTCTCGAGCAGAAATGGAAGTTTAGACGTCACTTCTTCTCGTATTGCCTCTTTACCCTTGAGGAGTGCCCTCTTGTCAATATTCCCCGCCAGTATGATGTCCTTGCCATACTCCTTCTTCAGGCTGACGGCATCGTTTCCCGCAGCCACCTCCAACGGCCAGAAGCCGTTTATTCCGCACTCCAGCCACAGCGGTATGAGCTTGCTTAGATTGCCATCGCTATCTACGAAGATGATGTCTATCCCATTTTCGCGAACCAGGTCGGTAATCTGTCGGTACCTGGGCATCATGAACGTGCGGAACATATCAGGAGAAATCAGCGGGCCGTTCTTATAGGCCATATCTTCCCAAAATAAAACCCAGTCCACCTTTATGTCCCTTACGGTAGGCTTAATAATTTCCAATTCCAGGCTAAGCATGGTATCCATCATATCCTCTATGAGAGTCGGGTCCTCATAGAACATATAGAGCAAGTTCTCCAAACCCATCCACTCTCGCAAATATCCAAAGAAGCCTCCAACTTGCATCCCCACAGGGTCATCCCTTTGGTTCATTCTTTCAGCATAGCTCTGCCGGTCGGAAGGCCAGCGCTCCGGACTATTGGGCTGGAGCCTTTCCTTATATTTTTTCCAGGTTTCCCAGTCCTTGACAGGATGGTCCAGGTACATCGGCATCTTCTCGGGTTCGTTTTTGAAGATCCTTGTTGTTTGACCTCCCTGGTTCATCATGGTCACAGTACGTTCATCTTCCTCCAGAACCTTCACCTCGAACATGGGAACCAACGGTGGTACATAAAGACCCCCGGCCACTTCGCCCACTTCATAGGTGACAAATCTCAGTCCGGAAATGATTTCAGCCATGATGCGCACGTGGTCAAAGCCGAAGTACTCCCCGCGGTACGTACTGTTCTGCAACTGCTGGGGCGCTCCATGAGCCACCCAACGCGTGAGGGTCTCTCGCCAGAAGCTATTGAAGTACGGCGTTGGTAGGGAGAGATCTCCTGTTCTTTCCGATCTGGCGATCCCTTTAAAACGTTCTCTTTTCGATATCATCATAGACCTCCTTTTTTACCCTCATGAGGCGGTTTTCGTCATTTACTGCCGCGAGGAAATCCTCGGTAAATCCATCGGTGCCGATGCGATCAGAAAAGTCCCGCCGGTGCAGTACCCACTGCGGCTTCCACTCTGTTTCTTAGCCCAAATTTTTCAGTTCATCAACTACCTCAGGTATAGACATCGTGTTGAGAGTCCATAGAGAAGAGACACCAATTATGTCTCTTTCCATTAGTTTCTTTCTTATGTGTCCAAGATAAAATCGAACCCAGGGTTTTTCATCGATAAGTGCTTGATTTTTCATTGTGGCATCTGAAAGTGAAAGATCAGGTTTCATTGATTCCCTGAGGACGATCCAACCCCCCCTTTATTTAAAGAGGGGCGGGGGGGATTTCATGAACGTTCTTGAAATCCTCCCCGATCCCCTTTTTCAAAGGGGGAAGTTAAAGGGTTCCTTTGCCAGCAAATACTTTCATGAAAATGCTGTCCAAAAAAATATCGATTTTGGACAAGACTGAGTTGATTTAAAAGCGTCTCATTTACGTTTTGATGTGTTAGCTGGAATATGGTGTTCCCGAAAGGTCCCGGTTCCCGGGTGAACCTGGAAACCGGTTCCTCCCTTTGCTAGAATTCTGCCTTGATCCAGGGGGTGATCGGATACCAGCTATTTAATCCGTTAGGCTTCTTGACGGGGCCCAGGATGAATATATACTTGGCCCCGCTTCGCGTCTCCGATGTGAAGGTCAAGGGCCCAAAGAGGGAATCAAACTCTCTAAAGGTTTCTATGGCTTTGATTAAACCGTCGCGCGTCAGGTCCCTGCCCGCTCTCTTCAGCGCTTCAACAAAAACCACAGCGGATCCCCAGCCGAAATAATTGTAAAAAGACCAGGGCTCATTATTGTATTTTGACCATGCCTCCAAGAATTCAGCTACGGCCGGCTTGTCCGCAAACGGATAGGTAAGTACGCCTGCGGCATACACGCCATTCTGGTAAAAAACGGGATCCCCGGCCAGCTTCAGGATAATAGGATCGGAGCAGGCATTATGCATCATCCAAACCGCTTGGTATTGAACTTTCTGCGCCTCCTTGAAGACCGCCGCCGGCTCGCGGACCAGGCCCCAAAACATGATCAATTCTGCCCCGGACTGCTTGAGCTTGGCTACGTGGGACGAGAAATCCACCGACCCGCGTTTAAACGGGACTTCGGCCACGATATTTAAGCCGTAATGCTTGGCGGCTGTTCGGCTCCCGGTAAGCCAGTCCTGGCCAGGCTCATCGTCCTGGTAGAGAACCGCTACCTTGGGGTTCTCCATTTTAAGGTCCTTAACGGCATAGTTCATCATGATGGCGGCCTGGTCGTGATAATCCGCCATGGCCATGAACATGTACTTTTTGGGGGGGTTGGCAATGCGGCTGTTATTGGTGGATGCACACAACAAAGGGACCCCGGCCCGTTCCAGGATAGGATACATGGCCAAGGCCTGGGCCGACCCGAGAACAATGCCCAAAGCGAATATTTCATCGCGCTCGATCAGCTTTTTAGCCGCGGCCACGGCTTTTGGAGAGGAATACATGTCATCCTCGGCAACAATCACCAGCTTTCGGCCATGGATTCCCCCCTGATCATTGATGTATCGAAAGTAGGTCTTGATCCCTTCCAGTTCACCCTTGCCCATGAAGGCGATGGGGCCGGACAGATCCAGAATTGCCCCAAACTTGACCTCTGTGTCCGTCACGCCCTGCTCCGCCAAAACCTCCGTGGATAGGCACACGACGGAAACCAACACGGCGAGGCCGACCCAAAACGATTTCCACAGGTTCATTTTTTTCCCTCCGTTTCCTTAAAACAAAACCTGACCTCAGGCCCAGTGCGGTGGTTACCTAAAATCCCTCTTTTTGCCCAAATATTGGTGATTATGGTTGCCGGCCATCACCTCCTTTCTTTCAACCCGTTTCATCCCCGGAGCTTTATCCAACCTTTCTCACCTCGCATGGCATCTTTCCGCATACCCATATAGCACGCCTGGACATCCTCATTTTCCACCAGTTCCTGAGTCGTTTCGTCCATAGTCATTCGGCAAACCTCCAGAATGTAACCGTGGCTGGCCGTCTGCAGGGCATTCCTGGGCTTCTGATCGACCATAAGAATGCTCATCAATGATGAAAGGTATAATAAAATCTTTACTGATAAATAACCATGAAAACTTTGGTAATCGTTCACCGGTTCAAGGTTCAAGGGTTCACACGCGGCGGGAGCGCCGGCGCTGCGCGTTGATGGGGGAGAGGATAGAGCTTGCCCCGTCCTGGTGGAAACGGGGTGGTCCTTAAGATTTTGCAAAGCGATTTTTGAGACATGACACCAGGTCAGTGAGGACTCAGCGGCTGAAATCCGGCTGTACAAACTGGGAATGCACCTGATGAAATCATGCATCGGAGCAAGGGACCAACTCTCCGGATCTAATTCCATCCCCAACACCGAACCCTGAACCCCTGAACGGTTACAAACTTTGAATACATTTTTTCCGGCTGCCAAATACATGATTCCTCGCATTGTGGCCGAGAGATTGTTTTTATATCATTTTACTCCGTCGAACGGCGGCAGTGAAAGAAGGGGGTTTTCACTTCGCGAAAGGAATGAACCGGGTAAACAAAATGGGGGGAAGAATTCTTTTTGAGAAAAACTGCGTTCTTTGTCACGGATCAGGGGGGCGAGGAAATGGACCTGCTGCCTTGGGACTGGGCGGCAAACCGGCGGATCTGGTCGAAAGCAGACGACATGAAGAAGGTGGGATCGCCTCGAAAATTGCAGATGATAGTGGTTCTATGCCGGCCTGGAAAGAGAAATTGAGCGAGAATGACATTCGGGACCTGACGAACTTCCTACAATCGCTTGGAAACCAGGCACATCAATAGACCCGTGCTCTATTCATCCTTTGTGTCGCAGTGGAAGGGAGAATTCATGACCAGGGTGAGAATAGGGGTTTTTCTTTGTTTTCTGTTCATGGGGTGGGGATGTGCGCCCGTCGAGCTACCTGCTCCAGGGCCGCGTCATCCGGCAAATCCAGGGGTCGTATCGGCTCCTTTGTACAACTTCTCGGGGGTACTCCACATCAAAGAGAATAACCTGCCCCTCCCCCCTCCGGAGATGCTTCCGGGAGGCAAGATGAACCATAAGATGCCCCACAAGAAACACCGGCCATCGGAGAAGGAAGACGAGCCATGAAGCCGGGTCATAAATTGAAAAGCTTCCCTTCGTTGATTTTGATCGCGGCGCTTTTCAGCGGATGCGCTTCCCTTGATGCACGTCCCGCCTTTGAGGAAGTGAGGAAAAGCGTGGAAGCCAGGACCGGGCAGAAGGTACGCTGGAATCAGAGCGCGGAAGAAGACGCTTTTGTGGCAAGTGAAATCCGGAGAATGCTTACCGGTCAACTGACGGCCGACCAGGCTGTACAGATCGCTCTGCTCAACAACCGGCGCCTTCAAGGAACGTATGAACGTCTCGGCATAGCACAGGCTAATCTCGTTCAGGCCGGGCTCTTGAAAAATCCCGTTTTTCACGCAGAGCTGCGGTTCCTGGAAGGCGATCCCGCCGGCAAAGATCCGATTCTTGAAATGGCTGTGGCGCAAAGTTTCCTGGACATTCTGATGATCCCCTTGCGCAAGCGCTTGGCCCGGGCTCAACTCGAGGCCGTCAAGGCCGAGGTAACGGCGCTAATCATGGACTTGACCGGCCAGGCCAGAATTGCGTTTTATACCTTTCAAGCATCGGTCCAAGCCCTCTCGATGCAGCGCAAGATCCTCCAGGCAACCGAAGCTTCCTATGAAATGGCCCTGCGACTTCACGAAGCCGGCAATATTACGGACCTGGCCCTGGCCAACGAGCGGGCACTGCATGAACAGTCCAAGCTCTCTGTGGCTTCAGCCGAACTGGCTATGGTCGAAGCGAGGGAACGGATGAATTCACTCATGGGCCTTTGGGGCAAGGATACCGAATGGGATGTGGTTCCGCACCTTCCCCATATACCCCAAGAGCCAATGGATCTATCCGAACTGGAGCGAAGGGCCGTTGCAAACAGTCAGGATCTGATCATTTTGCGAGAACGCATGCGCCTCATAGCAGCCCGCACCGGAATCGACATGAACACGCTGATTCTCCCCGATTTTGAACTCGGGGTGGCTTCAGAACGAGAGTCCGACGGCCTTTGGAATGTGGGGCCGTCCCTGGCCATCGCGTTCCCTGTTTTCGATTGGGGTCAGGCCCGGCAAACTGCCGGACTGGCACGACTGCGCCAGGTCTGGGACCAATACACGGCTCTGGCTATCGAATTGCGCGCCTCTGCGCGATCCGCACGCAACCGCCTTCTTCATGCGCGCCGCCAGTGCGATTATTATCGCCGCGTGGTTTTACCTCTTGCCGAGCAGATCACGCTCGAGACACAGCTTCAGTATAATGCCATGCAGTTGGGTGTCTTTCAACTGCTCCAGGCAAAGCAGAGAGAAATCACCATCCGTCAACGATATGTCCTTGCTCAACGCGATTATTGGATTACCCGAACAGAGTTGGAACAAATCCTGGCAGGTCGTGTGGTCCGACAATCGTCTTTGAGCTCCTCTCTTTCCGTTGATCCGACCATGCAACCGGGAGACGAGGGATTCCACTGATAGCTTTCAAGATGGTCACAAGGCATTAAAACGGAGAATCATCGTGAAGGGATCTTCTGTATGCATCTTGGTCATGATAGGCGTCTTCCTCTCAGGGACTCGGTTCCAGGGTCCTGCCCATGGAGGGGGTGGCCCTTTTTCCTATGAGTCGCCGACACTTCGCCCGGCCGGTTCCTCCCACCCTCCACGACCGTGGGCTCGAGCTTCACAAAAACTTTTAGCCCCGGGCGAACCAGGAAAAGATTACACCCCGGCGGTCTGCCCCAATGGCGCCAAGGCGGAGTGCACGATCGTAAGGGGGGTCAAAATCTTCCATCTGGTGGCGGAGCCGATCCTGTGGGAAGTGGCCGAAGGCTTGACGATCGAGACGTGGGGCTATAACGGTTCGGTGCCAGGTCCCATGATGGAACTTGCCGCGGGCGATCGAGTTCGGATCTATGTGACCAACCACCTCCCGGCTCCAACCAGCGTCCACTGGCACGGGGTGCTGTTGCCCTGTGGAATGGACGGCGTTTCAGGGTTGACCCAGGAGGCCATTGAACCGGGAGACACCTTCCGCTACGAGTTCATCTTTCCCGATGCAGGAACCTTTATGTACCACCCTCACTTCGATTCCATGACCCAGGAGGGAATGGGGCTCACCGGAATGATCGTCGTCCATGAGCGGCAGCCAGACGGGAGGAAGAGGCCGGACAGGGATTTCGCGATCATGCTTCACGAATGGCGCATCGACGCCGGGGCGGCGCGGCCGAATCCCAACGAAATGACGAATTTCAACGTCCTGACCATGAACGGCAAGGCGATGCCTTCGACGGAGCCGCTGGTGGCCGAGCTGGGAGACTTGGTTTGGATTCGCTTTGGAAACCTGTCGGCCATGGACCATCATCCCATTCACCTTCACGGGTACGCTTTCAAGATCATCGGGACCGACGGCGGGTGGGCTGAGGACCAATCCAAGCTGTTGCCTGAAACCACGGTGCTCGTGCAGGTAGGTTCGGCCAAGGTGATCGAGTTTGTTGCCGACAACCCTGGAGATTGGCTTTTCCATTGTCACATGACACATCATACCATGAACCAAATGGGTCATGATTTCCCGAACATGGTAGGCGTGGACACGACCGGTGTGGAGGAAAAGATTCAAAGGTTGATTCCGGGGTACATGACCATGGGATCCACGGGTATGAGAGATATGACCCGCTCCGGAATGCCCATCCCTAAAAATTCCATCCCCATGCGCGGCTACAAAGGTCAATTCGGCCAGACCGTGCTTGGATCGATGGCGAACATCCTCAGGGTGCGCGAAAACATCCGGGATTACAAAGACACCGGACCGTATGACTTTCCGGAAGCCACGGTAGCGCGGAAGGCACTCCCGGAGGAACTCCGGGCCGATGGCATCATTCTCCCGGTTATGCCGGAAGAATCCCGCATCCTGTATCAAAGAAACAGCATGAGGCCACACCGGTCAGAGGGAATTCACAAGGGACATGGAAGGACAAAACAAAGGGACTAATCCGGAACAGGAGGCAAAATACAGGATCGACCCCATTGCCGAGACGGGGAATCCGTCGTAACTATCCATGAATTTAGCTGAAACCCCACTGCAGAAAAGCCGGAAAATCCATCGAAGGAGTTTAAGGATGGTAGCTCATCTGCGCTGTCCGACAGGGTTGGCAATAATTCTATTTCAATTGCTTGCCGGGCTCGCCGCGGCCCATTGCGCTCAAGATCATCCATTTCGCTGCCATCTTGCCTTGCCCGGAAGCGAGACCTCACCTGCGGCGGATGCCAGTTTCCAAATGAGCGAATCCGGGAAAGAAATTTGTTACACTCTCAGAGTTCGCAACCTTAACAACATTACAATGGCACATTTGCACATCGGTCGCAAAGAGGGCATCACTACTCCCGTGGTATGGCTCTATCCATCTTCCCCGCCTCCCAAACTGATTCCCGGTCCTTTTGACGGAGTTCTCGCCGAAGGCACGATCACTGCCAAAGCTTTCGTCGGTCCCCTTCGGGGGCAACCTCTCTCAGCCCTGATCAAAGAGATGGAAGCCGGAAACACCTATGTGAACATACACACGAAGGAGCATCCCGAGGGTTCCATATGCGGCCAGGTTGAACTGTCCGCCCAATGAACCTTCAACGAATGGAGGAGAAGATGAAGAGAGTCTCGGCAGGCGGTCGGTTCTTTCCGGTCGGCGCGGCACTCCTTTTGGGTTTCTTGGCCGCATGCGCAGGGACATTGTCGCTTCCTCCTCTCGAACCGATGATACAGGGCGCCGACTACTCAGGTACTGAAACATGCGCTCTCTGTCATGAAGGGATGGTTCGCGACTTCGAAAAAACAGATCACGGGCGCCTGTTTCTATCCGGTCGGGAAGGGGTCCAGGGGTGTGAGGCATGTCACGGCCCGGGCAGTCTTCACGTGGAAGCGGGAGGCGGGCGCGGCGTCCACATCGTGAACCCCGATGAGAATCCCCGGGTCTGTCTCCGCTGCCATCTAACGGTTGAGATGCAGTTGAGTCTCCAGTATCGCCATCCCGTCATAGAAAAGCGAATGACGTGTTCCAACTGTCACTACCCCCACGGAGAGGACATTTACAAGCCGAAAGGAGCCTTCTCCGCTGGGAGAAATCACACTTGCATGCAGTGCCACCGGGAGCAGGTCCGACCCCGAGTTTTCGAGCACGAAGCCCTTCGCGAGGGCTGCACCACCTGCCACAACCCTCATGGCTCTGTTGCAGACAAGCTTCTCACCGAACGGGACAACAACCTTTGCTTGAAATGCCATGGGCAGGTGGCGACGCCGGGCGTGGTCATCATCGGGGACTTCAATCATACAAGCTTCCTGACGAGAGGCACCTGCTGGAGTGCGGGCTGCCATACGGCGGTCCACGGTTCTGACATTAATGCTCATTTGCGGTACTGAGAGAGACGATCGGTCGTGGCGCGGTTCTGTCAAATCCTTTTGGGGGCATTTCTTATCCTTGTTTATGGGGCACCGCTCGTCACGGCGCAGGGATTGAAGAATCCAAACGGTCTCGTCCCGTCCCTCCGATACTCCACTGTCGAGGGCGATGAAGAGAAATTCCGTGAGGACTGGTGGTTTCAGGAGGACTGGGCTGGGGGGTTTAACGAACTCAGGTTTGAGCGGCGATTCCGAAATGATCTCTCTCTTTCTTTTGATGGACGGGCAATCGTCCCTGAGGAGGATTACCGGTTCCGGCTGAAAATCGGAAGAGAGGATACAGGGTATTTCCTGGCGGAATTTAAGGAGTTTCGGAAATATTTCGACGGCACGGGAGGCTTCTACAGGCCCTTTGGAGTTCCTCCCTTCGAATTGGGAAATGATCTTCACCTCGATGTGGGCAACCTCCTCCTGGAAGCCGGGCTCACAGAGGCCAAGATGCCGAAAATCGCTGTGCGGTATGAGCTCAGGTACAAGGAGGGGGACAAATCTCTGCTTGAATGGGGCCAGGTGACCCAGACAGGGACCGCGAAAAACATTTCCCCGTCCTTCAAAGGCATTGACGAGGAGACGGAAATTTTTGCTCTGGACGTGGAACATCATATTGGCAGGGTCCATGTGGGTGACAATTTCCACTACGAGCGGTACCATACAGATACGGCAAGGTTCGACGAGGAGCGGAACCTCACGACGGGGGCCGGAGAGACCGTGAGGGTGAATGAAAATTACAACCATGATGCCTTCTATAATGCTCTTCGTCTCGAGAGTTTCCTGAGCGAGAAGTTTTACTGCTCCCTGGGCTACCTCTTCTCGAGACTGAGGGGAGATGGCGGATTACGCATAACCACGCTCCCTTTCGGACCGGAGCCCTTTGACAATGATTGGTTTACGCAAGCGGTTCAAGTGGAACACAACTCTCAGACATTGAATTTCAACGGCAAGCTTGGTCCCTTCAAGGACTTTGTGATTTACGGGGGAGTTGAGGCGGAAACCACTGACTCGGAGGGGGACACCCATGCGGTGTTGACCGAGACGCTCCCGGGAGTGGGGCCGGTCTCTCCCCAGGCTTTGATCGTCAGTGACAAGGAGAAGGACGCGCTGGAGGAAACTTTCGGCGTTCGTTTCACCGGCCTCAAGTACACGACCGTTTATGCCGAGGGGAAATGGGCCCAGAATAAAATCGATCTTTTCGAACAGGAACTGGAAGATGGGGCTCCGGGCTTTGAAAGGCGGACCGAGGCGGACAGGAGAGGCCAGCGTTACACCGTGGGGATCAACACTTCCCCGGTCGCCGGCACGACTTTTTCACTCCGTTACCGCTGGAGTCACATCAACAACGATTACAACAACGTGGAAGACTCGGAACCGGGGTACTCTGCTTTCATTACGAGCCAGGACTTCACAAAACAGGAGTTCAGCGCCAGACTTAGCTTCCGCCCACTGTCCTGGACCCATGTGGGTCTAATGTACCGGCTCTTGTCTCTGGACACGGATACCGTTTTCGACACGATACCCCGAGGTCCGGTCCTGTCGGGCGACTATGACGCGGACATTTACAGTCTGAGGATCGCGGTCAGACCATTGACTCGGGTCCATCTCACAGGTCTCTTTTCTTATCAGGACGCCAAGTCCACAGCTTTTGACAACAACTCTCCATCGGTGGTCGCCTATGAAGCGGACGTCTTTTCCATGCTGCTCACGGCCGCATACTCCATTGATGAGCTGACGGGTTTGACCCTGGAGTACCTGTTTACCCGTTCCGACAATATCCAGGATAACTCTTCCGCCGGCCTCCCCCTAAGCGTCGACAACCGGCGCGAAGGATTCCGGCTCGCCCTCTCCCGGCAGATCACCGGTAGGGTGCAGACCCGGTTTCAGTATGGGTACTATGGGTACGATGACAAAGGCAGCGGAGGTGCCGATGACTATCGGGCCCATGTATTTGTCCTCAGTTTTGCCTATGGCTTTTGAAGAGACCTTGGAGATCTTTTTATGAGAAGTACTGCGGCCAAGACCGTTTTTCTCTTGTCCCTATCTCTCTTTCAAATGCACGGGTTTGCCCTTGAATACGGTTGCACCGGGCTTGTCAAATGCCATGCCGGTGCATTCATCTCTTCGGAAGGGCGACAGCCCCATATCGAATGGTTTAAGAAAGAGATGGGGATTTCCTCAAAATACACGGAGCGGGAAAGCGGTGTCATGGGTCTTTCCTGGGCCCACTTTCTGACCATGGTTTTCCTGGTTCTGTCCTTTGTTGTGGCGCTCATCGCCCTGATTCTCCGATACAGGAGGACAAAGGAGCTTTTAAGATTAATATTGAAGGAGGGTTCGCGAAATGACGGTGAAGGTTGAGTTCAAGAAGTCGAATAAGTCCGCAGACTGGGATGAGCGTTTTGGAAACATCCTGGAACTGGCCGAGGATGAGGGTGTGGAGATTGAAAACGATTGCAGGCAGGGGATCTGCGGAAGTTGCAAAACAAAGCTTCTTTCAGGGAAAGTGGAAATGGACGTGGAGGACGGTCTGAGCCATGAAGACGTCGAGCAGAACATGATTCTTCCCTGCGTGGCGATTCCAACAACCGATGTGACGGTTGAGGCCTGAAGTGACTTTCCAGGAAAGGAACATCACAGCCTACCTATCCCTTTTTTTTGTGGCCCTTTTTCTGACCGTGTTTATCCACCAAAGCGCCACCTTTGCGGGGAGCCTGCCGGGGCATCTAGTGGGGATCGGCGGAGCTTTCCTGATGTTCATGGCTCTCGCCTATCCTTTTCGAAAGCGCATCCTGGGCAAGAGGGGGAAAGAAAATCCCCTCACCCGTCACATCCTTTACGGGCTGCTTGGTTCTTCGCTCGGCCTCATTCATTCCGCTCACAAATTCGGAAGCGCCATAGGCCTGATCCTTCTCGTGGCGACCTTTCTGCTGGTTTTCAGCGGAATTGTGGGATTTTTTCTTTATAGAAAAGTCAGCAGGACCGTCAAAGACCAGAGAGGGGACCTGAATGTGTTGAGGAGGCGCTTCGAAGCTCAAAAGGAGGACGTGAAGACGTGTGCCATGCGGGCGGACCTGGAACCCATCACTCCGCTGAATATCCCGGATGGAGATAGCGAGACGGAACTGGAGCGGAGGTGCCAGGAAGCAATGGATTTTGCTCATTCCATTGTGGAACTGGAGTACACGGTGGCATTGTTTTCCCGGTTGAAAAGTCTTTTCGCCATGTGGACCCGGATTCACTACTTCCTGGCCCTTTGCCTTTTTTCCATCCTGATTGTCCACATTGTCAATGTCCTTTATTACGGAATCCGATGGCTCTGATTCGGAAAATCGCCCTGGTTCTGGCCGGGGTTTCGGTGGTCGTTCTTTCAGGGTGGCTTTTCACCCATGACAAGGCGGCTCAACCCGGGCCTCTCAGCCCGCCGCACCGGGAGCTGGGCGATTGCACGTACTGCCACGTCCCCTGGAAAGGAGTCTCGGAGAAGCAGTGCCTGGAATGCCACCATTTCAGTGATGTTGCATCACTGCCGAGGCTCATTCGTTTTCATGAAGCAAAGGGGAAATGCCTGCACTGTCACCAGGAGCACGGCGTTTTCGAAAGCGGCATCACCCGTATGGACCACACCCTTCTGAACGAAGCGCTCCTTTGCACCATGTGCCACTTTGACGCCCACCGAGGCAGGTTCGGGGAAGGTTGCAGGGAATGTCACAGGATTTCCACCTGGAAAATCGAAGCGTATCGCCACCCGTCGGGAGAGCGCAGGGACTGTGCCCGCTGCCACAAGCCTCCTGCTTTTCATACGGACGAGCGATACTGGCAGGTGATCCTGGAGAGCACGGGGGTGGAAACCGCGACCTCTGAAGATTGCTGGAGATGCCACACGGTCGATCACTGGCCGCATTTAAGGAAAGGGGTGGGCGGTTAGGGATTATGCAAAGAGGAGGTGAAACCCATGACCAGCCGGAGTTCCTACGCATGCCTTTTCCTTGAGAATTGGAAAAAGGAGATTCGGGAGAATCGATGGTTAAAGCCACATGTTTCAAAATAGGCCTGACAGCGGTGCTGCTGGTGGGAATTTCTTCCCTTCATTATCTGACCGCTGCCGACAAGATCGAACAGCACGCGGTGCACCGGATGCTCTATTACCTGCCCCTTGTTCTGGCCAGCTTCTGGTTCGGCATCAAAGGCGCTTTGGCGGTATCCGTCACCGCCGTAGCACTTTATCTCCCTTTCGCACTTCGCCACTGGCGCGGTTCTTTCTCCGATTTTGACACCTTTCTGGAAGGCGGCCTCTATGTTTTCGTCGCCCTGGTCCTCGGATTTCTGGCTGAAAGGGAGCAAAAGGAACACGCAGCCAGAATCGAAGCCGAGAGGCTTGCCGCCATAGGGAGGGCGGTATCCGAAGTTGCTCATGACATGAAGTCCCCCTTGATGGCCATCGGCGGGTTTGTCAACCAGGTGTCCAGGAAGCTGGCCGGAGATGAAGCCAGCCATAACAAACTGCAGGTGGTGATTCAGGAGACAGCCAGGCTGGAGGGGATGGTAAAAGATATGCTCGAGTTCGGGAGACCCTTCGAACTCGTGCCTTCCCGGGCTAACTTGAATGACCTGGTTGAAGAAACCGTGGAAGTCGCAAAACCTATTGCCGCGAAAGCCGGGGTGGAGTTGAAAACGGCGACGGACAGGTCGTTGCCCGACCTGGCTTTGGATGTGACGAAACTCAGGCAGGTCCTTATGAACCTGGTCACAAACGCCATACAGGCCTCTCCTCCGGGCGAAGAAATCCTGGTGAGAACCCGCCGCTCGAGGCTCGAGGCGTTTTTGGAGATTACCGATTGCGGGTGCGGCATTCCTGAAGGGGATCGGGATAAGATATTCGAGCCTTTCTTTACGACAAAGAAAGAGGGGACAGGACTAGGCCTTCCTATCGTGCGAAGGATCGTGGAAGCCCATGGAGGAAGAATCACGTTCCATCCCAACAGGGAAAAAGGAACGACCTTCCAGGTCGCTCTACCTTTAAAAGCCGGAGAGGGACGGCTATTCAAAAGCCCTTGATAAGGTTGCCAAAACCAAACCTTACGTGCGGGGATGCGTTATGGATCGCTACCCGTTAGTAAGACACGAGCGCTGCCTCTGGCCGGGCCGGCCAGTCTAATCAAGGACAGAAACTTCATGAACCACATTGCAGTTGGATCGTGAAAGTCCCCCTTTCGAAAAGGGGGATTTAGAGGTATTTTCAAGGGCTTACAAGAAATCCCCCCCTGCCCCCCTTTACGAAAGGGGGGAGTTTTTGCCCTGGAGAGGTACGAGTGGAAAGAGCTGTTGCGGCTCTTGATCGCACTTTTACGCTACCAATTCATACGGGGGCCTTCCCATTGACAAGCCGCATTTTCGTGCAGATAATCTTCACAATTCGGTGGCGGGGAACACGGAAAAACCGTTTGGAGATCTCCGAAGAGAGAAAAAGAGGAAAAGGCCCGCCTCAAGATCCTATGCAAATTGCAGCATCCAAATCCTAGGAAAAGGACGCAAAGAAAATGCATCCAGAGCATTCAACCGGTACCAAGGACCGCAAGATCGCCGGACCGACATCTAAAGATTACGGTGAGACGATTACCGGAATTTTTGACAGCATGGCCGAGGGACTTATAGGGATGGACTTCGATTGGCGATATACGTATGTCAATGAATCCGCTGCCCGGTTCCTGAGAAAATCCAAGGAGCAACTCATCGGAGAGGATGTTTTTCGAGCATTCCCGGAGGCGAAAGGAACGGTCTTCGAGAGAGGGTTTCGAAAAGCCCTGGAAGGACGGGTGCAAGAATCGTTTGAAGCGTTTTACGAACCTATGGAGTCCTGGTTCGAGTGTCGCTGCTATCCGTCTCCCGAAGGGATCAGCGTCTTATTTACCGACTGCACGGAAGAGAAGCGTAAAAAGGAAGAGCGCGCCGTATACCACGAAATGGTCCGCAACGCCAACAGCGCCATCATCCGCTGGAAGAGAGACGGGACGGTCTCGTTTTTCAATGAGTTTGCCCAGGAATTGTTCGGCTACACCAGCGAAGAGGTTATCGGCAAACACGTAGGCATCCTTTTACCTGAAATCGAATCCTCCGGCACCGACCTGAAAGGTCTGGTTCAGGACATTGTAAGCCATCCCGAGCGGTACACAAACAACATCAATGAAAACGTTTGTCGAGACGGGCGCCGAGTGTGGATGACCTGGACGAACAAAGCCATATGGGACAACACCGGACGGGTGGCTGAAATCTTGGCAGTCGGAAGCGATGTCACCAAGCTCAAGCTGGCCGAGGAGGCACTGCGCAAAAGCGAGGAGCGTTACCGCACGCTGTTCGATACTATGACCGAGGGCTTTGCTCTGCACGAGATCATTGTCGATTTTGAGGGGCGGCCGTGCGACTACCGCTTCCTCGACGTAAACCCGGCTTTCGAGCGCCTCACGGGGCTGAAACGGGAGGACCTCATTGGCAGACGCGTGCTGGAGGTCCTGCGTGGAACAGAATCCCACTGGATTGAGAACTACGGCCGTGTCGCTCTCACGGGCGAACCCTTGCACATGGAGAACTACTCTGCCGCGCTGGAGCATTGGTATGAAGTATTCGCCTATCGTACCGCGCCTGGAAAGTTCGCCGTGATTTTCTCCGACATCACCGAACGTAAGAGGATTCAAGACGAACTTCGCAAGTCGCGAGATGAACTGGAAATTGCGGTCAAGGAACGAACAGCCCAACTTCAGAAGGCAAATGACCGGCTGAGAGAGGAAAACGAGGAACGTATCCGCACTGAGCAATCCCTCAGATTGGAGGAGGCTCGGCTAGATGCCCTTTTACACCTGAGCCAGATTAGCGAAGCCCCTCTAAAAGAGATCACCAATTTTGCCCTCGAACAGGCAATCGGGCTGACAAACAGTAAAATCGGGTTCGTGGGATTCCTGAACGAGGATGAATCAGTCTATACCCTTCATGCGGTTTCAAAAGACGTTGTGAAGGAGTGCAATGTCACCGGTGATCCGTTGCAATGGCACGTCGCCGATGCAGGCATTTGGGCAAAGGCTATCAGAGAGCGCAAGACCCTGTTTGTAAACGATTACAGTAAACCCCACCCCGGCAAGCGGGGCCTTCCCCCGGGCCATCCTCATGTGGAGAGATTTATGGTCGTGCCTGTCTTTGAGGGCGAGAGAATTGTTGCTCTCGCAGGGGTCGGCAACAAGGCTACGGAGTACAACTGGTCCGATGAGCGGCAGATCGTTCTGCTCTTGAGCGGAATGTGGGGCTGTGTGCAGAAAAATCGTTCAAGAGAAGAACTTCGGAATGCATATCATGAACTGGAAAAATCGAACGCCGAACTTGGGAAATACAACAGGCAACTGGAGTTGCTCAACCAGGAGCTTAAGGATTTTGCCTTCGTTGCATCCCATGATCTCAATGAGCCTCTAAGGAAGATTAGGACCTTCGGAGACATGGTCGGCAAGAGACTCGCTGGCTCAACGGACGAAACCTCCAAAGATTACCTGAAACGGATGGAGACGGCCGCAGCAAGGATGCAGAACCTCCTCGATTCGTTGCTGTCATACTCCCGCGTGTCCACCAAGGCTGATCTTATGGAGAAGACGGATCTCAGGGCATCCGTTAAAGAGGCGTTGTCCAACCTTGAAATCTTAATGGAAGAAAAGAACGCGGACGTGGGAATAGGCGATCTCCCAATCATAGAGGCGGACCGGGTTCAGATGACTCAGCTTTTTCAGAACCTGATAGGAAACGCCTTGAAATTCCATCGTGAGGGAGAGGCTCCGAGAGTGGAAATCCATGCAAGAGAAGCGGGAAATGCATATGAAATCTGTGTGTCGGACAACGGGATCGGGTTTGAAGAGAGATACCTCGACAAGATTTTCCTTCCGTTCCACAGACTTCACGGGCGAAGCAGCGATTACGGGGGAATGGGTATGGGACTTGCGATTTGCAGAAGGATCGTGGAACGCCATGGAGGCAAGATTACCGCTAAGAGTGAGCCGGGCAAGGGGTCCAGGTTTATCGTGACACTACCTGCCAAGGGGAGGATGAAACGAACCAGTGGAGCTGAACGATGAGCCCCTTAGCCTTTCTCATGGCCGAGGACGATCCTGACGAAAGATTTTTCATGGCGAGAGCTTCCCCGAAGATTGGAACTGCAGCGGGCTTGGGTTTCGTCGACGATGGGGAAGAATTGCTTCACTAGCTTGTGCCCATCCACGAACTCCCCTCCCTTGTCGAAGATCCCGCCTCTTTTGGCGGGGGTGGGAGGGGCTGGGGGAGGGGGTAGTCCGGAGAATGCTATCTGAATATTTTCAAAGTCTTATCACCCCCACCCCCGTATCGCGTACGGGGCCCTGCCCCGTTCCGGGTCAGGACGGGGCAGGCTCTAGCCCTCCCCCGTCAAGGGGAAGGAATTTAACCCTACAACGTCACTTACGAATGGCGCGACATTTGGCGCTCCGTCATGCCGGACTTGAGGAGCCTGTCCCGGCATGAAGTCAGCCGGGGGCATCCAGGAGTCTGAGTATGGGAAGAGAATCCAATTCCTCAGATTCCTCACAGCTGTGACTGGATTCCGCCCCGGTTTTCACCGGGGTGACTCGCCGGAATGACGGGATAATAAGTATCGTTGTAGGGTTAAGACATTAATGGATGGACCCTAGCTTTCTCAATGTGTCACAGGTCGGCCCAGAGCTGAGATACAAGCAACCTGATCGTAGAGGTGTAAATCTTCATCCATAATCGCTCAACCACGGTTATAAACATGACCCCCCATCTCTTCTTTCATGACCGGTCTTGTGGAGGTCAGCAATTTATTTCTTGGGCTTCTTGCGCTTGTCGCGAATGTAGATTGTTCTGGAATGACCGTCACCCTGGACTCTTTTATCCACATCGAACAGGTCAATCGCTTATGCGAGTTCGCCAAGCTTGCTAAATCCGTAGTCACGAGGATCAAACTCTGGGGCCTGCTTAGCGATATTACTGCCCACAGCACCCAAATGCGACCACCCGGTCTCGTCGGAAGCCGCATCAAGGGCGTTTCGAAGAAGCGCTATCAGTTTGGCATCTCTTTTCAGCTCGTTTGCAGGTTTCGGTTTAACGGCAGGCTCGGCATTTTCCTGGAACCGATTGCTTCCGGTATTGTTCAGCCCCTTCATGAAAACTCAGCACCGCTGGTCTGAGGCCCCTCAGCCCCCTGCCAGGGGCAGAAAAACGCTCACCACATCCCCTTCGTTCAAAGGAATTGCCCTGTCTCCATGGACCCCGTTCACCATGACGATATTCGTGATGTTCGATGGGATCCCCAGCCGGTTCAGAACATCATCCACCGTCACCCCTCTTTCGATTTCCAAAGTCGCCGGGTTTTGCCTGCTTCCCGGGGGCAGGAACCGGACCAGATCGGCGAATAACCGGACCTCGATCCTCAAGTCATTGTCTCCCGACATTCACCGGGCCTTCATCAAACCGAACCTGGGCGACCCTCCCGGCCACCAGTTCCGTCAACCCCAAACGATCCATGGTAACCTGGGTCGGTCGCCCGGTGTGCGGATCGAACCCCATGGCCTTGCGAAACTCCTTCTCCAGGCTGTCCGTATCCAATGTTCTGCCGGCAAAAGGACCGTCAGTGGCCGGGGGGAGGCCGGCCATTCTACCGGGCAGCTTGATTGCGGAGGGCGCCACGCCTTCACGGAGATTGAAGCACTGACGCAGGGTCTGTACCCGAGCCCCGGTTTTCAGGGCCTCATTGAGGTCCATGTCCCAGCCCGTTACCGCGTTCAGGAACTCCAGGAGGGGATAGGTTCCGAAGAAGATCACGGGAAAGAGGCACACCCCGGCGCAGGTCCCCACCTGCCAGTAGCACGACGCCGTTGCGCTGGCCGGCCCTTTGCTCTTGTATTCGTATCGCTCGATATTGTGAAACTGTAATTCCGGATAGGGCGCAATCTCCGCAGAACCCGCATCGAGGCGCGACATGGGGGTAGCCGTGTGCCGGCCCGGGGTCGGGTCGCAGACATAGCCGGTGCTCCTGCTGGGAAGGAACAGGGAACTGTTCACGGCCTCCTCAACCATTTCCGGAATGGCCTCTTCGAATTTCTCTTTTTCAATGCCCATTTCTCCAAGTCTTGGCACATGAACATCATGGCGTAGCCTTCTCACGGCCACCCAGGTCAGTTCGCTCCCGGTCCCTGCAGTCGTTGGGATGGCAATCATGGGCGTTTTTGGGTTTTTCACCTTGCCCGACCCCTCGTAATCGACGATGGAACCCGGATTGGTGCCCAGAACTTCAATGGCCTTGGCTGCATCGATACAACTCCCGCCCCCAAGTGCCACCACCAACATCGCATGCACTGGACTTGAGTTTGTCAGTACCCTCTTCCACATACTCTGTTGTGGATTCGGTGACAACCCCGTCATAGACCTCAACCTCCATTCCAGAGCCGGTCAGGCCTTTCTTCACCTTATCGATGGCACCGCCGGAGGCGAGCATCCTGTCGGTCACGATGAGGGCCCTGGTTCCTTTCAGCTCTTTTGCCTTTTCCCCCACCTGGGTCTCCGCGTCAATACCGAAAAGGATGTTTCTGGGCATCCTAAAATTATATAATCTGAGCAAATTCATATTTAACCTCCCTAAAATATGACAACACCTCGCGCATTCTTTCCGGATACCATATCCTCAAAGCCATTGTTTATTTGCTCCAAATCATACCTCTCCGTGATCAGTTCATCCAGTTTCAAGCGGCCGCATTTGTAGAGATCGAGGAGGGACTTCAAATCAACCAAGGCATTTGATGCTGCCGGCTCGGAAGAACTGGTGACGAACATACTGGCCAATCTGCCCGGGGGCCGCTGGGCCGTTTTCGCGCTCCTGCAGCTCACATATTTTTTTGCCGCATCGCACATTTGTGTGGGCACCCCCTATATCTTGTTTTTATCCGCTAACAAGCTGAATTGACGATTGTTTTCTGGTTTGGTAGTGATCGAAGCACGATGGCTCTCTCAATGGATTCAACAGGTTACAGGATAGCATACGATGCTTCCCAGGTTAATCGGGGTGTACCACATGTTGTGATCACCCACACAAATGTGCGATGCCCCATTTTTTTCTGGGCATGTTTCTGGATCCAAAATGAATTGTCATGTTGTGTACGCCTGTCTTTGTTCCTGTAATTATAAAATTGGGTTTTGATCCCGTGTGGTTCGGAGTGACGTCTATTATCAATATGGAGATGCCCTACATTACACCTCCTTTTGGATTCAACCTTTTTTATTTGCGAAGCGTCGTCCCCGAAGGCGTAACCATGGCAGATATCTATCGATCCGTGATTCCGTTTATCGGCATCCAGGTGATTTGTCTCATTTTGGTGGCCCTGTTTCCCGAACTGGTCCTGTGGCTCCCGAGACTGATTCAATAGACCGGAGAATCCGAATAATTAACGACGCCTTTGACACAGGGAGGGGGTGCATTCCCTGTTTGTCCTCATGGGCCATCTCATGTTCCCCCTCCCCTTGCCCCTCCCACCCCCGCCACAAAGGCGGCGGGATCTTCGAGAGGGCAGGGGAAGCACTGGGAATGGCAAGGTTTTCCTCCCCCCATGCGGCGCACACGTCGCCCACACGTCGCGCAAGCGCTTGACGCTGCGGGAGAGCTCGCGCTGCGCGTTGATGGGGGAGGATGGGTGGGGGTGGTCGTCTCGATTTTGTAAAGCCATTTTTGAGACATGACACCAGGCCAGTCAGGACTCAGCTGCTGAAATCCGGCTGTACAAACAGGGAATGCACGCGAGGGAGGGCCCTCATCACGGAAAACCCCCGAGCGGGATGAGTCCTGCGGGGAAAACGTATTGTCGACAGAAACCTCTTTTTTTTCACTTGCCTTTTGTTCTATTTGATTTTATTCCTATTTAAATCATATGGAACTTGTTTCGCAATACACCCTATGGAAATACAGCCAACCCGTCATGCCGGTGAAAACCGGCATCCAGAAGACAGATCCAAGACCTTAGACCCCGGATTCCGCCCCGGTTTTCACCTGGGTGACGCGCCGGAATGACAAAACGAGGTTATGATCAGAATGTGCCTTGTATTACCTTACCTCCTCATTGTTCCATTTGAGAAACGCCTTTTTATCGATTTTGGACAAGAGTGATTTGACTTATTAAAGGGAGTCGTGGCTCAAATGCCCAGACCAAGAAGGGAAGCCTCCTTTTTTGGGGTTGGTCCGTTTTTCGGGGGACCGGACTATATTCGCGGCTGCTAAAAGGAAACTTGCAAATCACAACTACTTTGAGCTCTTTTGGAGGATCTTATCAGAGATCGGCATGAGCATAAAGGTGGGGTATTTTGGGTCCACGGACAGGAAAGACAGATAAAACCAGAAAAAGAAAAGCCCCTGGTGGGGAGAGAAGAGAACCGCCCGTAACCTCTGAAATCCTGAGGACGAGGGGCCACGTGGTGGTAGAAAAAACGAGCGATTTAGTGTGCATAACCACTTTTTCTCTGGCTCCGACCTACATTTTCATAAATCCTTCCCACAAGGACACCCTTGGTTATGAACCACGGGATCTGATCGGAAAATGCGCCCTGGACTTCATCCACCCAGCGGACAAGAAGGAATTGGTTCCTCTGTTGGAAGGGTACGTAAGGGCCAAGTCAGCGAACCTTTTGACCGGGACTGGAGAGAGCGTCACAGAGAAGGTCGTCTATCGTTTTAAGGATCGCTGGGGGAATTGGCGCTACCTAGAGACGACAGGTGACCTGCTGGATGACGAGCATCTCCTTTTCATTTCAAGAGATATTACCGAGAAAAAGAAGTTGGAGGAATGGTTACGGAGAAGTGAGGAGAGATATCGGCTAATTGTAGAGGATATGCCGGCATTGACTCGTCGCGTTCTCCCAGACGGTACCTTAACCTTTGTAAACAGCAAATACTGTAGCTATTTCAATAGAAAGAAAGACGCCTTAATCGGACAAAATTTCTTCAACCTCATACCACACGAGCAACGTGACAAAATAAGGGGGCATTTCTCATCCCTCAGCCCAGAGAAACCCATGATAACCTATGAGCATCAGGTGATCTCTCCAGACGGCAACTTGTGTTGGCAGCGATGGACCGACCGAGCGCTTTTTTGTGAAAATGGCGCAATCAGGGAATATCAATCCTTAGGAATAGATATCACAGACCAGAAGCTGGCCGAGGAAGCCCTCCGGGAAAGTGAGGAAAAGTATCGCCTTCTTGTGGAAAATGCCGATGAAGCCATTTTCATCGTGCAGGATGGACGGGTTAAGTTTCCCAACAGGAAAGCCAGGGAGATCGCAAGTCGCTTGGGTGTCGGTTTGGAAAAAGAGCATTTTACGGATCACATCCATCCTCAAGATGTCGGAATGGTGATCGATAAGCATACGAGGAGGCTAAGTGGGGAAAACGTAAATGACCCTTATGTCTTCAGGTTGATTGGTAAAGACGGAAAAGAGCTGTGGGTTGAGCTCGGTGCTGTTCTGATAAACTGGGAAACGAAACCGGCGACCCTGAATTTCCTGAGAGATATTACCCGTCAAAGGGAAATTGAAGCGCGCCTCCAGCATGGGAGAAGGATGGAAGGGTTAGGCACCCTGGCCGGAGGGGTCGCGCACGACTTCAACAACCTCCTCATGAGCATCCAGGGACGGGTGTCTTTGATGCTCATGGGTATGAATTCTTCCCATCCCCACTACGATGAACTGAGAAGCATAGAGGAAATTGTGAGGAGCGGGGCGGACCTTACCAAACAACTCCTCGGCTTTGCCCGGGGCGGGAAATACGAGGTCAAGCCGACGAACCTCAATGGGCTCATTCTAAAGGCTTCCAGTATGTTCGGCAGAACACGGAAGGAAATAGAGATCTTCAGGAAATTTCAAGAGGGTCTCTGGACTGTGGAAGTGGATCGGGGGCAGATGGAGCAAGCGATGCTCAACTTCTTCATGAATGCCTGGCAGGCGATGCCTGAGGGAGGAGCGTTGTATCTTGAAACAGAAAACGTGATCCTCAAGCCAAGCGATGTTGAGCTCTATCAGTTGCCGCCCGGCAAGTACGTGAAGATCTCGGTCACCGATACCGGGGTGGGAATGGATGAAGCGACCCAACAGAGGGTCTTTGAGCCCTTCTTTTCAACCAAGGGAATGGGCAGGGGAGCGGGTCTGGGGCTCGCCTCTACCTATGGAATTGTCAAGAACCATAATGGCATCATCGAAGTTCATAGTAAAAAAGGAGAAGGTACGACGTTCAACGTTTTCTTGCCCGCTTCGACAAAACAAGCCGTGGAAGAGAGAAAACCTATCGAGGAGATCTTGCGCGGCACAGAAACGATTCTCCTGGTCGATGATGAAAAAACGGTCCTGGATGTGGGAGAGAAGATTTTGAAAGCCATGGGATACGAAGTTTTGGTGGCCAAAAACGGCAGGGAGGCCCTGGACATATACAAGGACAGAAAAGCAGAGATTGACCTCGTAGTCCTGGACATGGTCATGCCCGTAATGAGCGGTGGTATAACCTTCGCTCGATTGAAGGCGATGGACCCAAACGTGAAAGTTCTCCTTTCGACCGGCTACAGCATGGAAGGAGAAGCATCGGAAATCCTGGACCGGGGTTGTGACGGCTTCATCCAAAAGCCGTTCAGAGCAGCTTTGTTAGGCAAAATGATAAGGGATATCCTCGAGAGAGACTGACCCTGCAAACCTTTTTTGGGACTAATCCCCGAAAGCTTGCGTGAAACCTGCGAGGCCTCATGGCATGAAGGAGGGAGGATGTGCCGACGCCGCGTGAGATCGAACGCTCAGGTTGATAAGCATTAGCAAGGTACCACCATTATGGATCGATAAGGGAGAATCATCGGGATTTGCAGAAGCTCATCAAGGGATTGACAAAATCCTTCATTCCAAGTAGCGTTCCCAAAAATCACCGCATCAGGAGTACTTGACATGACCATCACGAGAACAGAACTGACGGAATCCCTTTACAGCCAGGTCGGCCTTTCCAAAAAGCTCTCCGCCCAGGTGATTGAATCCCTGCTGGAAATCATGAAAAAAACCCTTGAAAGAGGCGAGGACGTCCTCATCAGTGGGTTCGGGAAGTTCTATCTCAAGGATAAGAAGGAGCGAAGAGGGAGAAATCCGGCGACCGGGGGAGACATGATATTAGGATCCAGGAGAGTGGTCAGCTTCAAATGTTCCAATGTCCTGAGGGAGAAGATTAACGGGAAGCAATGACGGAAGGGCCTATTTCTCTTCCCGTCTGGTGCTGTAATACACCGAAACTCTAACGGGTTGGCAGAGGAGAAGCGCATGAGGTCGCTGAACGACGTGGACCTGGACGAGGTCAAGGATTTTCTGGGCAAAGGGTGGCTGACCCACGACGGCATGTGGTTTTACCATACCTACCGTCAACTTGGCATTCAAACGGCGAACAGGCTCAACCGAGAGGCGATAAGAGCCCTTTCGGTGGTCGAGATGGACAGGGCCAAAAAGGTCCTCCACGTTGCCGATGAGGATCTCAAGAGCCATGAGGGGTTGCGGAGTTTTATACTCGACTCGTTGAAACTGATCCTTCCCAGGTCCGTTTTCTCCCGCGCGCGATTCGTCTTTCCCGCCGAAAATATTTTGCGTTGGGAATGGGAAAATGGTGAATGCTTCGCTTATAAGGGGATGAAGCAGCTCGGAGTCATAGGTGATTACGTTTGCGGCGTCATTTATCGTATTGAGTGCTGGATGGATTACCTGGGAATCGACTATAAGGTGAATCCCAAAATCGAAAAATGCATCATGCATAGCAAGGGAAGCTGCACCGGGGACTTCTCCTTCACTATCCCGGCCTAGTCCGTGCTGACCTCCTCAGGATGCCGTTCATAGAGCTCTGGAAATCCTTTCCGGCCGCTCCTTCGATAAGCGCAGGAGCGGCTCTTCGCAACTTGGAGGGGAACTGCATCCCCCACCTTGCGTGATGTGGGGGCTGAAGGGGGGAACCATGACTGACCACTTGACCGGCTATGATGCCATTGCCCTGGGGGAATTGATCCGCAAAAAGGAGATCAAGCCCACCGAGCTTTTGGAGATAACGATTCAGCGAATTGAGCGACTCAATCCCAGACTCAATGCCGTTATCCACAAAATGTACGACCGGGCGAGGCGAGCGGCGGAAGCATGCGATTCCCGTTCCTACAGCCCGGCCACGCCCGATGCGGTCTTCTATGGCGTACCGTTTCTCCTGAAAGACTTGGTCGCAGAGTGCGAAGGCGCCCCTTTTCACGAAGGATGCCGCGGTGTCGAGGGGTATGTTTCGAAGCTGGACAGCGAGCTGGTAAGAAGACAGAAAGCCGCCGGGTTGATTATCGTTGGGAAAACGAACACGCCGGAGTTCGGGAACCTTCCCACCACGGAACCGATTGTGTCCGGGCCTACAGCCAACCCCTGGAACCCGAGTCTCACGCCGGGCGGTTCAAGCGGCGGGTCTGCTGCCGCCGTCGCAGCCCGGATCGTTCCCATGGCCCACGGAAACGACGGGGGCGGGTCCATCCGAGTGCCGGCTTCCTGTTGCGGAGTCTTCGGCCTGAAGCCCACCCGTGCGCGTAACCCCTTTGGCCCCCTCTTTGGAGATGGATTCAGCACACTGGCCCACGAGCACGCCCTGACCATCTCTGTGAGGGATTCTGCAGCCCTCCTGGACGCGACATCCGGCCCCGACCCGGGGGATCCTTACTGGGCGCCTCCAAACCAACATGCGTTCCTGGAGGAGGCTGGACGGGAACCGGGAAGGTTGAGAATCGGAGTACTGGTCTCCGTTCCGGGAGGCTGGAGTCCGGATGACCACCTTCACCCGGATTGTAAAAAAGCGGCGAAAGACGCGGCCTTGCTCTGCGAGAGTCAAGGGCACATCGTGGAAGAGATCCCCGCGAGCGAACTGAGTTATCCTGGTATCTACAAGGCCTTCAGCACTTTGTGGACTTGCCTCGTGAGCCGATTCGTCGCTTACTGGGAGGAGGAGTTGGGGAAAAAACTGACTCAAGACCAACTGGAGCCGACGACCTGGGCTACCTATCAAGCGGGATTAAAGCGATCCGGAGCGGATTACCTCGGGGCACTGGAAGAGATCCAGCGCTTTTCGCGAAAAATGGCCCGTTGGTATCGCCATGGAAGTTACGACCTCCTCTTGTCCTCCACCATGAGAGTTCCCCCTACAAAACTGGGGGCTTTTAATCTCGTGCCCGAGGATCCAGTGGGATGGGCAAAGCTCGCAAGTGCATTTGGTACATTCACTTACGTCTACAATGCCACAGGCCAACCGGCCATGTCCGTCCCTTTGTTCTGGAATCAGGAGGATATACCCATTGGCGTCCAGTTTGCGGCCCGGTTCGGCGATGAAGCAACCCTTTTTCGCCTTGCAGCTCAATTGGAACAGGCCCGACCATGGGCAAACAAAAAGCCGCCCATTCATGCCGGCGTTTGATCCAGCTCCACGCCTGCCCGGGAACGGTTTTCCATCCGGCCCACCCCGTGTTTTCGTTCCGCCTTGACATATCTGTCCGGTTTTCCCCATAATCCTTTTTTTAGAAAGCACCGTTTTTTCAATTCAATGGGTTAGGTTCCCTCAATGGATTGGGAGGCATGAGGAAAATGAAGTGAAAGAGGCCATCGTTCACAACATCCTGGAGAGCATGTCCATTGGATTGATCGTTGTTGACTCCCGGGGGCAAATCGTTGTCACCAACGGGGCGGCCGCCGCCAGCCTGGGATACACTCAGGAGGAATTGCGGCAGAAGGGATGGGCTGAGCTCTTTCTCGAGATGAGGGAAAACGAGCCCTTCAATCAGCTTCTCGTTGATGTGGTCATGAGCAAAAGCGTGAACCTCCACCGGAAAGTTTCCTATGTGAAACCGAATGGGCAAGAATTAAAGTTCTCCATCACCAGTTCCTTCATCCGTGAAGATCGAGAGACCGTCGGAATTGTCGTTCTCATCGATGACATCACGGAACTGGAGCGGCTTCACGACAAGGAGAAAAGCGCACTGGAAGAGAAGGCTCGTCTGCAGCAGGAAAGGGTGGAAAGCCTGAACCTCTTTGCCATGTCCGTAGCCCATCAGCTCCGAAACCCCCTCATGTCCATGGGCGGCTTCGCAAACAGGATTCTCAAGAATACAGATCCCCAAGAGCCTCGTGGAGCCTATCTGGAGACCATCTTAAGCGGGATCAAACGCCTGCAGGCCATTGTCAGGGCTGTGGAAGATTACGCCTCCATCGTGCATCTGGAAAAAAAGCCTGTTTTACTTGACGGGATCATGGATCGGGTTCGGTCCGATTTGGACAGGAGGGCGGCCGACCTGAACAAAAGGATCGATTGGTCCATCCGTCTCTCGATCAAAACGGTGGTTTTAGACGACCGGCTTTTTCCTCAAGCCCTGACTGAGCTGCTTCTGAATGCCCTTGAATCTTTCGCGGGGGAGGAAGGGCGGATCGAAATCGATGCTGAGGAGAAAGATCACTTCCTCCACATTGAAATAAGAGACTCAGGCTCCGGCATCAAAGAGAAAGACATGCCCTTCATCTTCGACCCTTTCTTCACCACCAAGACTGTAAGTGTGGGCATGGGTCTCTGCAAGGCCAAGAGGATCGTTTCCGAACATCAGGGCAAAATTCACATAGAAAGCAAGGCAGGAGTGGGGACAAAAGTGAGCATCCTCCTCCCCGCGGATTTTGACTGAAGAGGCTAAGTCCGCGGGTCCCTTAGCTCTCCAACCGGGGCAATTGCTGAATCAATTCGGGCTTGCCAAGAAGGCTGCTCGACCGGGAGATCCCGTTGCCCCATGGACGGGCAAAAGCTTGCCGTACCGCCGAAAGGTGGATAACCTCATGCGGTCCTTCCCCTTCGAGGACGAGTTTTGAAATCAGTCATGCCGTGGAGTTTTTTTAGGCAGGATTGTCAAATCGAAAGAGCCGGCCTCTATCCTGAAGCCCGTTTTTGACCCGGTCACCTTCTAAGAGGAACATGGAGGCTAAAGGGGAGAGCCGCAAAAGATGCGGCGACTTTACCATTGACACGCGCGGTGAAATCCCCTATATTCAGGTGCCAAAAAAGGAACTTCTTCAATCATCTCACCCAGATAATTTCTTGCTTTGATAGGACTAAATTCCGGCTTGCCACTTCGCGACACGGCAAAGCGCCTCTTCGGCGCGAGGAGGGTTCACCGGAACGATACAAAATGGCGATTACGCATTCTTACGAAGCTGTCAGCAACTGCACCTGAAACGCTTAAGTTTGTTGGAATTCCCAAAAACCCTCGCTCCGGCGGGCGCCGGAGCCCATAACCTGTTGGAATAATGGATCCCAGGGCTCGCCTCGGCCCCGAGCCGGGGAACCCCGTTAGGGCGAAATTAGGCATTTCCAGCAAGGGGAAAATCTTGCCTTAAGGCGTTTTGGGCACTTACGGCAAGATTTGTACCGGCCGGTTTACCCATGGGGAAAAAAGACCCCGGAGAAAGTCTCTTTGGATGGTCTTGATCGCCCATGAGCCGATCGGAACCACAGAACCGACGAAGAAAGGGGGGCAACATGAAGAGATCACGAAAGATGGCAGGGGGATTCCCGTTCAGATGGCGCGGGATGCTGCTGATGGTGGGTATCCTATCTGCGAGCCTTGTGGGGGGGTCGGCATTTGCTGCAAACGAACCTCAATACGGAGGGATCTATCGCACCCACATGACGGCCCCACGATCCCTCGACCCTCACATGGAGACTTACCTCAATACTACCCTCGTGACGCTTAATACCAACAACAACCTCCTGCGTTTCAATCCGGAGATGAACGGTGTTGAGTTGGAACTGGCCAAGAGCTGGAGACAGATCGACGACGTGACCTATGAATTCAACATCCATGAGGGGGTCCGGTTTCATGATGTGCCGCCGGTGAATGGGCGCGAGCTGACCTCTGCAGATATCAAGTACAGTATCGAACGCGTGGCCGGGATGTACGGGAAGCAGTCGGACTTCAAACACCGATATTATTTCGAAGGCAAGCTGGCTTCCATCGAGACGCCGGACAAGTACACGGTTGTCTTCAAGACGAAGGAACCCTATGCGCCCTTTATCAAGTACATCTCCTCTCCGTGGTGCGCCATTGTGGCCAAGGAGGTCGTTGACAAATACGGAGACCTGAAGCGCCACGCCATTGGAACAGGCCCCTTCATCCTCAAGGAATTCGTCAAAGGTTCCCATATCACCCTGACGAAAAACCCGAATTACTGGAAAAAAGGTATGCCTTACCTGGATGGGATTCATGTGAAGATCATGCGGGATCCCGCAAGCGTTCTCTCGGCGTATCTTGCCGGAAACCTGGACGGTGCACAGGTCTATTTCTTCCAGGTTCCAACCATCAAGAAGGAGGCACCCGAGACCATCATCGACCGGTTGGAAGGAACCCACATGTGGATATTGCGTTGTCCCCCCTGGATCGCGGGCAAAAAACCTCTGAAGCCGCCCTTTGACAAGAAAGAGGTCCGACAGGCCATCGCCATGGCCATCGACAAGACGAGGTTGTTGAAACTTGCATGGGGCGGCTTCGGAACTCCTCAGATCGGACCGGTGCCCACCCCTGTGGTATATTCTCTGCCGGAGGCGGATCAGGTGGAGTATAACCCTGAAAAAGCCAAAAAACTCCTCGCGGCCGCCGGATACCCTAACGGGTTTTCCGCTGAACTGATGACCTGGAACCTCCCCTATATGACAAAGCCGGCGCAGGTGATCAAAGAGATGCTCAAGGAGGTCGGAATCGACATCACGTTGAACCTTCTTGAGATGGCTCAATACTTCAATCGTGCCTACCGCTTCGACTATGAAATGGCCCTTCACGTGATGACCGCCGGCGTCGATCCCGAAGAGTGGCTCGTGCCCTACTTCGGGCCCCTCGAAAAATCCACCTACTATAAATGGAGCAACAAGGAAATCTGGGAGATGATCGAAAAGCAGTCCCATATCATGGATCCCGGCAAGCGGGAAGCCTTTATCAAGGAAATCCAGCGAAAGGTCCTGGAGGATGCGCCGAACGTCTTCCTCTACACCCAGTATCGATTCATCATCCGAAAGCCCTATGTTCATGTGAAACGTTACCTGCTGGACTACCAGCCCCTGTACGGGGAATTCTTCTGGATGGAGAAGCACTAAAGGGGAGAGCACCGGCGGGCGCAAACCCCCTAACGAGGCCCGCCCGCCGGTGCAAAAGGGCGTAGAGACACGATGCGAAGGTATCTTATCAGAAGAATTTTGCTGCTTGTGCCCACGCTGCTCCTCGTTTCCTTCCTGATTTTCTGCATCGTGCGACTCATCCCGGGCGATGCAGTGACGCTGATGGTCGCCGAGATGGGTTTTGCAGACGACGAGGCCGAACTGAGGCACATTCTGGGTTTGGACCAGCCCTTGCCCAAACAGTATCTCGTCTACATGAAAAACGTACTGAGAGGCGATCTCGGAGTCTCCCTCTGGAGCGGCGAACCGGTGATCGACGAAATTGCCAGGCGCCTGCCCATCAGCTTTCGCCTGGCGGCCATGGCCCTTTTCTGGACAGTCTTGATGGGCGTCCCCCTGGGTGTGATCTCGGCCCTCAAACAGGATACCTGGCTCGACTATCTGCTCCGAAGCGTTGCGGTGGGGGGGCTCTCCATTCCCGGCTTCTGGGTGGCCACCCTTCTTTTGGTCTTTGGGGCCATTTGGTTCAAATGGGTTCCACCCATGGATTATATCCCTTTCGTTGAGAATCCTCTAAGGAGCCTCTCTCAACTCCTTGCTCCTTCTCTGGTCCTGGCATTGGCCCTTTCGGCGGGCATCATGCGCATGACGCGGACCATGATGCTGGAGGTGATGCGGGAGGATTACATTCGAACGGCACGGGCCAAGGGCCTCGCAGAGTGGGTGGTTGTCGTGCGTCACGCCCTCAAGAACTCCCTGATACCGGTTCTCAGCATCATGGGCATCCAGCTCGCATTTCTGGCAGGGGGCACGGTGATCATGGAAAGCATCTTTGTCCTGCCCGGTATGGGGAAATACCTGATCGACGCCATCACCTGGCGTGATTATCCGGCCATCCAAGGCATCAATCTCTTCGTCTGCACGCTGATTATCAGCATCAATCTCACGGTTGATTTGCTCTATGGCCTATTGGACCCCAGGATTCGCTATCGATAGCACCTTGATTTGACGGTTCGATGGAAAGAGCTGGCATGAGCGGGATCACAATGACTGAAGGAAAGAGCGATTCCACTTCCACGGAGGTTGTGGCGACGCCGCCCCTCCGGCACCACTGGTTATGGGACCTGTTGATTCAGCTCCTGAGGACCAAACCGCTCGGTGCCTTTGGGGGAGCCCTTGTTCTGGGCATGGTGATCGTAGCGGTCTTTGCACCGATCATCGCCCCTCACAGCCCCAGCGACATCCATTCGGATCGAATCGTTTCCCCCCCCAGCCGCACCTTCTATTTCGGAACCGATGCCCTGGCGAGGGATGTCTTCAGTCGAATCGTTTACGGGGCGAGGGTCTCCCTCATGGTGGGTCTCGGCGCGGTGGGTCTCAGCATCTTTTTTGCGACGCTCATCGGGGTGCTGTCCGGCTATTTCGGGGGCATCCTGGACACCATCGTTCAGCGATGCGTCGACGCCATCATGTCATTTCCGTGGCTGATCATCATGCTGACGGTCATGGCCATTCTGGGTCCGGGAATGTTGAATGTCATTCTGGCCCTTGCCCTGGCAGGATTCGCCGGGGGATCCCGGGTCATTCGAAGCGCCGTCCTGGCCATCAAAGAAAGCGAGTATGTCATGGCTGCGAGGGCCACCGGGTGCAGACAGGGAACGATCCTTTTACGCCACATCCTTCCGAATGTGGCCGCGCCAATCATAGTCCTCGCCACCCTTGGCCTTGGGAACGCCATCCTGGCGGAAGCCGCCCTCAGTTTTCTCGGGTTTGGCGTGCCGCCGCCGGCACCTTCATGGGGACGGATGTTGAGCGGCGATGGCCTGGACTACATGCTGCAGGGGCCGTGGCTGGCTGTCTTTCCCGGCCTGGCCATCAGTGCCGCGGTCTTTGGCTTCAACATGCTTGGTGACGCACTCCGCGACTTGCTTGACCCGCGCCTGACCGGTGGCTTTCGGCTGAGAGGGTGATGGAAGAGACGAAGGCAGCAAGAAAACCGATCCTGGAGGTGGAAGGGCTGATTGTCCGGTTTTTTCTGCGGGACGGCCCCCTCCTTGCGGTACGCGATGTCTCCTTCAACCTCTATCCGGGGGAGTCCTTGGGGGTGGTTGGAGAAAGCGGCTGCGGAAAATCCGTCACCTTCCTTTCGGTGATGCGACTCATCCCGATTCCCCCCGGCAGAATCGAAGCCTTGAAAATGCGTTTCAATGGGTTGGATCTCCTTAAGGCTTCGGAAAGAGAGATGCGGCAGATCCGCGGGAACAAGATTTCCATGGTTTTTCAGGATCCCATGACCTCGCTCAACCCGGTCCTGACCGTAGGGAAACAGCTCCAGGAAATCATGAAACTCCACCTCGGGCTGAGGGGAAAGGCGCTGGGAAACCGGTGCCTGGAGCTTCTGGAGATGGTGGGGATCTCGGAGCCCCGGATGCGGATGCGTTCCTATCCCCATCAGTTGAGCGGGGGGTTGCGGCAGCGGGTGATGATCGCCATGGCCCTTTCGTGCAACCCCGCCATCCTCTTTGCCGATGAGCCCACCACCGCCCTGGACGTGACCATCCAGGATCAGATCCTCCGGCTCATCCGATCGCTGGCCAGGGACCTCGGGGCTGCAACGGTTTTGATTACCCATAACCTGGGGGCTGTGGCAGGAACCACCGATCGCATTGTCGTGATGTACGCGGGCAGGATTGTGGAGACGGCATCGACACGGGCACTTTTCCACGATCCCGTCCACCCCTACACCCGGGGCCTCCTTAAATCCATTCCGAGGGTGGACAGGGAGTCAGCCGGTCGGCTCTACTCCATCACCGGCGCCCCTCCCGACCCACTGAGGGAGGTCATCCGCGGTTGCGCCTTTTCACCCCGGTGTCCACTGGCGGACGATTACTGTGTCAAGCATCCCCCCGCCCTGGAGGAGATGCATCCCGAACATCTGGTCTCATGCTGGAAGGCCTCCGATGGAAAGAGACGATAAGAAAATCCTTCAAGTGCGCGACCTGCACGTTCATTTCACGCTGGGTGGAGGAGCCTTCCCTGGACCGAGAGCCGTGGTCATCAAAGCCGTGGACGGGGTGAGTTTCGACGTGAGTGTCGGCGAAACACTCGGTCTTGTGGGGGAGAGCGGGTGCGGAAAATCCAGCGCCGCAAAAGGGCTGCTCCAGCTGTACAGACCCACAAGCGGCCGGGTCCTCTTCCGGGATGTGGATCTATGTAAACTCAGAGGAGAAGCATTACGGAGAAAACGAAAAGAGCTGCAGATGATCTTTCAGGATCCTTACTCCTCCCTTAACCCCCGCATGACGGTTTTGCGGATCGTCGAGGAACCCATGAAGGTGCACGGCGTCTACGGCGGGAGAAAAGAGAGAACCGACCGGGTCCTGGAGCTGATGCGGCTTGTGGGGTTGAACCCCACGGATATGCATCGCTATCCCCATGAGTTCAGCGGTGGACAGAGGCAGCGCATCGGGATTGCCCGGGCCCTTGCGGTGCGTCCCCAGTTCGTGGTCTGCGATGAACCGGTTTCCGCGTTGGATGTCTCCATCCAATCCCAGATGATCAACCTCATTGAGGACCTGAGGGACCAGTTCCATTTATCCTATCTTTTCATATCCCATGACCTCTCGGTTGTAAAGCACATCAGCCGACGCGTGGCTGTGATGTACCTGGGGGTCATTGTCGAATTGGCCGAGAAGGGGGAAATCTATGCCCATCCTCTTCATCCTTACACCCGGGCGTTGCTCTCATCCATCCCCATCCCCGACCCCGAGATCGAATTGAAGAGAACGTCCATCGCCCTTGAGGGAGAAATTCCAAGTCCTGTGGCCCCTCCTCGCGGCTGTCGTTTTCATCCCAGGTGCAGGCAAAGAGAGAAGATATGCTCGGAAGTGCCTCCCTCTTGGGTGGAAGCGGCTCCGGGGCATTTTGTGGTGTGCCATCTTTTCTGAAATAGCTCCCGTGGTCCTCGGCCTTTCCGTGACAATTCTTGTCGCGTCCGGTCAATTTTTGAAAATTTTGTCCATAGTTTGTCTTGTCCAATCTAATTTTTCTTATTTTTCTTAAAAGGAAATATATGGCAAGATTCTGGCAAAGCATGATCCTGTATGCTGAATTCCTCGCCGAGGAGATGAGGGGAACCAGGGTCTTGAATTTCATGTGCCGTATTCTGGTCATCGAAGATGAAAACGATATCCGTTGGATTCTTGAGAAGATATTGAAGGAAAATGGCTGTGAGGTCGTGGCGGCCGAAGATGGGGACAAGGGTCTTGAGTTATTCGAGGAGATTCAAGACTTCGATCTGGTGATCACAGATATTCGTATGCCGGGGAAAGACGGAAATGAGGTCGCGAGACATATCAGGGGTTCGGGGAGGTTCCATATCCCGATCGTGGCTATTACCGGATGCCCAAATGAAACCCAAAAGGAATTCTTTGACCTGGTCATATCCAAACCCATGAAGCTGGAAGATCTGACGGAAATGATTGCATATTTCAAGGAAAAGACGGCACATCCCCGATGAATTCATAGAATATATTTGATTTGCGCCTTCCTCTTGGGTATGGAAACCTACCGAACAAAAAGAGACCACCTTCATATGCGGATGGACGGCTCCCGATCAATTCCGTCTGAAGCAGGACAAGAGAAGAAACCAATCGACTAATCCACATCCGGGTTTCACTTTCAACCGCTATCCGCTAGATGATCAGTGGTAGGTCTAACGTGGTTGATGCCCCATTGCCCGTAATTTATCTTTCAAAACTTTTCCTGCAGCATTCCTGGGGAGAGCATTGATGAATTCGATGATTCTGGGAACCTTGTAACTAGCCAAATTTTTTCTGCAGTATTTTTCGATTTCCTTTGCTTCTAAATGAACCCCTTCTTTCAAAACAACAAATGCTTTTTGATCTTCACCCAGAACTTTGTGTGGGATGCCGATTACAGCGGCCTCCAGAATCCCAGGGTGCTCAAAAAGCACATTTTCGATTTCAGCTGGATAGACGTTTTCACCCCCACGAACGATCATGTCCTTTTTTCTGTCAACGATATAAATATATCCTTCCTCGTCTACGCGCGCTAGGTCGCCCGAGTGGAACCATCCATCGCTATCAATAGCCTCCGCGGTCTTTTCCGAATCCTTATAGTACGCCTTCATGATGTTGGGCCCCCGGATAAACACCTCCCCCACAGTGTTTGCTCGAACAGGACGACCATCATCATCCACCACGCGGATGCTGACACCCCTGAAGGAATTACTCTTCCCAACGGATCCCCTCTTTGTGTAACAGAATTCGCCCGGAAGAAACGTACAATGCCCAGAGCATTCAGTAATCCCATATGCATTCCATAACTGAGCGCCCTTCACAGAGTCTACGAGGTTCTTGATTGTCTCCTCGGGCATTATCGCGCCTCCGTAAATCATGATCCTCAAGGAGCTGAGATCATATCTCTGAAAAAGAGCTGAGTTTAACATCAGGATATACATCGCCGGGGAACCCCAAAATACAGTGATTTTTTCTCTCGCAATAGTCTTTAGCACCTCCTCGACATCGAAAACCTTCTGAATCACCATAGCAGACGAGGCATGCACTAAGGCCATCACATATTCAAAGACAATGTGGAACATAGGGAAAACGATCAAATAGATATCGTGCGGCTGAAATTCCATGGACTCACAAAAAGTCTCTGCCGTGAATGCCCAATTCTTTTGGGTAATTATGGCACCTTTTGGCTTCCCCGTAGTCCCCGAACTGTAGTACATAGCAACAGGGTCATCTTCATAGAGATCCAGTTCGAGGTCCTGACTCTTCGCCGTTTCGACTAGTTCTGAAAAACAAAGAGTGTCTGAAGGAGCTGGGCTTTCTCTAACGATGAGGTGCTTCACAAGAGGCAGATCGACTTCAATCCCCTTTATGATTTCATAGTACTCATTGTCCATCACAACAATTCTGGAATCAGAGTGGCCGATGATATAGCGCAACTCTGGAGCTGCAAGACGGTAGTTAACCGCAACAACTACAGCACCGGATCTGATAATTCCAAAATAAGCGAACATATAATCCGCCGAATTGGTCATCAGCAACGAAACCTTATCGCCTTTTTCAATTCCAATCCGTCTAAGAGCATTTGCAAATCTTAGAGACTTCTCATCCAGATCTCGGTAGGTGTAAGTCTTTCCGTCATAAACGATAGCGACTTTGTCGGGATATCTCCTGAACCCTGCCTCAACAACATCGTTGGCAAGAGCCTTGCCGCCCAAAGTCCTCCGGAGGTGTTCAACAATCTCTTCCCCCTTTTCGTATTTCTGCCAGTTGATGGATTCCGCATCAGACATATAGCCCCTCCCGTGTGTACCGAAAAGCTTTCATTTCTTTCTGAGTTCAGATTTCATTACTTTTCCAGAGGCCGTTCTAGGCAGACTTTCCACGAATTCGATAATCGTCGGCTTCTTATAGCTGGCAATATATTCTCTACAAAATTCCATGACCTCCCAATCTGTCGCTTTTTCGCCGGGTCTCAGAACGATAAATGCCTTCACCCTCTCACCCCATTTTTCGTCCGGGACTCCTATCACGGCAGCTTCGTAAATCTTGGGATGCCTGTACAATACGGCCTCAACCTCGGCGGGATAGACATTCTCTCCGCCAGTGATGATCATATCCTTTTTGCGGTCGACCACGTAGATGAACCCTTCCGCGTCCCTTCTTACTATGTCCCCTGTATGAAGCCAACCGTCTTTGATGACGCTTGCGGTCTTTTCAGGATCTTTATAATACCCCTTTGTGACCTGAGGCCCTTTTAAAAGCAGTTCCCCCGGTTGATTCTCCTCCACATCCGTGCCATCGTCTGAAATTACCCGGTCGTGAAACGTAACTAATACCTTTCCCACTGACTCAGTCTTAACCAACGAGTCGGCTCGGTTCAACACCGTCGCGATGGGAGACACTTCTGTCAGCCCATAAACATCGATAAAACCAGCCCCGGTGAATTTGTCTAATATTTCGTGTTTCTGTTCAACCGGTAAAATCGCTGCTCCATTTATGAACAGCCGAAATTTCCCAATCTTGTATTTATCCAGGTTGCGCAAGTTAAGTATTACGTTAAACATGGTAGGAACAAAAAATGCATTAGTTACCTTTTCTCGCTCCATGGTTTCCATGACTTCTATCGGATCAAACTTATCCAACAATATCGACGTCGCTCCAACGAAAATGTGTGTGTATAAAAGGCTATTTAGACCTGCTGCATGGTACAGGGGAGGAATAATCATGGTAGTGTCATTAGGATAAAAAGGTTCTGCGATCAGAAAGCTTAAAGTGTTCCATATTGTGTTCATATGCGTTAAAATAACGCCTTTCGGGGTTCCTGTTGTACCGGATGTGTAAAGTAGAAGAGATTCATCGTTTCCATCTATAGCAACTTCTGATCTTCCTTGTTGCTGTCTCTTAAAGAGATCTTCATAAGGAACGCTGTTTAGGCTATCCACGTCCGGGGCTGAAACATAATATTTTAATTGTTTTAATTTTTTACGAATCGACGCAATTTTTTTCTCAAACTCTTTATCGTAGAAAAGAATTTTCGCATCTGAATTATTCAAAATGTAATTCAGCTCCGCCGCGGCAAGTCTGGTATTCAGGGGCACCGATACACATCCGATTTTTTGGATGGCAAAATGTATTTCGACGAATTCTACGCAATTTTGAAATAAAATTGCCACCTTGTCTCCTCTTGAAATTCCCATGCTTATCAAGGAATTACCCAATAGGCTGGCTCTTTCATATAGTTCCTGATAGGTGAGGGTGCGATTTTTGTCTTTGACTGCGACCTTTTTTGGATATTTAAAGGCATTTCTTTCAAGTGATTCCGCAGTATGCATTACGGTTTCTCCCGCTCAATTACTAAATAAGTCAGTTCCCATCAAAAAAGGACGATTCCCAAAATGGACGCTGGAGTCAATTTTCAATTGGGAAATGAGATATACGTTACAAAGTCGACAAGACCAAATGATTGCGCATCCCGCCTAAAGGCGCGACGCGCAATTTCGATGACTTATCCGCCAATGTTTCTGGAGAATTGACGCCAACATTGCGGAAAGAAACCCTTTCCGGATGGAAGCGATCTAAACCAACTCCTTCACTGTCCCAGATATGCTTTCCTTATTTTGGCGTCAGCTAATAAATCCTTCCCTTTCCCCTCCAAAAAAACTTTACCCACCTCGAATACATAACCTCGATCCGCCAATTTCAAGGCTATCCGCGCATTTTGTTCAACCAGGAGAACCGTTTTCCGCTGGGTTCTTAGCTGTTGAATCACTCTAACTAACTCCTTCACCATTATGGGAGACAAGCCGAAGGTGGGTTCGTCCATCATAAGGAGATCGGGGCTCGACATCAAACTCCTGGAAATGGCGAGCATCTGCTGCTCACCCCCGCTCAGCTTACCGGCTTGCATCCTAAGCCGCTGTTTGAGCGGAGGGAATATCTCGATAATCGTCTCCATGTCTTTCCTGATTCCTTCGGTTTTACCCCGCAAATACGCTCCCAGTTCCAGGTTTTCCAATACGGTCAGGCTGCGGAATAGGCGACCGCCCTGGCAAATCAGGGAGATACCTAACCTGACGATGACCTCTGGCGCTTTCCTGAGGATCTGTGCTCCCTTATAGGTTATGGACCCTGAAACTTCGGCGTTGATCCCGGCGATGGTATTTAAAAATGTGCTTTTCCCAGCCCCATTACTACCGATCACCGCGATGATCTCGTCTTGCTTTACATGTAGGGATATCTGGTGCAATACCTGGATTTGGCCAAAAAAAACATTCAGTTCAGATATGTCAAGCATCTTCTTCCCCCAGATATGCCTTTATTACCTCTGGGTCATTAACAACTTCCTCTGGTGGTCCGTCTGCTATTTTGACCCCGAAATTCAGCACGGCTATTCGGCCACACACGCTTTTGATGACGTTCATATCATGTTCAATCACCACGCAGGAAATCCTCATCTTGGACAATGTCTTGATCAACTCCATTGTTTCGTCCTTTTCGGATAGCTCCATTCCAGAGGAGATCTCATCCAATAGCAGAACTTCCGGCTCGGTACTAAGCGCAATCGCCATTTGCAGCCGTCTCTTGATGCCATGGGGGAGAGAAGCAGCTCGTCCAGATGCCCATGATGCAATCCCAATAGAGTCTAAAATCTCTCTCGCCCTGTCTTCGGCCGCTTTCTTCCTCTTTCGCCACCCCGGGGTTTTCGCAAGGCACGAAAAAAACCCTGGAAAATAGTGAAAGTGCTGAGCTACCCTGATGTTTTCCAATACCGTCAGATTTTCGATAATGGTGGGGGCCTGAAATGTCCTGCCAATCCCTTTCCTGGATCGTTGATAAGGTTTCAATCCACTGATGTCTTTTCCCTTGAGAAGAATTTCTCCCCTGTCATGGACATAGACTCCAGTTAGAAGATTAAAAAAGGTGGTTTTCCCTGCTCCATTGGGACCGATTAATCCTAATATTTCGCTTTCATGGAGGTCCAGTGTTAAATTATCCAGCGCACACAATCCTCCAAAATATTTTGTCAAGCCTCGGATTTCCAATATTTTCATAGCGAAAGACTTGTCTCCTTTTGTCCGGAGTTCAGTAGCAGTTTCAGCCGCTTAGCCAACCGTTTGACAAGACCTTCCCTGAGAAGGCCTTGCAGCCCATAAGGCATAAAAATCACTACCAAAATGAGGACGATCCCGTAGGCAATCCTTTTCAGGGCAGGGTCGATACCGATTAACTCAGGGAAAAAACTAATAAAAAATGAGCCCATGATCGGTCCTGAAATCGTGTTGGCACCTCCGACCACGACCATGGCGAGGATATCAAAACACTGATGAATTCCGAAGTCCGTCGGGTGGAGATAACGAATGTAAACGGCATAAAGGCTACCTGCAATCCCGGCGAAAAAGGCCCCAACGCAAAAATTGATGAGTTCATATTTCAAGGTGTTTATGCCCATCAAACTGGAAAGTCCCTTCTGGTCGCGTATGGCAACCATGGTTCTGCCGATTTCGCTGTGCGTGATCCGGTATAGAATCAGAGCTGTAACGAGAGTCACAATTGAAATCAGAAGATGGTGATAGGTTGTTGCCTTTAATCCGGTATCAGCTCCCAGCTGAACTTTCGGTATACCGGAAAGACCCGAAGGACCGTTAGTTAAGGATACCCAGTTATTCAAAACCATCTCAAAAATTATGGTCAAGCAGAGGGTCGTAATGGCAAAGTAGACACCCCGCGTCCGCAGGGAAGGAAAGCCGATCGCAAGGGCAACCAAGGAAGAAGCAAAACCTGCCAGGAAAAGGGCGGGCACGAAAGATAGACCAGCAATCATCGTCAGGCCAGTAAAATAGGCGCCCACTCCGAAAAAAACAGAGTGGGCTATCGAGAGAAGCCCCCCATAGCCCACTGTGAGGGCTAGGCTCATCGCCAGGATGGCGTATATCTGGGCCAAATCGAACAGATATAAATGCTGAGGGGAGAAAAAGGGTGGAAGCAGAAAAAGTAAGATAATCAAGACCATCAGGGCCGCAAAGGACCAGGCCATCGTCCTCATTCTTCCCCCTCCTTTCCAAAAAGCCCGTGAGGCCTAAAGATCAGCACTGCGATCAGAATAAAGAAAGCGAAAGCGTCCTTGTAAGAGGATGTAATGTAGGCTGCGCCGAGCGACTCCGAGAGTCCCAGAATAAAACTTGCAAATATAGCTCCGGCAACGTTACCCATTCCGCCGAGAACGATGGCACAAAAGGCCTTCAAGATGGGCATCCCTCCCATCTCGGGAAATATGGAAAAAGTACAGCCCACAAGCCCGCCAGCGGCAGCTGCCAGGGCGGAACCGATTGTGAATGTGAAACCCATAATCTTCCCAGGGCTGATTCCAACGAGAGCTGCCGCCGTTTTGTCTTCGGCCACTGCCTGCATAGCCTTACCAAATCTGGTCTTCTTGACGAAAAGATAAATAGCGATGACCATGAGCGAGGAACCGACGAGAATGATGATCCTGTTGATCGTGATCGTCAGGGTTAGAAATGTGACTACCTTGTTTCCATACCCGCTCGGAATAAGTCTAGTCTCAGGGCCCCACAGATACAGCGCTGCATTTTCCATGACCACCCATAAGCCCAAGGCAATAATAAAAGCCTCCATGGTCGATCGGTTCCTTACGGGTTTGAAGACCACTTTTTCTATGAGAAAGCCGAGGAACCCCACTAGGATGACTGCTAAGCAGACACTGAGAACCAAACTTACGTTCAAAATCTTTATGATCCAGAAAGTAAAATAAGCCCCGACCATATACGTGGTGCCGTGGGCAAAATTGGGCACTCTCATTATCCCGAATATTAGGGTCAGGCCCAACGCGACCGCAGCATAGATGCTTCCCGCGACCAAACCGTTGAGAATCTGCTGGAGCAGCATATTTATTCCCCACAACTCTCTTTAACAAGCTGGAAACGGCGGTTTTCCTATCAATGAACGGGGTGACCCTTGGAGTTTGGCTTGTCCCCGGTGGATTTCCCCCACCTTCTGAACAAGTTCCCCAATACGGCTCACTTTCCCCCGAAGGCAACAAGCCAACCCCAAAAGTTTTCTGATTTATTTCAGGTCATCCAAGGTGTTTATTTTTCGCATAAGCACTGGAGCTTGTCTCTCCACATCCCATCGGTACGCTCCAACGGTTGCCCTCTTAACATCACCATTAGGGAGCCAATCAACTACACCACCCAGAGTCACGGCTTCCTTTGCGGCTTTTTCCATCGCATTTCGGATTGCTTTGACATCCGTGCTTGTGTTCGCGATCTCCATGGCCCTCGCAAAGCACCTCACCCGCTCGTAGGTCAGAGCACCCCATATGGGGTCAATCCCCCCGCGATCTTTATATTTCTTTACAAAGGCTTCCTTCTCAGGGCTCTCGATGACGTGGATGCAGGCTTGGGTGAAAACGAAGTCTCGCGCGAGCTCCTTTGAGGCTATGAAGGTGTCCGTCTTGTAGTAATCGCACCCCAATAGCCTAATGTCCCCGAGAATCTCGCGTGACTGCCGCAGGATCACCGGAGCGTCGCCGGTAAAGCCGCCAAGCTGGATCCCGTCCGGATTCTTGCTCTTTATGGAGGTGAGCTGGCTGTAGAAGTCAGGGTCTCCGTGTTTGAAAACTTCATCAGCAATGATCTCCCCTCCATGGCCGGTAAAGACTTTGGAAAATTCCGCTTTGTAGCTGTTGCCGTAATCGTCGTTGGTATTCAAAAGGGCTACTCTTTTAAGTTTGCAATCTACAGCGGCTGCGTAACCCAGGATGCCTGCCAGCCATTCCTGAGTCGGGTATGATCTAAGCAACAGTTTATTCCCTTTTTGCGTAAGCGCCGGCGTGGTAGAGTAAGTATAAAGTATGATCTCCAGGTCCTCATTCTGTCCGATCAGTGCCATCACCATCTTTGTACCGCCACACACAACGCAGTGAACGCCTTCGTTTGCAAGAGTTCTTAAACACTTCACGGCAACACTGGGCTTGGTTTCGCCGTCTTCAATGGCCATCTTCACCTGGTACTTCTTACCGCCAATCGTGATTCCCCCGGCTTTGTTGATATCCTCTTCAGCCAGTAGGGTCCCAAGCTTGTTCTGATTAGCGTAAAGAGCTCCCCCTCCCGTCAGGTCGGCTATGAGACCGATCTTCACCACATCAGAAGATGCCAGTGCCATGGTCCCAGGAATACAGAGCAAACAACCAATCAAGCAAGCGAAGAATTTCCTTTGCATAACGTCCTCCTTTCAAATGCAGAAGTTAAAGCACCCTTGAAGAAATCGGCTCACCTCCTTCCTTTGGTTGGTATGCGCTGGTGCGTACCGCAGACCATAAATTGGCCCAGCGGGCCATGTTGAATCCCGTAAGTGCCACCTGGAAACCCATTTTGAGTTCGTGGCAAGAATGAGGATGAAAGCTCTAAGTGGAAGCCATTCTTGCGCATCTATGTGGCTCTGTCAAGCTTGCAGGACCGCATTTCAGGGTGCCTGTGTGGCGAGGGATATTCAGCTCCTTCGTACGATTGGCATTGAAAATGGGAATATATCATGATAGGAACTTGAACCTCAGAAACATCGAGCAAAGGATAGCTCAAACCGTAGAATGCGCCCTAAGCCTTCAAGATTCAAGGTCCTGCTCGTTCTAAAGGCCTCATTACCCTCCACACAGAGTACCGCAAATTTTTTGAAAGTCGCTCCCTATCGCTACCATGGCTTGGGGAACTGCACATGCCAAAATTAACCCACAGATTTTTCTGAGGAGTCAATGGACCTACTTAAAATGATACTCATATTTACCAAGATAGACTTCATTATGCCCTTGAATTTGTCCTACAAAATAGGGAACATTCCAAAGAGAAGCCCTTCCCCATGCCTCCTTTCCTATCAATCTTTCTTTTCCCCAAAAACATGGTACTTTCTGAGTCTCAAGCCAGTTTTTCACTGCATCTACATTCGTTGTCCCGGCGCCTTCCAGTGCTTCAAACAATATGGCCATTTCATTTAAGCCGTGTATGAAGGAGCCAGGATAAGTTAGCTCTTTGCCATAGAGTTCTTTATATTTTTTGCGTATTTTATTTGTGATCTCAATATACTTTGGCGGAACGCCCTCCTTGACTTCCCAAGGCGCCGACCTATTGTAGAGGAAATTTTGTACAGCGTCCCATCCCCCGGCCATGCTCACAAATTGATCTAACTCAAGCAATGTGCCCACTTGTGCAATAAAAAACCCATACCCAGACTCATGCGCTTGCTTCATAATAAGGCCCAACTCTCCTGGCGCAGGACAACCCCAGAGGATATCAATACCGGCCGAGTGTAGTTTAGCCAGATAGGGGTGAAAATCCTTGGTACCCCTAGGGTAAAAGAGCACAGGGCCAACTTCCAGCCCTGATCCGACAATTTTCTCCTTTTGGAGGTCAATACATTTAGGGTAAATGTGGCCGGACTCATCATCCGGATGAAGCTGTCCTAATTTGAGTAATTTCGGAAATTGTTTTTTTGCAACTAGGATCGTACCGATCGAGGATTCCCCAGGAAAACTGCAGTAGAAATTGTATGGCCATTCCACGGACTTCCTATACAGGCCGCTGGACATGGTGCCTGTCAGGAACAGCTTTTTCTCTCTGTTAATGATCGGAGACATAGCAGCAATAGGACTACCGCCCCATGGGCCCATTATGTAATCCACCTTATCTGCATAAAGCAGTTTTTCGGCTGCTGATCTGCCTCCTTCAGCCGTGTATTTATTATCAGCGGGAATTAATTTTATTTGATACCTTTCGTCGCCTACCTTGATCCCCCCTTCAGTATTAACCACATCAGCATATGCCTGCATGTCTTTTGAAATCGCCAAGCCCCAAGGAGCTCCACCGCCGGTAAGCGGCATGCTGTACCCAATTTTTAGCTCCTTGGCCGAACTGGGCGCCAGCATTACAAAACAGACCATGAACATCAAAACTGCAAAAATAAATCCCTCTTTTTTAAACATGATATACCTCCTTTTTGTTGGTTGTTATAAATCCGACAAGAAGCAGCTTCCATGCTCCACCCTTCACATCAATGAAGAAATTTAATTGGCATCCAAAATGCTTCGTAAATCAGGTCCTCCAGACCATTGTTCAGGAAGTGGTCAAATTCTTACATCTGAACGCCTGTGCACGTCATAACGAAGCTAACAATAATTTACTGGTATTATCAAGAATTCACCACCCAAATGCCAGCATATATTTTTCTTCTATGTCAGGTCAAAGATGAGGTGCTCCTCTGTTATAAAAACGCTAGATCGCGAGAGGTCTATGAATTTGGCTTCGTCGTCAATGAGCTTTTTGCGCGCTTCCTGGGCTTCCGAAGTGTAAAAGCTCTCCATGCTTTCAAACCAAACCTCGGTGATACCGTCATAGGGTTTAGCAACACCGCGTAATCGCACAAGGGCATCATTGTACTCTGGTTCGATCACATGACTTTGAATATATTTTTTGGCTTGAGTGGCCCCAGCCAGACGCCGCACGAGTGGAGCATGCTTTTCTAACCAGTATTTGTAGAAGTCCTGGGACGAAATGTCAGCCCGTTTGCGAATGCAATATACAATTTTTACCATCGTTCACCTCCGATCCTGCGTTTAGTTGAGTTGATAAGAACTTCCTTTTTCGGGGATGAAGTATAGGAATTTTCGGAGTTTCCCCTAAGGCTAGCCCAAAAATTAATTCACATTCTTGGATGGACTAATCGAGTAGTTCCAGTTACGCCGTAAGGTGTAGCGCTTTAGTTTGATTTCTCTTCTCTGTTTACCAGCAATGCGAATGCCCTTTTGATATTGTTTCGCATGAAGGGCGACACGGATTTTCAGACGGGCTGAAGTTTTGGTTGTGCGGATAAATTTCAATGCGGTTTCATAGCCGGTCCAGGGATGGACAGCCCTGTTATTTCCCATGAAGGAGAACATGCGATGTTCGATTGGGTTCCATTTTGAAGCTCCTGGAGGATAATGACACACCTTGACACAAAGGTTGAAGCGATCGGCAACTGGCACTTGAAGTTGATGCTTCCAAAGGCGAGTGCGATACCCGTTGCTTCCCCAGCAGTCGGCCAATATAAAAAGCCTCTCGGCGTTGGGGTACTTGACCGAACCGACGATTTGCCAACAATTGCGGATGGATGCCACGGCAAATTCGGCGGTGTCACAGCTTGTGCCAAGGTTGACAAATCCCTCATCATTGCGGCAAAAATCATAGATGCCGTAAGGGATAGCCACCCCTTGAGCGTCGGAAGGGAAATCATGGTCAAGGACCGCCATGGGTTGTTGACACCGCCGACGGCCGGGCTGATGAAACTCTCCGATCAACTCGCGGCTTTTGGTATCAACGCTGATCATCGGCAATCCGTGGGCAGCGTAGTCCTGAATCTGGCAGCGGATGTAGCGAAATTGTTGATCGCACTGGCGGGCTCTAGGGGGATTTCTCAGCCCCGATTCAAGACTTTTCAAGTTCCTTCGGATGGAATAATCCATTTTCTTAAGGAGCAAGCTTGAGATTTCACTAACGAGAGCGCGTCGCAGCCATAAAAAGATTTCTTGAGAGTTCCAGCGGGGCCTCCACTCTTAAACCGTTACCCCACCACCATCAACGACTATTGCCTGACCGTTTACGAACTTGAATTCAGGGAGGCATAAGCCTACTACTACGTTGGCGATCTCTTCAACTGTCGCCAGCCTCCCCGCAGGGGTCTTCAAACATATCTGCGCCTTCAGATCTTCAAGGGTGCTGCCCGCAGGCGCGGATTTCAAATCTAAAGGACCATTTTTCAAATTGAGCATGTGTGTGTTCGTATAGCCAGGACATACTGCATTAACGTTAATTCCATAGGGGATAAGCTCGGCACCCAGCACCTTCGTCAAACCCAATATCGCATGCTTTGCCGCAACGTAAGGCGCAACGAACGGGGCCCCAATCTTCCCCATTATGGATGATATGTTGACGATGCTTCCTCCGTCTCCTTGATCTATTTGGACCCTTGCGACCGCTTTGGAGCAAAGAAAAGCCCCTCTCGCCATGACATTCATGCTCAAATCCCACAAGTTCTCATCCAAATCCACAATGCTTTTTCGACCCACATTCACTCCAGCATTATTGATAAGGATATCAATCCTTCCGAATTCAGCTAGTGTCCATCCATAAATAGGGATTTTTCATGCTCGCCCTGGCAAAACTGAATGGGATTCATTTATAAAATCGTGCTGGCTATGCCTGCGCGAGTCAAATGCGATTTATTTATGGGATTTTGGCCTAATTTTGGTCGCACTACTCCTTTTGCCTGGGAGAAAA
>Ga0209164_1000878_pt1 | contig 49701 bp, 48 predicted proteins | sample MTBNYHSulfiMetaG_FD_187458 | JGI IMG/M metagenome (GOLD analysis project Ga0209164, IMG submission 187458) | Enrichment culture microbial communities from rom New York Harbor, USA that are MTBE-degrading - MTBE-NYH (New York Harbor Sulfidogenic)... | ecosystem: Environmental > Aquatic > Marine >... | reverse complement strand
AATTAAAGGGTAGTTTCTGCCAGTGTGCAGGAGCTGCCCTTTTCATTTGATGCTCCGGTGAGTTTCAAACCCGATATCTTCATGTTCCCGAACGGAGAATAAATTATACAAAAGCAATCATCATTGCTGTTCATTTCATTTATAGGAGGAGTTAACCATGAGAAAAAGTCAGTATTCAAAATCATTAAGCGTGGCGCTGCCACAGGAACACTTCGATCTGATTAAAAGAATTACAGACGATCAACAGGTCAGCATGGCCGAATGGGTCAGAGATGCCGTGGCATCGGCGCTGAGCAATATCAAACGAGAGGAGGATAAAATGTAATGAATCCGCAAAACATGATCACAGACAAAGAGCAATTCAAAAAAACAACAACACATTTCTTTAGCAGTTTGTTCGAAGCATCTATGAAGAACGATTGCGGTGAAATCCAGATTGACGGATTTTGCAACGGACCGAAATATCAGGCCTACCACAACACTATACCTGACGCTGTAGATGCAGCCTACCAAGCATGTCAGCAAGGTCTTGATGTCTATTTTGGAGTTAATCCACGGGTAGGAAAGGCAGGCAAAGAGGAAAATATACACTACCTGTCGTCCTTTCATGCTGAGGTCGACTATGGACAAGATGGCCATAAAAAGAAACCGGAATACGATACATATGATGAAGCGCTCACTGCAATAAGGGCGTTTGAAATACCAGCGTCACTTGTCATTCACAGCGGTGGGGGATTTCATTGCTATTGGATTTTGGATTCTCCGGCAGAGGTTTTAAAAATAGGCCTAAATGACCTTAAGAACGTCAACAGGGCGATTTTAAGTAAAATCCATGCTGATGGTGGGACACACAATATCAACCGCATATTGCGCGTTCCTGGAACCTTTAACCTCAAGATCCCTGGCAATCCACGGCCTGTTAAAATTGTGATGGACTCGGGGCCGACCTATGATCTGAAAGCGTTCGAACCATTCATGAACTTTCAGCCCAAAGCGAAAGTTAATGCGATACCCCAAGCCACCGCTTATGATCGATCCTCTTCTGATTGGCATAAAGACATATCCTCACTTCCGGTATCGGATAAAATCAAAAACCTGATCCTGCATGGTAACGATGGATCATATGCGTCGAGGAGTGAGGCAGACCAGGCGGTCATCACTGCCCTGGTAAATAAGGGTTTTGACGCTGGCCAAATCAAGGTCATATTTGAAAACTATGCCATCGGCGCCAAATATCAAGAGCATTCATCGCCAGAGGCTTATCTGAAAGGTAACATTAAGAAAGCTGAGGAGTTTTCCCATTTGACTGAAGAGGAGCGCCAGGATCCCCTATTCATATCAGGTGCCCTGCAAAAAGACGACAAGGGCAAATACACTCTGAAAATCGTCAACTTTCAAGAATTCATGTACAAAAAGCACATGCTTAAATTCTTAGAGAAAGAACGAACCTTCTTCAGATACAACGGTCAGTGCTATGAACAGTGCAGCGACGATCGGTTGAATAATATCTGTCAGGCCGAATTGGAAAAGAATCGGGAACTGTTCACTCCCGCATCCAAGGCGAACTTTATCCACTATGCCATTGGAAACGACCTGATTGATGTCGAAACAGCATTTGTGGACCAGGTGCGCTATTTGACCTTGCAAAATGGTCTATACGATCTATCGCAATACAAACTCGTTGCGCATGATCCGGAAATATTTACGACGAACCTGCTGCCCTATGATTATGCTCCCAGCGCCCAATGTCCCAGGTGGCTCCAATACCTGGATGAAATTTTTATGGGTGATAAAGCAACCATCTCATTTGTACAGGAAGCGGTCGGTTATGCATTCCATAAGGCCATTCCCAAGGCGGTCATATTCTTTTTGATCGGCGATGGGGGCAATGGAAAATCGGTGTTCATCGATGTGATTAGCTGTCTCTGCGGGAAGGACAATGTGGCTAACATCAGCTTGAATCGATTGAACGATGAAAAATACCTGCCTGAACTTTTCGGAAAAATGATCAATGTATCGGGGGAAACGCCCAATGCCAGGTGCATGAATACCGATCTGATTAAGTCCGTCGTCGCTGGTGATTGGGTGACAGGCCGGGAGGTGTATAAGAAACCATCGAAATTCAAACCCTATGCCAAGCACTATTTGGGAATGAACACGCTGCCTGAAATCGAAGACAATACCTATGGCATGTGGAGAAGAATTCATGTGATCGAATTTCCGAAAAAATTTACCGAAAGTGAAATGGATGTGGAGTTGACCGGAAAACTGATGAATGAACTGTCCGGGATATTTAACTGGGCGCTTGAAGGGTACAGACGCCTTCGTGATCATGGTTTTATATTCAGCGAAAGTGCTTCGATGCGAAAATCTAAAAGTCAGTATAAACATAAAAACAGCAGCGTCTGCGATTTTATCGAGTCCCATTGTGACATAATTTTCTCGGATGACAGGTCAGCTCCGCTAAAAGAGGTCTATAATCGTTATCAGGAATTTTGTGCATCCGCCGGCATAAAACGAATGACATCGAAAATTGATTTTCGAAAGGCGCTTGAATCTGAAGGATATCTGATTGCAAATTCGAGTAGACACGCCAATCAACTTCGGATATTTGCACCTGACAATGAAATCGTGAATTAACAGCAGTAAACGAGGGATTGTCCTGAGCGATTATTCTTGGGATGATCTCTCGCTTATTTGAGTGGATTTTATGCCGATGAGAATTTTGATGTGTGAAAATTATAGTAAAAAAATGAAGGGCGTTGCTCTTCCCAAAGCTGCTTGCTGCTAAAAATAATAATCCCCGCAGAATTAGATTAATAAAATTAAAACGGATTAAGATGTTTTTAATCCCATAAATAAACTGATTCCAATATCTTACAACGAAAATTAAAAGATTAACTCACTTTATATCCCAAATACTCAGAAGTATAAAAATAACACAATATATAAGAAAGCATATATATAGTATAAAAGTTCAGATCTTCGTTAATCTTTTAATTTTTCAACTACTATATTGTTATTATTATAAATATTAGTTTAAAAAGGTTATTAAAATAACTTCGTCATTTTTAATCTCACCGAGTTGGCATCTGCAGTTTTTCAGCAGCTAATCATTGGTCATATATTCGTTTATCCTCATATATCGTCTCAAGATTAAAGTTTTCAAAGCAGCAGCGACTTTGGGAAAAGCAACGCTTTCAATAATCCACTAAATGTAGATGCTTTATGGCAAGGAAATTTTCTTACATTGATGGCAATGCAAAATGTTGTTATACTTCTGCGTGTCTGAATGGTTTGAGTATATTTTCAAAAGATAAATTGAGCTAAACGATTGTTTGGAAACAATTTAGAAATGAAAAAGTCGCAGGGTGTATTGTATATGGTGAAGGATCGACGCGTCTTGAAAACGATGTAAGTTATAAAATAAATTCGATATCAAATATCCATTTAACCTTCGCTGTGATTGATATCGAATTTAGGGATGATGAACATACCTAACCACAATTCTATTAGAATTTTCATTACTTGAATTTCAATTAGACAGCTGGCATAGAGAGTATACGTTTGTTGGAGTTGTTAAGGTTTAAGCAGTTTTTACAAAAATTAGATATGCGCTTTTCGAATCTCGTTCGCATCCGCATTTTTTTCCAAATTTTTCCAATATGAGGATCCACAACATTGCCAATTCTTTTATTTTCATGCCCTGTGCAGAAGGATACAGCTCCATCAATATCAATTATCGGTGAATAATTGCCTGTTAGCGAACAAGGTCTAAATTTCTTTGAGGTTTCAGGCAAATGTATTTGAATTTTGTTTTGATTTGCAATTTGTCTAATTTCAGAAAAAAGTGACTGCACAAAGTGCAAGGACAAGTCTGGAATCAATTTAGATAAATAGGCAGTATAGTGATTCTCAAACACTTTTAATGGTGTCACAAATATCTGACCAACATTCAAATCGAGACACATTTTTATAAAATCAAGTAAGTGATTTATGTTTTTATTATGTAAGGTATAGTTGAGATACATATTGCATTCGGGATGTCTGCATTTAATTTGAAACAGTTTTTGTTTTACTGAATTAATATCAAGACCTAATTGTAATCCTTTAAGATCGTCCTGAGTCATTCCATCTAAAGTTACACCCCATTTTATCGCAGGGTTATTGTAAAAGATCTCTTTTTCAATTGGGAAGGCCAGGCCATTAGTTAATATTTCAAATTTTGTTGGGGAATTCCTAATTGACAACTCCTTAATTAAAAAGTCAATATGTGAATAAATGAGATTTTCACCAACTCCACACCGAATAACTCCATTAAAATTATGAGATTCTAAAAGGTTCAAAATAAAGTAAAGCAGTTCTTTTGATAATTCACCATGCTTTCGGATAACCCTTGGAGTGATACACTTTTTGCATCGGACATTGCATAAATTGGTTAGATTTAGAAAAATGGATTTACAATGCCACATTCATTATGTTTCCTTTAATGCATATGATATATGAGACTTAATGATCATAATGTTTCTTCATGTTTATGAAGCACTATGGGCATCCCATCTTCTAATATATATCCATCCACTGGTCCACACCATCCTGGTGCACATAATTTTAGTGGGTCTTTTAAATCATGCTTCATCATTTCATCGGTAATCAATTCAATTTCGTAGTATTCCATTGGTAACCTCCCTGACTAATTTAAATGTGACATTTTAGAAACGACAAATTCCTCAGGCGAAAACCATTCGGCAGTGTATGGATCATAGGTACAGTACCAGGGTTTTGCGTAAATATCATCTTCTAAGCGATCCGGTCTGCAATCCACGCAAGCATAACGGTATTCACAATGCTTACAGATGCTAATAACACTTTTACTTATAATGACCGCATTTTTTATGATAGTTGAGAGCTTGTCCTCTTTTAATGATCCATAATGAATTTTTCTTTCCATCGGGCATGGATATAAATTTTGATCTTGAGAAATGTATATATTTTTTGAAAAACAGTTGTGCCCAGAAACCAAAAGTTTACTCAGGTTATGTAGCAATGGTTTGGAGAATGTTTGTTTGGTGATCAATTTTTTATACAAAAGTTCTTTATTCAAAAGGCCTAAATCAGCGCGTCCACAATTTCTTACCACATCACATCGCTTATGAAGATCATACAAATCAGTCCTTTTATTTTCGATCTCAACTCCATTCATTCTTACGCAATTAACCAAATATTCACAGCCTGCGTCTTTTAAATGACCGATTGCTTGATGTGTTTTCGAATGCGAATCGGGATACCTTGTAACTTTATCATGCTCTACTGAAGAATAAGAAAATATTGTTGTATTCACTACGATTCTATTCTCAGAAAAGAATATTGCCCAATCTTTATCAATAAGGGTAGCATTGGTCCAAAGTTTTACAGTTTTGAAAAAATTTTTCGATAACAAAAGCATTTTTTTAATTTTATCTTTTAATATTAAAGGCTCTCCTCCAATTATTTGAACGTGTTCAACCCCTATCGAGGATAATTCAAAAACTACTTTTGAAAAAGTCTTATAATCCATTGAACCCAGTGGGTTATTGTTTTCCGGCGAATAGCAATGTTTGCATTTCAAATTGCAAATATTCGTCACCTCGATCCATGCAGATTTTAGGGAATTGTTTTCTGATGGGTATTTGGATTCAATTGTGACTTCAGGTTTAATCTTTTCGGTTGGTATTAATATTTCGTTTTTTAATAAACAATCCAGGGATTCTGTTTCAGCCGTAGAAAATAAACCAAAATTGATCCTCTTCGAAATACAATTTCTTATAAATCTTAAAGTAGATTGATTTATGTTATACAATCTCGATTTGTTAAAGTCATAAATGGCATGTTTTTTCGCTCCCTGAACCAAATAGACATCATCTTGTAAAGCAAAGTCACACATATGGCCCCACAAACTTAAAAAATTAGATGATTACAGGCTTCTATTTTACCCCATTGTTTATAGTTTATTTATAGTACACATGATTTATCGGCAACCAGATCAATTCCTTTAATTATTTTTGCCTTTAAAATTTGCAATTGCCTTATGACTTCGTCAAATCGATTCATATATAATATAAAACGATTACCATCTAATAAAGCATAATTATTAAGCTTTTTTCAGGTACTATGCTGTGTGTTTAGTCCATGGAAAATCCGAGTATTTCCTGGCGTACAATTTGGCAAATCAGACATTCTCAGGCAGTGAATCGCCAGCTTAATGAGAACCGTTATGGTCCCGATCGAAAGTCTTCTGTGCCGAGCAGCACTGATTTTTGATTTTGAAAAGCGCTTTTTACCTTCCTGTCAAAGAAATTTCAATCCTTAGAATCATTCTATCGACTAACATCGAAAATTTATAAGAACAAAATATAAATTGAATAAAATTCTATAGTTTAGGGGGTAAAGTGTTATGCGAAAGAAATTTTATACTCGCAATATCGGAGTGATGATCACAGAGGAAACTTATCAGCGACTGGTCAACATCACCGACGATCTGGAAGTCACGGTATCGGCGTATATTCGCGACTTGCTTCAAAAAGAAATCGACCGAAAGGAGAAAAACCTAAATGCATAATTTCAAGAATAAAAATGAAATCGTTAGAGATCTTATAGACCGCATTACCGAGGCGCAACCCTTATACGATCTGCTGGAAAAAAGCGGTATTTCAAAAATCACGGAAGTTAACCCCATAAAAAAGTACCAACGAAAAGGCGACCGTGAAGGCATCATATTAATAGTAATAGTTAAGGGAGATAATTATCCTGAGGCAATAAGAGTTCTTATTGATCTAAAAATGGCGAACCTGCTGTTGATCAGATCATCGATGCCACCTTCGGGATTGGAAATGACTGTGATAGAAGGATCATACTATATGCACCTGGCACGAACACCAACGATCTTCAAAATCCTGCAGCAGACGAGCTTGTAACGTATTCATTGGTACAATGCCTTCAGCGATATCCATTAGGATTCAGTCTCTTCCAAATCGATGAAAAGACGCTCACATTTGGTTTGCCAGAGTATCTTGAGCCCATCGATGTATCTGATGATGAAAAACTGCCACTTAATCAATTGCCATCCAAAGAGCGCGTGTTAGCCCATACTTTCTGGAGCGTTTATTTCCATTCGTTAAATGAAGCGTTTTATAAGCCCTGGAAAGCATTCGATGACGAGATTATGGAGACGAACGACTGGGGTCACACCATCTATATTGATTGCTGCTTTTCCGGAGAAATACAACTCTATTGGGATAACAAGGGGGTGCGGTATGTGATTAAACAAGAAGACGATAACCATGAATATTTGAAACGAGTCTTGGATCTTAAGATGCCTGAGCTTAAAACCCGATACGGTGATGATTCAATAGAATTTGAAAATATGGTTGGAAGATTACCAAGATTGACTATCAATTTCTCTGATAAGCCACTGAGCTGGTTGAATACAGCATCCCCTGCAGCAATATCAGAGTTTGCGAAGATAATTTACGATGATGCATGGGAACTTCGATGGTTTATTGAGGAGACCGCTGATCGTTTATTTGAAGATAAAGTTGCATAAAATTTCAAGAACGACGTCTTTTAAAGGCGTTCATATTTTTACAAGGAGGAAACGGAGATGACAATTAAATTTTGTCCACACTGTAACAAAATGGGAAAAACAAGAGTTTTATCAGATTACGAACAAGTGCCCTGGAGGGGTATCATGGTCAAGCGGCGCCGAGTGATTCATTTGATCGATGATGGTGGTTGTGGTCACACCTGGTATACCGTGGAGTTGCCGTTTGAGATGCTGTCAGATGAAGATGAGAACGATAGTGAACAAGGTCCAACAGTTATTGAACCGGTTGGCCTGCATAGTGAATAATTGTGAAGCAGGTGAGAATGTGCATCGGGAGGGCGGTTGATTATAGAAGCTGCGAATTCAATTCAACATTGGAATTGGGTTTTAGATTGAAAACCGCTCTTCTGATTGCACCGGTAATATGGGACGAGTTCTAAATTGTGTTTTACGCAGGAGCTGCGTTTTTTTTGCTGAATAACATAACAATATGACCGGAAAGAGAGCCGGTTTCGGAAAAAAGGACAGGCTTATAAGTGAAAACTCTGCTCTAACAAACGCAGGAACAATTCGTTTACCAAGGAGAGCAGACCATGAAACGACCTATACGGAATCACGCAGCAACCTTCAAAGCCAAGGTGGCTATGGCCGCCCTACGGGGCGACCACACCCTATTGGAGTTGGCTCAGCAGTTCGATGTCCATCCCACCGTGCAATCTACATACAGCGCAAGGTTAGTCAGCAGCATCTGTTACCAAACGGGACATCAGTCTCATGCCGATGGCAATGGCCCGTTCGTCAGGTGCGAAAGCTGGATCATGGTTAATGACGGGCGACTGATCGCTGTCAGGATCGTGTACTCCAAGGAAAAAAAGGGCACCCGGAATTTTATTCAGAAAGTATGACATGTCTTCGCCACCAAGTGAGGGTGTACATGGGATAACGTTGGACTCGCCGATCACCCGCGTTGCAACATCCCGGACATAGGTCGTTTGATGCGGATCGTTGCGAACCGTCGGATAACCATGAATATACCTTAGTTTATAGGTTGCTCCCATACCTTCAGTAATACCTTTGACTGTCTTCTCCAGATCTTCCATCAGCTTCACACAAAGCGATTCGTTCAGAGAGCCGATGTTCCCTCTAAGAACCACCATGTCACCGATTATATTATCCCTGGTTCCTCCCTCGATCATACCGAATGTAAGCACAGCATCTTCAATAGGGTTCACTCGGCGCGGCACCATGGAACTTAAGGCAACGACCACATTCGATGAAACCAGAATAGGATCCACTGCCAAGTGAGGTGCCGAAAAATGACCGCCACGGCCAAAAATACGTAAACTCAATGTGCTGACCGAGCCAATCACCGGTCCGGGGGAAACGGCGATTTTCCCAACCGGGATCGGACTAACGTGCAGGGCGAAAATGGCATCGGGTTTGGGATTGTCGATACCGCCTTCCTCAATTAGTCCCAGAGCGCCTCCAGGAAAAAATTCTTCCGATGGTTGAAACAGAAAAATTGCAGTACCATTAAGCTTGTCTCTAACGGTGGACAGCACCGATGCGGTGCCCATCAGAACTGCCGTATGAACATCATGACCACAGGCATGCATCTGACCATCAATTTTGGATGCATATGGCAACCCCGTTTTTTCCTGTATGGGTAGAGCATCCATGTCGGCTCTCAAAGCGATGATTGGTCCAGGTTTGCTTCCTTTCAACCTGCCAATGACTCCGAAACTATTTTTGCACCGCTGGACCTCGATGCCGTGTTTTTCGAGATACTCGGCCACAATACCCGAAGTCCGTTCTTCTTTTCCTGAAACTTCCGGATGCATATGGATATCACGGCGGATATTGATCACCTCAGCTTCCTTTTGATTCACTAAGGCTTCGATAGTATCTGCCAGGTTAAAATCGGCCATGTCTCCTCCGAATTATGAATTTATTCATTCAACACTGAGCTGTAGAAAGTATCACTATTCGCTCAAAACCTCGACCAATAAAACGATGAAAGGCACCCAGGGCATTTATTATTGCTTTCCTCGGAATTTTCAGAGCCTTATCATATGAAATACCGCCGAGGCAATTGAAAGAGACACTGTTGAAGAGTCCCCGTGAATTTCTATTGCCTGGCTAAATAAGGCCGAAATGGTCAATTGACCGGTGAAGATGACGCCAAATAGGTGTTTATAGGTGTTTTGAGGTGTTTAGGTGGGGGGTAAACACCTATCTGGTGCTGAAATACCCGAAATATAACGTTTTTTACATTTAAGGTGGTATAGGTGTTAAGGTGTTTACCTATATTCTAAGAAATTGGTTTTTCGGATTTTTTGGTGAAGATGCGGGGCAGATGTGAACTTTTGGCCATGTCCAGCTGTTTGGTTCAATCGACGAAACAGGGTAAACACCTAAACACCTTGGGGCGAGATGCTGTAACCTGTTGATTGCCAAGGAATTGCAGCTATTCAAGGTGTTTACCATGGTGTTAAACACCCATAAACACCTTGGTGTAGCTGGTTTTGATTTTAAATGCGCCCGCCGCGATGTGAAACGGATGGCGCCGGTGTGATTTTCCTGTCTGCCTGGCAGAAGCGCTCAGATATGAAAAAACATGCGGTTGTGGATCCACGATATGCGGATTTGAGGCGCCTTTTTGATTGTCATGAGCAACCGGTTTGAGATCGGAAATGTGCTTTTCACATTTCCTGCGTTTTTTTGATCAACAAACCCTGCACACCTAAGGACTTTAATAAAAGCCACCCGCAGTTCGATTAGGAATTTTCATACGCTGATATTACGTATACCAGGTTTTCAGGGAGCAAATGAGATTTATTCGTGCCTACCTTGGAGCATACCCATACGATCTCCCCTTTTGCAAGACACTCCGTTGAAGCTTTCCGAAAAATCATAAGAGTCCATGTTAAACTCGATCTCCCGATTTTATTGGCAGTAACGCCAATTTCAATTAATTCATCAAAACCGATCGGCTTCAAATATTCTACAGTCGATTTTACCAGGTGAAAATCAAGCCCTTTATCTGAAATCATAGTACGATAATCATAATCAAGATTTCTCATGTATTCGGTTATCGCGGTATCAAAGTATGTAAGATAATGCGCATTAAATACGATACCCTGGCTGTCAACTTCCGCGTATCTGACCCGCAATTCATAAAAGAACTTAATGTCTTCTTTCTTCATGATCTACGTAAGCCTTTCATTCTACCCAACACGGTTTGCATCAACACGGCTGGATTATCTCGATACCCTTTCATATTTTGAGAGGAAACCTAAATACAATTCAGCAGACTCTTTGTGATTCTCAATCATCGGAAAACGCCACCCATCATCCATGAAGGCAATTTGGGAATTTGGTCTCCAGTTTCACTCTTTTATATCAGTTCTCACCAAGTTCCCTCATAAACCTATAACAAAAAACCTCTCTTTCTCTCAAAACAAAAAAAGTTACGTAAGGTTTTTTAGAAGAAAGGATATCTTCGGTGACTTTTTCCAATTGTGAAAAGTCTTCGATAGGATCATTATCAACCATCAACAAGATGTCCCCATTTACAAGGGGAACTTTGCTTTTATTATCACCTTTTTTAGCGAATATTATCAAACCATTTTCCTTATAACCTTCGAATTCAAACGCGGCTTCGTCATCTACGACAACTTTGTTTTCAAGGATTTTAGGAACCTTCATTTTAGTTGTCATTCCTTCATCTTCAATTGATTTAACCAATATTCGACATAAGGCAGTCCTTACATATCGCCCTAAATCTCCACAGGGTTCTTTGCGTCTGTATAACACCTCAACATAATTATCATATGCTGTCTTTAAATCATTGTTTGCTTCCGAAATTATCCCCAAGTAAAAGATTTTGGATTTCTCCCAAACTTCGTCATGAAGATCATCCATCAACCAAAGGAAGGTGTCTCTAATTTCCTCGAAAGATAGCTCTGAAATAAGTTTTACCAAAAAAGTTCCTTCAGAAAGTTGGTAAAAATGTAACCCGTGTAATGGATAAAGAAACATACTTGAAATGGCTTGTTTTTTAGATTCTTCGATTGGAAACTTATTTTCCTTTCTCCATTGATTTGCTATTTTAAAAGCTTCCACATCGGCACCCTGCGCATATGGATCAGTTAGGGTTGATATCATCCAGTAATTTACAAAATGTGAATTTTCACCAGTTTTGAGTGCTTTAGAAAAGTGCTTCAACGATTGGGCCAATCTGTTCTTGTGATCTTCTTTTTCATTATATTTACTCAACAACCAAATTCCTCTGAACAAATTCGCATATGTATCTTCGGAATTTTTTTCTAAAGCCTGTAAAAAATAACCATCAACTTCAAATTTAAACCCCTTATCTCTGAGCCTAAAAAGGTTGGCCCAGCCGATATGGGCTAAAATCGTGGCTGCTCGATCGGGATTTTTATCCCCGACACCTTGTGATAGCGTCAATATCAAAGGTTCAATGATTTCATTATATGTTTTCTTCCCCTTTTGGAGCTGAATATCTCTTAACCATGCCATAGCTATATCCACCTGCTGGTCGAATGCTTTTTTCGAGCTGGGAGCAATTTTGGCCCCTTTTTCGATTATCTGCCATGCCGCTTCGTAGTCTCGCATTTCGACCAGCATTTTAGATGCCTCAACAATTTGGCGTACTGCGTAATCACGTTCTTTCCAATCCTTCATAATTGTGCCCACTTGCTTAACGCCGATAATAAGCGAAATTAAAGCTGTTAACCCACCGACCCACTTTAAGACTGAGAGTAAAATTGCCCAACGATGTGGTTTTTGGGGGGATCGACATATTGGACAAATCGATGCATCCGCTGAAATTTTTTCTCGGCAAGCAACGCATTTCTTAAATGCGGGCGATGAGATTGGTTCAGGCATTAAATTCACCTATTTCGCCTTATTAATTAGGCATCTTTCGTTGAAAAAAATGTCAACAACGACCGCTGCTTCAGTATTGAAAAGGTAGATGACGTCTTTAAATGCCCGGATTAGCTCAAGCTTGTTCATTCGCTCGGCGGTCCTGATTATTGTCTGAGTGGGAGATTGAGAGTTGAGATTAAAGGCAGAATAAACCTGTTGGTGGAATTATGTCAAGAAATTGATCGGTTATGTATGGTTCTACCGATAAATTCGTCGCAATAGATTAGAATTCAAAAAATACGCAGTATCCTGCGTTTTTTTCCGTTCAAATTGCTGAAGGTGCAGAAAGCGATCAAATTGAATCAGGCGATGGTTGTGGTCACATTTGGTAAACGGTCGAGTAGATGGCTACGATGGGGCGCTGGTCGATCTTTGTGGTTGGTCGGCCGGTGAGCCTAAAAGCGCTCAGATATAAAAAAAGCATTCGATTGTGGATCTGCGATCTGCAGATTTGAGGCGCGCTTCTGGATGTTCTGAAAAAATTGGATTGAGATTGGAATTGCGTATCAATGAAATCGCTAAAATTTGGGCCTATAAAATTTCAACTACCATATTTCATGACACCCCTCAGACATAACGCCGGGCCTCGGTGGCCGCACGCTCCTCTCGGCCCTTTGAAGATCCATTTTGGTTGTCGCCTTAATTGATAACTATTCCTGCACCGAGATTTTTTATGACACAACCAGTCATTATCATCCCGCCGATATTTGTCTTTATAGGAGTTGCATCTATTAAGAACCCATCCGATGTATAAAGATGAACTGAAACCTCCAGCTCGGTACTCTCAATTCCCCTGCGTTTAACCGATGCTATAACTTTCTGAGTAACTTTTTCGATTACTTGATATTCTTCATGACTCGATTTGATAATATAACTTTCGGTATTCCCTTGCACCACTATTCCTTTCCGAATTGTTGCTATTCGTTTGCCAGAATTATTAAATAAATCAAAATCAATTCCAAGGATTCCGTCAGATTCACTTCGATAAATCTTAAATAGTGGCTCTCCCTTATAAACAATCAGATTAGGAGTGTTAATATATGTGTTCCCGCCGAGTTTAACTGAGAATTCCTTTTCGATTTTCCACATATTTTTCTCCTTAGCAAACAGCTAATAGTCGGCCATACCGGCTTGCGTCGGATTGTCGCGCCTCCGTGTAGGGTTGCTTCTTATTCATTTTGAGTTTCAGTCTTTCATCGATTTAATTTGATCAGATAGGTTTTTAATCACAAATTCGAATTGCATTTTTGACATTTGTTTTTTAGCGACTTGGATTTTATCGAGCAGATCCTCTGAATTTTCAATAGCTCCCATGATTTCCTTAAACAATCTGACTGAATCATATTCAACGAACTTCTTAAAACCGTAGATTTGTTTCTGATTAAGCAGGCCCTCCTCTATAAATTCGGCTATATTAATTTCTTCTATATCTTTAAACAATGACGCATCCAATGGCTTGATTTCACCGGAGGGGATAACTAAAAGTAATTTCCCGTCATCCCGTTCTTCTATAAATAAAAAATATTTGCCAGTGGCAATATTTTTACATGCAAGTTCTTGGATGTTCACAATACACACATGAAATTTTAGTGAATAAAGTTGCGTGTCAGTGGGCGCATGGTCCTTTCGATCCTATGAATGCCTTTGTTCGCCTGAAAACTATTGTTTCCTGTCCATCATAAAGTATAACGCATCGTAAAATCTTTTAGCTTCAAACTCATTAAGCGTATAGACCCAATAAAGGTCGCTTCCTAATTTGTCATAAATTTCTACTCGCCAGGCTTTCATATCCCAGGAACGGATAAGCCTTAGCTCATGAAGATTTTTATAATAGATTGCAAGCGGTTTTTCAGTTTGTCCGGATAGAGGGAAAATTCCACCCTCAATGAAAAAGAGCCGTATAAATTCTTCAGTCACCTCTGTTCTGGTTGGTAAAGCAGCGCAGGAAGGTTGTCGGTCTATTGTGTTTTTGATTATGCCGATCGGATTTTCAATATCCGTAATGTTAGGAGAATAAGGAATTCTATCTCCAAAATGGGAACATCCTATCATGAAGAATAAACAAATTGACAAGTAAGCTCGATTCATAAGAAAACACCTATTTTTCTAACGAACGAATTGCTACCCATTGAGGGCCGGTTGTTAGCCTGAATCTGCTGAAGCAATTTGTTATGTCTTTTTCTTAATCTTTTTGACTATGTGCTCAAGTAACTTTTCCGGACAATCACAATAACTTCTTTCTGGAAAACTATCCCAAAATTGCTCAATAGCGCTTCCAAAATCTTTCAGTGTATCTTGGTTAATATTCAGGGCTTTCTCAAGCAAACTTGAGCCGTAAAGTTCGAGCAAATCAAGGTCGTCATATGCTTTTATCAAATCTGGACGTTTTTTTCGGAGTTCGCTCGCTGATTCACCTTCACCATGCTTTATAACGTTGGCCAACAAACGAAGATGATCAATTTCCTTTAACCCTTTTAGGGCGCCGAGCTCAACACAATAAAATACCAATATTTTTTTTAAATCATCGAACCTCGAAAAGACTTGGCTAATAGAAAGTCTATAGTTACGCGAAAGTTCTTTATGAATAAAATATCGTACCTGCTGTTCAAAAGCCTCATAAAGCGCGACATGCCATGAGGCCATTAACACATACTTTCCAAGACTTAAAAACTCGTAATGTTTTATTGTTTGATCCATTGCCTGCTCAGCAAGGTCTCCAGGATCAATATATTCTGAATCTGATTGTGAGCCATCAAAATAATTATTGCCGTGCTCTTCAGCTTCAGCATCTATATTATCGAAAACTGGTTCAAGCTTTAAAAGAAAAAGGTCGACAAACTGACCAATTTGATACTTAAAATATTCTTTATCCATATTGGGAAGATATAGCTGTAGTCTCAACTGTACCTCCATAAAAAGGGACTTTCACTTTAGACATAAAGAACTGCATTGGAACGGAATGGTCGTCGCTGTTGCTAACAGCAAATGGGTAGCAGCTAAAATGGGATTTCATCTTCTTTTTGTAACAAGATCTCTAACCCATCATTTGTGATATTATAAACATAGATATCGTTATCATCGAAATCCTTTCCATTACTCCGTGCAATATAGCCTAATCTTTCGAGTTTTATTATCGATAAATCAATTTCATATGAATCCTTGCTTAAATAATTTCTTATTACCCTAATGCCCAACCCATGTGGACTTTCAGTGTAACTTGGCAAGAGCTGTTTCAAGACTTCCAAATCTATGGATTCGATTTCACCACAAATACTGATTGAAATTTTTGGTGGTAACTGGGGATTAGTTGCGGGAATTAAAAGCCCCAATTTTTCCATTTGTTGCTTGATCAGCACGCATGCATGATTTGCTGCGGATGCCAAATCACCATCTGATCGATTCGGCTCGTAATCCGCTAATGTCAACCCCAAAAGATCAGTTGGTAAATGAAGATGAATACCTCTTGGCTTAAGGATATAGCATCGGTCTTTTCCGAGTGCGCCGATAAAGAGACCCAATTCAAATACCACATTATCGCGGACGGCAATTTTTTTATCGTTGCGGATTATAACAATATCATCAGGTGAAAAGATGAATAATGAAAAATCGACAGACTTAGCCTTTTTTTCTAAGGAATCGATTGTGTTGCTGGATAAATCAAATGTGCCATTTCGCCAGATAGTAACCTCAGCCTGATGATCGAGATTCAGGTTTACTGCATCAGCAATCGGAAGACTTTCAACGGATGACCCGATGAATATTCTAGGCTTTCTATTCATTATTTTGAACCTCTATAAAACTATTAACGCATTGCTCACTGTGGAGGGCCGATTTTTGGGCCGAATCCGGTGGAGCAAAATTTTAACCCAAGAGCTTTTCAATAATTGTTTAAATTCTATCAATCTCGCTTAACTTTACCGAGAGCTCATATTCCATGAGCTTTACATCAGCAACTTTTGAACATGCCAACTTCAAATCCTCAGAAATTTGTTTTGCTATAATTACACCTCTGACCCTTTGACCATTTTCAGCCAAATTTTGCTCAATCCATGCCATATATCTTAATAATTGCCCGACAACTCGATCATAACCTTTTGAAACTTTAAGTTCTATTACAACCAAATCGTCTTTTGCACTAATAGCAAGTATATCTACAGCCCGATTCCCTACAGGATATTCTACCCCTGTAATCCCTTCATTTTCATAAAGTTTTAAGTTAGGTTCTATAAGATATAAATTTTTAACAAGGAAATTCTGTAAATCTTTTTCGAAGCCAAATTCTGACAACTCTGTAATATCTTCGCAATTTGTAACATTGTTTGCTTCGAGGATATCAACATCATCTTGTTTATAGATCGGAGTGGGATCATTCTTTGGATTATATAACCGATAAGTTCTACTATCGATTTGGTAATAGAGATCATGTCCGCTGCCAGGCCGCACATTATGATGAATTCTGCTTTTTGCGTTGGTTGACATCGCAATAAGATGAGCGCGGATTGAACTTTCTTTTACGTTCGGATATTTAGTTCTAAACCAATTGATTATTTGATCACTTGTCACTTTGGCATCATTTTCCAAGTGAGCTTCTTTGCAAAAGTCATTCATCATCATTTTGATAGTTTTATCGTATCCATGACCTGCCATTTGAAACCTTTCTTTCCGTGTCTATTTAGGGGGCTATCATTAATAATGACCAGCATTCCCCCCTTTGACCGAACGAGTTTTATTGTCGAATTATCACATCAAGCCCAATAATCGATAAATCTATTCAAAATCGTTAATAATAGTTCAAAATTCACAACAATGGCGCATCGAATCCAAAAGAAAATTAATTGGCTCAGATAAGGAACGGTTGTTCGGCAGGTACGATTTTTATTATGACATCATAATTATTCCATATAATCAATCACATTTCGTACGGCGCTGTGAAGCCAGCACGGTGACCGCACATTCGATCATCAAAGCTTTATTTGTATCGAATAAATTCAGATAATTTATGGCGTCTGAAATCTATCTATTCTGTATATTCATATCTGGTTGAAAGTCTTTCTCCGGTACGTAATATTTGTTTGTGGGAAACAAAATACTTTATGAGAACTTTCCAATCTGAGTTTTGGATCTGTAAAGCTTCTATTATTTCAGACCTCGACAAAGGCTTTTTTTCTAGTTTAAGTAACTCAACAGCTTTTAAAAGTAGCCCATTGTTTTGCAGGGTTGAGTTTTCAGAACGCACATTTTCCGACGCGCTATCGAAAGCAAAGGGAATTTCCATTTGACCATGTTTGTCCAACCAAGCTTTACCAGCCTGCAAAAGTTGAATGCGGACATTCTTTGCCTTATATTCACGGATAATTTTTCTTTTTATTAAATAACTGATCGCGCTATTCACCTTGCGCTGAACTTTAATCCTCGGTTTTCCTCGTGTAATGACACTATAAAAATTACATACGAGCGTTGTCATAGTTTCTTTTTTACATGAGTTGTTAGGGCGATCATCAAGAATCAAAATTATCGTTTCACCAAGTGCTTTATTTGTGAGTTTAATCAAATCCTCAGCGGACTTGATTTTATTATTGGGTCGTGGTTTTTCGCTTTTATTATTTAGGCTCGCAGTTTTGCTCCATTCTTTTTTCTCTTTTGATGAACTGGTATTTTTTTCTTTTTGATTTACGCTCTTTTCCTTTTGATTTGAAGCTTTCTCATCAGCTGACTTTTTTCCCTCCTGATTATAACCTTCCTTTTCTTCATCACTCAAGTCGGGTCCGCCAAAGTCCTTATGGGATAATAATTTCCAAAGCTCTTCTAAGGCCTTTTCTGGATTATGGTAAAAAGTTGATCCTCTTACCCTGAAAAATTCCCAACCACATCTTTCAAGATCATATTGCCTATGCAGGTCTTTCTTATATTCCTCTGGGCCGTGCCAACGGTCTCCATCGCATTCGACGGCTAACTTTCTTGCCCCGCCAATGATGACCATATCTATTCGATATCCCCGCACCTCATATTGTGGAACAACGACATATTGCCTGTCTGCAATTGCCAAATAGACATCAACTTCAAACCAGCTATCAAACGGATGGGGTGGAAAATCGACCCTCCTCTGAGCTATTTTAGCCAGTTCATTTAGTTCAGCTAAGGACATAGAAATTGTGCCGCCTAAAGGATCCAGCTTGGGTTCATTGATGTAAGTTAAGAGACGGCGGCGAAAACAATTTTGACTCAATTCTCCAACATTGATTGAATGGAACATCCATAATTGATCTTTAGCCCGGCTTGCAGCAACATTAAATCTACGTTCAGCCTTTTGGTCAGTTAACGCACGGGGGCGCCTACCTTCATTTCTTGCGGAAACAGTGCTTAAAAAAATGATGTCCCTTTCGTCGCCTTGGAAATCGTAAGCATCACCGCAAATTATATTACGGCGCACAATTTCCTCTGGATCTATTCGGCTAACCATCAATTGTTCTATGTAGCGGTCCTGATCTGATGTATTTAAAAGGCTTATCACCCCGAATGATTTATTATTATATTTTGGATCTTCGCAACATTGCTCAATCGCTTCAACAAGACGCTCAGCTTCTTTTTTATTTATTTTTCCCTTGCCTGAATCTTGAACACCACCCGGCACATATGTAGATTTCAAAACGGGTTCTAAGCGATTCCCTCCAAATTGGCGAAGTGGTATTAAAGGCTGGTCTTGATAGCAAAGTCTATTTGAAAAACCAATTATTTCTGGCATACAGCGAAAATGCTCCTTAAGGCGAACAGGGTTCCCAAAACGCACTGTCGCGATGCCAAAAATGCTTTCAGTTGGATCATATATTTCAGGATGAGGGATTTCCTTCAGATAACGCCTTTGCAACTGATGGACTTGATCTTGATTTAATCCAACAGTTTCTGGACGAATTTGTTTGTCATCACCCACAACAACTATTTGTCTGGCTAAATAGCTAAGAAATAGCGCTTCTGGTCCTGACTGACTTGCCTCATCGATGATTACAACATCAAAAATTTCAGAGGTGGGTTTGACGGTATCAAGTATTCTGTGGATAGGCATAACCCAAGCAGGCACAGCACCACGACATTGTTCCAGGCGCTCTCTGGCTATTTCTCGGTTTCGCTCTGCGTATTTTCCAGTACCCATTCCAAGTTTGGCAATTGCATTTTTCCATGCAATTAGGCTGGCATAATGCGTATCCCCCATTTTTTTTATGCAATGTTTCCACGCCAATTCAGCGGCCAATTTTGCAAGGGTGTCTGAAATCCCCTCTTTAATACTTTTTATTGTTTTTTGAATTTTTCGTTCGGCCCCAGGATCGCTAATTTCTACGAGCCATGCATCAGCACATTTCCAATTCCAAGCCAGCTCAATATTTCGTAACAATTTTTCCCAATCGGTTTTATCAATAGTCTTAATGAGGGATGAAGCCAATTTTGGAAGTTTAGATTTAAAATCTGATAGCTTTTGATCTCGCTCTTTTATTTCGTTTTTTATCTTTTTCAGTCGTTTTATGTCATTGTAAGCTTCTCGGTATTCTTCAGTTGATCTATTTTCCAGTGATCCAAGTGCCTTAATAGACTCTGGTGATGAAAGGGTTTGTTTTGCAATGTTGGTAAGTTTCTTTACTTCAACGGAGAACCAGTTTTCTATGTCAGATAAAGCCTTTTTAAAAATAACAGCTCTTGCTAAGGTTTCCAAGGCTATTACAGATTCTGGGTGATCCCAATCGGGAACTATCGCAGGATCCCACGCCATCAGGGTTTTACTTAAAGCGTCAGTTTTATCACCAAGAGACATAACAGCGATGAGCCGATTATATTCTTGTTCAAATCTTCCTACTGCCTGGTTTAAAGGCATATCGTTGATGTTAATAGTTGTGTGAACCTGCCATTGATCCTCAAGTCCCCTCATTGCTTCTTGTAATTCAAGCCATTGTATTAAGCTCTCAAGCGACTCCTTTGTTTTGCATTGTCTGCCATCAACCGTTACTTCTTTTAATAGATATCCAGTGCGCTTTATGACAGGTGGCTTGGAGATCCAAAAACCTATTTTTCCTCCACAACAAAAATGATCGCATAATTCTTGAGCATCTTTAAGTACGGCCCTTGGAGATCTCCCTTCCATTCCAGTTACATCATAATTCGCGGCTTCAGTAAGGCGATTCCTTATTTGCTTTAATAATGTTTCATTGGCTCGTTTAAGCTCTTCCCAGACAACTCTATCCCCGGCCAAAATTTGTTGTGCAGCAAAGTTCTCCCAACCTGTGGATTTGCCAAATATCGCATTTTTTAACGATGCAATTTCATGTAATTGATCAGTTATTAGGTTAAGATCCTCCGTTGAATGTTCCATGAACACTATATGAGCTGGATGATTCAAATGAAATTCATTTTCCTCGAAAGTTTTTCGGGCCTCTATCTCCTGGGCCACCATTAATTCAACTTTTTCAGGAGGTGGTAGATCATCAATCTCCGGAACTCCCAAATTAGACCGTTCTTCATCAGTAGGTGAGATACCTTTCATTAGAGATAATGTTGTGATGGCCTCATTAGCTGAAATGGGACAATTAGGTAATTCGCCAGATAATAGAGAGCATCCACTTGGCAGGTGATCTTCGAACCATGAAAATTCGTCTTTTTCGAAGAAGATTTTTTTCGCTATTTCGCTTAATTTTCCCATGTAAGATCCAAAGCGTAGTGGAAAATCCTCCTCCTCTTTTGAACGGAGTGCACATAAGGTCTCGAATGATTGGGCCTCCTGACTCCTTAGTTTTTCCAGTCGGTTCTGATAACTTTGGATTTTTCGATTTGTGTCTGACTCGTCAAACGAAGTATACCGTGTGGTAATTTCAGAAACGGATTTCTGTAGAGCTGTTTGCTGTTCGTTACCTTCACCTAGAAGAAGGACACATAAGTCAGCTACTGAGGATGGCAATTTTTCCTTTAGTACTCGAAGAGCGGGTGTTTTTTGGCTTGTGATAAGGACTTTTTTCCCATTTGCCAATAAATGGCAGATCAAATTAGCAATAGTTTGTGATTTTCCAGTTCCAGGTGGTCCCTGGACAAGAACACCAGTTTGTCTCTCTAAACGTTCAATTATACGTTTTTGTTCACTATTTGCGGATAAAGGGAAATACACCTCTCCTGACTCATTGTATTTTCCTCTTTTTTCAATTTCTTTATTTGACCCTTCAAAGCCATTGTTGACTCCTTGTTCGCCTATTATTGTCCTGACCGCTGGTGGTATTGTCTTCAAATTATCACTAAGATTCGTTTCAATTTGTTCACAAAATGAAATCAAAGTTCTTGAAGATCTTTTGCGGAGGATTATGGCTGGCGAAAAATAAATAATTGGCGAATTTGTTGGGGCCCCATGCACTTCATCTAATGTGTCAATAAATTTTCCATCTCCACTTGGTAAACCATGAGCCATTGATTTTAATAATTCTTTGGCCCTATCACCCAAAATGTCAGTTCCAAGTTCCAGCTTTCTTTCTTTAAGTAATAGATCTGTTTCTTCATCAGGTTGTTGATTAAGAAGGAGCATATCCGTTTCGAGATGCACATCAGACATTGAACCATCTGCTTGTACTGTTACAATTGCATTTGTGGAATCGAATCTGACTGTCGCAGCTAATGTCAGTACATGACGTTTGATCTTTTCGTTATTTTCTTTGGGGTCAATCCACCTCAGGCATCCAACAGCAAGGATCAATTCATATTGGTCACCCATTTGGAGCTTGGCACGGTGAAGGCGGAATAGTTGATTATAGCAGTCCTGAACCTTCTCTTTTTTACGATCATTTTCAGCCCACGCCCACCACTTATTTTCAATATAATGTTCCCAAGTTGTTTGGATCTCAGGAAAATCTGATAATTTTAAAAACTGTGAAATTTTGTCATCGTCATCAATTCCCGACTCCCAATCTGGATTTAGAATGGTTGCGAATAATGCTGGAAGCTCCTGTTGTGAATCCACCCATATATCGGTATTAATCCATGGCACCACCTCTTCAGGAGGTTCTGGTGGTTCAGAACGGTCGGGTCTACGTATTTCAAGCCAGCCCTCGGAAGGAAAGCTCAAAGGTTTTCCGTCCTCACCGTTCTGCCCTTTCCATATTGAACAAGAACATTCTGGTTCTTTAGGAACGTTGCCAAACCATAAAATTTCTCTATATGCATCTGAGTCTAAGGCGCGTATGGGTTTGTGGCTTAGACGAGCGTATTCCTTCAAGAAAGTAAAGAGATTTACCGCATTAGCCCTGTTCATTTCATCCATGATGGATGCCCCCTGTCGCATACACTCCAACCTTTGAAAGTGGCTCACTCTATGCGCTCTTCAATCAGGCGCGGAATGTTAGAGCGCTGAAAATGGAAATCCCCAAGATCAATTTATCTTTACCCGCCTTGATATAATCTGGAAAATAGTTGTAATTTGCGATCTTTTATTGCGTTTTTATGTCAACATATTGTGACCGGATTGTAAAGATAAGACTGTAGGTGGTAAGTTTTATTAGCAAAAATTAAGGTTCGGCTATAATATTCCATAAATCATTCCAATCACGCAAATTGCCATCCTATCTGTTTCATCCTGGCATCTCATAAAACGAAGTCCTATCATTTCGTATGATTATACAATTCATGCGACACAAATCCATCGACCTAATAGATAACTATCAACCCAACCAAGGAGGCAATCCATGCTCAACTCATTAATTTTAATCGGCAATCTAAGTGCCGACCCCAAGATTTTCTATTCCAGGAAGGGCTCCCCAGTGGACACCCTCAATCTCGAAAGTCGGCCCAACAAATAGAACAACAGATCTACAGTACCCCAAATGATATCCCCCAGAACCGTCGATTTCTGATTTAAACCTACACTTCCGACAGTTCTAAAAATCCAATTTTGAAAAAGATCTCGGGTTCATCCACCTATCAGCATCCATCCAAACACCCGGCAAATCCATCATATCCCCGACCATCTATATATATAAATTACTGTAACCATTACCCCAATTCCATTTCAACCTCACCCAACCCAATAAGGAGGAACGCCTATTGAACTTTTACAAGCTCTCGGTCTGGTTCATCGTCCTGGTGCTGGCAATCATCTCGGTTGCCTTCGTGCTGTCCATCTTGCCCCAAGAGATCATCTGGATCTTGTTCATCGTCGTGCTCGCGTACTGTGCCTTCCGTATCAAACAAAGCACATGACTCCACAACCAAAATCAATGAAGGAGTAATCGTTATGCTCAATTCATGCATTCTAACCGGCAACCTGGGTGCCGATCCCGAAGTGTTCTATGGATCAGAGGGCGACCCGGTAGCGACATTTAACCTGGCCTTCCGGGCATCGAAAAAAAAGACCGGCTGGATCAAGATCACCTGCTTTAACAAACTGGCAGAAATCACCGAGCGTCATCTGCATAAAGGCGCTCGCATCGCTGTCATCGGCACATTGGACCAGCAAAAATGGGAGACCGATGAGGGCGTCAATCGAAGCTCGTTTCAAGTCATTGCCAATACCATCGAGTTCATCAAGACGGACGGCAGGGGCTTTGATGATTCCAACCACCCCGAGTAATCGTCTCACCTGACTCATATCACCCATCATAAAACCAACAGGAGGAACCATGACAGCCAAGGAGATCCAAAAACGAAACCAGAAATCCGAACAGTTGAAAGTCCTTCAAACCGACGACGGTCAATACTTTGTGGAAAGCGGGGAGGGAAAGATCCTTTACAATGTGATCATCGATGATGAGGGCGATACCTGCACCTGTGGGGATTTTGCCAAAAACGTTAAAAAAGAGCCCAATTTCAAGTGCAAGCATATCCTGGCCGTATATAATGCCATTCCCCAAAAACAGGTCGAAGGGGCCACATTTCTTGAAAGACAGGCCCCCAAACTGGATGAACGCTGGATCACCAAGATCGAGGGAAAGGAATTTGTCAAATATCCGGGCCTGCTGGATCTGGGACATCAAAAGGGGATCTCCAGCATCGAAGTTGAAATCGTTCAGATGCCCACCAGTGAAAATGGGAACTTTGCCGTCTGCAGGGCAACCGTGATGTCAAAGCTCGGGGAAACCTATTCTGACATTGGAGACGCCAATCCGAGCAATTGTTCCAGCAAGGTATCGAAACATTTGCTCAGGATGGCCAGTACCCGTGCCATTGCAAGAGCGCTTCGGTCCTATACCAATGTGGGGATGACCGCTTTGGAAGAGCTTGCCGATATCAATGAAGCCGTCAATGAAGGGGGAAACCATGAACATCCCAAAGCGCAATCCAAACCGGCGAGGAAAGCTGCTGCAAAGGCGCCGAAAAAGAGTGCTGCTGCAGATGAAAAAGAAAAAGCTGAACCGGAGCAAGTTCCCCCTGCCGATGGAAATCAAAATCAACAGGAGCCTTCTTCAAACGCTTCTTCAAAGGATCATGCCGTTGCCGGGATGAGTGAAGCTCAAAGGAGAGCTATATTCAATCTGTCCAGGCGTCGTGGCATCAGCGTGGATGAGGTCGAGTGCATGGTCGAAGAATCCTATGGGGTGTCCCTCGATAATCTGTCCTCCAAGGATGCCTCATCGTTTATCCGTAATCTGCAGCAGGCCGCGTAAGATCAAAACTCTTCCCGTTATCAGTTTGATTCCCAAATCCCGAAAATCCCCAGAATAAAACTGGGCAATTCCCAGAATGAAACTGGAAATGCCCAGAACGAAACCGGTAAATTAGAGAACGAAACTCGATCAATCGTATCGATCAGAATCGTTCTGGAACATTACCCTGGCCACGACCAGATTCAAACCGGGTATTGAGTTGCAATCTCGTGCCCCATTATGAAGTCGAGAACCCATCTCGTTTGCACTGGATCGAAACTGGCAAATCCCACGATGGGTCTGGGTATGTGTGATTTTGGGACCGGGAATCAAACTTACACTTATCATAAGGGCGATAGGAATTTGTGCCTCGTTGTCGGACAAGATCCTGTCGCCCTTTCATTTTAAAAAAAACGCAGCATCCTGCGTATCGGGGAGGCTGCACGGAGGTGACTTATAATGGTTTTAAGTGAGCTTAGGGAATTACCCCACCTGTCGGCATCGAGTATCAACGAATATGTGGAGTGCTCCCTGCTGTATAAGTTCGGCCGCATCGACAAACTGCCCATGGAGTTTAAATCCGATGCCCTTGAGTTTGGCACCTGCATTCATCGGGTGCTTGAAAACTTCTACCAGGAAAAAATGATGGGCGATCGAATGCTTTTAAAAGATGTTCATGAGTTTTTCGTTTTCACATGGTTGCAAATTGCTAAAGGTCGGACCGATATCCGTTATGCGGACGGCAACGATTACAACTCCCTTTTGATGTATGGAAGAGATCTTTTAACTGCCTGGTATACCAAGTTGCCCGATGACGATTTTACCATCCTGGCCATAGAGGAAGCATTCAGTTTCAATCTGCCGGGTATCGATATTCCCATCATCGGGGCCATGGATTTAGTCGAACAGGATAGCGCGGGCACGATCATCATCACGGATTTTAAAACCAGCGGGCGGGCGTATTCTAAAGACGAAGTGGACCAGAACCAGCAGCTGACGATGTATCAGATCGCGGCCAAGCAAAACGGTTATGCCGATCATGAGATCCTGCTGCGATTCGACACCCTGATCAAGACCAAAACGCCCAAATTCGAACAATATTGGACTACCCGAACGGAGCTTGATGAACGGCGTTTGATCAAAAAGGCCGCTCAGGTGTGGGACGGGATCTCAAAGGGGGTATTTGTACCTAACGATACCAGCTGGAAGTGCAAGGGGTGCGCCCACAAACAGGCCTGTGACAATTACCTGGAAGGAGAAGAGTATGACCAAGCGAGCAATACATGACGTTCAATCGTTTTTGACTTTCACACAAACCGATGGTGACCGGGTCTATCAGATCGTCAACGTGGAATTGCTTTTACGACGGCATCCACCCGATGCGGTCATCGCGTTTTTACAGTTGCTGCACAAGGACTTTGGGAAGGAACTCTCCAGACTCATCCAGGAGGACAAGACCAGTTCCCAGATCAATGAACTTGTGGCCAAGCGGTTTCGTATCAAGATGGCCATCAATACCATTCGCAACCTTGAAAAGGAGGATCAGGCCGCATGAGCGAGCAATTAAATCCCAAACAACAGGAAGCTGCCCAGTTTAAAGACGGTATCGCTGCCGTTATAGCTGTACCGGGGTCTGGAAAGACGCGCACTATGATGGAAAGGATCGGTATCCTGGTCACCGAATATGGCATAGCGCCTGAAAACATCCTGGGCCTGACCTTTACGCGAAACGCCTCGGATGAAATGCGATCAAGACTGGTGCCGGTGCTGGGGGATCTGTCCTCACGGGTCAAGCTTTCGACCATCCATTCGTTTTGTCATCTGCTGCTGGGAATGGAAGGTAGGGTGTTTGAAATCCTGTCGGGCAAAGAGCAGATGGTTTTCATGAAAAAGGTGATGCAAGCATTGAAGGTAAAGGACCTGACCGTGGGAACCGTGCTGCGTGAGATCTCTTTAGCCAAAAACAACATCATCGATGCGACAGAGTTCAGGGAACTGTTTGAAGGTGATGCCACCATGCAAAAGATCGCGGATGTTTATCAGGCCTACGATGATCAAAAGCGTAAAAAGATGCTCCTTGATTTTGATGACCTGCTTCTTGAAACCTATTACCTGCTGCTGGACAACGATCAGGTGCGGGCCAAATACCAGGAGACTTTTACCAGCATCCTGGTCGATGAGTTTCAGGACACCAATCCCGTTCAATTTGAGATCCTGCGCCTTCTGATCAGAGAGGGGATTCGTCCATCAAGTTTCTGGGTGGCCGGCGATGACCATCAGGCCATTTATTCATTTACCGGAGCATCCGTTGGCAACATCTTAAACTTTCAATCCATGTTCCCGGAGGCAAAGCAGTTCATCCTCGATTTGAACTATCGCTCAACGCCCCAGATTCTTCGTGCCTGCCAGAACCTGATCCATCACAACGTCAAACAGATCCACAAAGAGCTTAAGACCGACAATCCCGATGGGGATGATATCGTTGTACTGGAAGCGTCTAACGAAGAAACGGAAGCGATGGGCGTGGTCAATGAAATCGTGGATCTTATCGAGCGCCGTGGGTATTCATACAGCGACATTGCCGTTTTGTATCGGGCCAATTTTCAATCACGGTATGTAGAAGAGGCCTTCCTGCAGAACAAGATCCCGTATCACATTCAAAGCGGCCGCACCTTTTATGATCGTTACGAGGTCAAGTGTCTGCTCGACTATCTGCGGGTAATTCATGATCCTGACAGCGATGAGGCCGATGACGCTTTATTGAATATACTCAATGTGCCGGTCCGTTATGTGAGCAACAAGATCAAGGACCAGCTCAAAGAGTTTTCCAGGCGACGGGGCATTCATCTCTATCAAGGGTTAAAGTCCATGATCGTCGATGTGCCATTCGTCCGGAAGAATATCAAAACATTCGTTAACTTCATGGACCCGTTGATTGAAAATGGCCAGTTGCTTGAACCCGTGGAGGTCATTCAAAAGATACGCACCACATGGGACTATGATCGTTTTGTCGTGGATGAAGATATTCCCAGTCCCGATGACATCAAGATTTCAAACATCAATCAGCTCCAGTTGGCAGCTACCCGTTATTCAACCATCGGTGCATTTCTGGAATACACCGACAGCTTCACCGATGAAACGGTGGGTGACGATAAGGAGGGGGTCAGCCTAATGACCGTTCACAAGGCCAAGGGTCTGGAGTTTCCCGTGGTGTTTGTCATCGGACTGGTCGAGGGACTGATGCCCAGCAAAAAGGGGAATCTGGAAGAAGAGCGCAGGATCTGTTTTGTGGCCATATCTCGGGCCATGAGCTTGCTGTTTCTTTCATACCCTTTGAACTATCTGGGACAGGCCGCTAAAAAATCCATGTTCCTGGATGAAATGCTCGGCAAGCGTGATGTCGACCTGCATAAATCCGCCGCTTAAAACCCCCCACAACCGGTACAGCACCCGTTCTATCGACACCCCATTATCGATATCACACCTTATATAAAAGGAGGTCCAATCGTGGATTTTGAGCTGATTCATTTCAGAGACGCAGACAAGATCATCGAGCAAAAGGCAATGGTCTCGGATGTGGCCATGACCATGGAATATGTGTTTACCGCCCTGCAAGGATCGCTTTATCGAAAAGAGCTGCTACGGCTTGCCCTGGATGAAATGGGATGGCGTGAAAGCGGATGTCTCAATGTCATCGCCGGGAGACGTTACCAATACAAAGGGTTCAAACACGGTGTCGCCATCGATGGGCATTTTAGCGCCTACGAATATATCCTGGAGGGCTTGATGCGCCTGCAGATCGGCTATGACAAGGGCAACATCGAAGCAGGGATACTCATGTTGACGGCCAAACGAAGCGAGAAAAGTCCCTATGGGGATATCGTGAGCATGGTCAAAGAGGATGTGGATTCGCTCTATCCGACCATATCCATGCCCGTATCGATCTGTCTGTTTGACCTGGGAGAACCCTATTTGCCCGAATAGATGGAGGTGATGACATGGCTTACCCATTTGAAAAGATGACGCCCCGTAAATTGAGAAGTAAACTGCATGAGAAATGCAAACGGGATCGTTGTCGTGGTGATCGTTCTGATCATACAGAAGCAAGCCCATTGAACATCAATGCTCGCAGATCCAATCCCACCCATTGTCAGACCAACGAGAATTCAACCAGCCGGTAATCATCACCGACAATCAATAAATTCAAATTTTCCGGAAGCCATCCGTCCGCTTGCATGGATACGCACCCTGTTAGAGTCGTCAGGGGAAATTTAATGCGCCAGGTGGTGAAAGGCGCATCTTCCGGAAATCAACCTTTAAAGGAGAATCGTATGAAACCCAATTTGACCACCCTTGGCAAAGTTTTCGACCGCGTGGATGCCATGTCGGCAAACTGTTTCGATCAAAATATTGCCGTGCCCGACATATCGTTTGATAACCTGGACATCGTTCGCATTGCAGGAGAGCCCCATCCGCTAAGACCTGTAGCGCAGCGATCCATATCCAATCGTCTGGGTATCCCTTACCCGTATTTGACCAGATGTCCATCCGATGTGCAGGCGATGAATTTGAACCACTGGATCCAGCATGAGAAAAATTACCAGCTGCTTTTCCGGTTCGATGGGCAGGAAGTTCGAGCGGTATTTACCACCAAGTATATTCCCGTGGACAATTTCGAAGTGATGGAGCGACTGGATTCTCTGGGATATAAACCCGAGACACCGGTCCAATGTCATCTGGATACAGAGTTCATGTCATTGAGTATCCCCGATGGGCAGAAAGCGTTCGATATCAACGGAGACAAATTCAAACCGGGCATATCGATATCGAATTCTGAAGTGGGGCTGGCATCACTTTCCATTGCGGCGTTTGTGTTGAGACTGGTCTGCACCAATGGACTGGTGGCGAAATCCGATGTATCCGCATCATATCGGCATGTGAGTATGAAGATTTTAAGTGAGTTTCCCATCGTGATGGACAAGGTGTCGCTGGAGCTGGGCGCTCAGCGGGAACAGTTCCGGTTGTCTCTGGAATCGCGTGTGGATAATCCCGAATCGACCCTGGCCAGTTTCAATCGACAGTTTGCGTTAAATGGTGGTGAAAAGGAAGCGGTCGAATGGGCCTGGCCTCATGAAGCAGGAGAGACCTTGTTCCATGTGGTCAACACGTATACCAGGGCCGCCCAGATGGAGGGATTAGCGGCGGAATCGAGTTTTCGACTGTCGCGGGTTGGCGGGAATATATTGGGGATGTTGAACTGAGAAACGAACTGCGGTTCGTCTTCTGTGAAGTAGGATATGGCCCGGTGGTGGGATTAGACGCCCCGGGCTATTTTTTGTATATATTTGAATGGTTGTGAGCTCAATGAATACGAATGCACTACAGTCAAAATGACAAACTATGTTCCCATCGTCTCTCCCCTGGCTGTAATCAAATATATTCCGGAATGATTGTTTCTGATCTAAAATTTCAGGATTGCTGCGCTAATATACCCCGGTTGAAAATCTCATAAGCAATGCCAATCGTCGATTCCAAATGGTTTTTTTTATCATCAAAAAAATTTTTACTCGTCTCCCATAAGACGATACCGGAAAAAAGAGACCCAAAGATATCTGCCAGCGCGACGGGATTCTTCTTGATGAACAGGCCGGCATCAACACCCTCCTCGAAAATTTTAGCAATGGCAATGGTTGAGTAACGCGCAAGATTTTTTATCTCATCGAGCAAATCCTCTGGAAGATTTTTTAACGTCTGACTAGACTGCAGGTGATACATATTTATGGTAACCACGGGGTCATAATTATATACATCGATCAGTACATTTTTTAGCGCGTCAAGTTGTTGCATCTTACTTAAATTGCCTTGATTTATAATATGAGAGATGCGCATATTTAAATAATGAAGAACTCGCAAGGAAAGTGCGGCGAATAACTCTTCCTTGTTCTTGAAGTAGAGGTACAACGTACCGAAACCCAGTTCAGCCTCTTTCGCAATATTTTTTATCGTCGCATTAGTGAAACCTTTTTCATGAAAAACCCTTCTGGCAGCCACGATGATCTGATTTCGCCGTTGTTCCTTTTCTCTTTCCCTGCGATCTTGGATTCCCATTTTCTAAATATCCTAAAAGGAGATCTTACTCTTTGCATTAACACGGTCGAGCAGGCCTATCCAATATCTACTACTTTTACAGGGGGTTACTTGGCACCATCGAAAAATCGACAACCTGACTGATATAAATGAGACCATATGTTTATAACCACTCGAAATGACAACCGGCCCAAGCCATTTCAGTTCTATTTTGGACAGCAGTGTAATCAAACCTCTGCTAAATATTCGTAACAGGCATCGGTGTTGCTGAAACCTTGGTCAAACTCGATTTCGGAATTGGGAAAATCCCCCTATGCTCGTAGACTCGGTCATGGCGGCCTCCTTTGATCAAATTGAGGCCAATATAGCAACCACTTGTGACAGATACGGTATGACCAATCCAGATTTTTATTATTCGGGTTTTGTGGATGACCGCGATTCTTTTTTCCTCAGTCTATTTTGTAGTTCGGTAAATCATGTCGACCACGGCTTTTCCAATGGACTTAGCCTCGCCAAGGGCCGTGCTCCGCGGGCCTGCGCCCGTCCCCTCTCGGACCGCTCCTTTTTCTAAACCGTACCCAATGCATCCGCCGACAGTGATCATCTGGTGGACCGTAAACCATGTACACATCAGAGCCAACACTTGTCCGGCACCGACCCGTCTTACCGCGACGGCAGCGGCAGCAACCTTCCCGCGCAATTTCCTCTTTTGATAGAGCGCGTAGGTCCGATCCATAATCGCCTTGGCCTGGGCGCTGACATTGATAAAGTACACCGGCGTACCGAAAATAATCCCATCCGAAGCTTCGAGTCTTTGATAGATTTCCTGCATGTCGTCCTCGATCACACATTGCCCATCATCGGAGCAACCGTTGCAGGCGTTGCACGGAAGGATCTGCTTGTCGGCCACCCGCACCAATTCGGTTTGGGCCCCTTTATCCCTGGCGGCGGCCAAAGCCTCCTCGACCAGTATTTCGGTGTTCCCCCCTGTTCGAGGACTGCATACCAGACCTATAATTTTCATCGATATTTTCCTTTTGTGAAAATTAGAAGTCGTTCAACCGAGATTGGCCTCTCTGTCATATCGATTCATTGGATTTTTCTTTAATCTTAAAGTGGGATCTTAATTTTCAAATATCATATCGTACCGCTGCTATCCAAGACCTGTGAATGGCAGTAGATGTCTGACAGGTTGAAGATTTCTTTGCCACCCGCATCTTTCAGGTTCAGGGCAATGCTCTTTTTTCCACTGTTAAGCAAACCAAAGAGCGGAAAAGGATCATTTTGTGACGTCAACTCTCCACTTTCTTCTTGGTTCTATTTTAATTACTTGACCAGTATGTGAACCCCTGCGACAACAGGGGATGCGATTCCTGATAGGACACCACCAAGCATTTGCGCCATCCCGACTTTCGCTCCTTCCACCTGATTAGGAGCTTCTCCCCAAAGCTGGCGCGCAATGTCAATCACAACACGGACTCCTGATGCCCCCAAAGGGTGACCCATGGATAGCAATCCGCCGCTAGGGTTTACAGGGCACCGCCCACCCATCTCTACAGCGCCGGAACGCGCCAGTGAAACACCTTCCCCAGCGTCGCAGAGACCAAGCATCTCGTAAGCCGACAGCTCCTCCCCTGAGAAGGCATCGTGCATTTCGACCACATTGATATCCTTTTGTGGGTTTACGCCGGCCATTTCACATGCATCTTTCACGCCCATGATATTGGCCTCTAAAGACAGAGGGTCGAAAGAGGAGTCATGCGCGCCGCTGACAGAAATGACCGACCCTCCGATTTTGACCGGCGCACGATGTGCTTTCTTGTTATTCTTTTTGAAATATTCCTCTGAGCAAAGGATCACAGCAGCGGCGCCATCGCTTTGCGGGCAACACTGCAACACCGTAATCGGATCGGCAATCATGGGAGATTTCATGATTTCTTGAAAGGAAACTTCCTTTTTATACTGCGAATACGGATTGGTCATACCGTTTTTGTGATTTTTGATGGAGGGATAGCAAATATCTTGGAGTGTCGCACCACGTTCCTGGATCAAGCGATTGCATAACATTGCGAAAAATGAGGGCATGGTCAGCCCTGATTTTGCGTCCAAGTCGCCTTCGATGCCGATCAATCCTTTGCCGAATTTTTTGTTATAAGCGGATAGTGACTCGACACCCAAGGCGAGACCCACATCGCAGCCACCCAAGGCGATTTCGCGGAACAGCAGATGTACCGCACTGGAGCCGCTGGAACAGGCATTTTCAACAGTGTACATGGGGATCCGCCCGATGCCCAGGCGAATTAACGCTGATTCAACAACCGTTGGCGGACTGTGTATGCATCCGCAAAAAGCCGTTTGAAATTCTTTTGGAGAGATGCCGGCATCTCTGACGGAGGCCAGGGTCGCGGCAGCCGCTAAATCATTAACTGTCATGTCTGCATGCCTGCCGAAAACAGTTTGTCCGATTCCAAGAACATATACGCTTCGCATCATTCCGCACCTCCGACATCTGTCTTAATAGGCTCATAGTAATAGCCCATGACCTCTGTTCCATCTTTTTCGGTCCAAAGGACGCCTGTTTTCATGGTCATCAGAATGCCGGTTTTGATCTCATCGGGGGCGGCATGAATCTGACCAAATATGCGGGTACCTTCGGGGAGGTCTATGAAACCTGCGACAATCGGTGGTTTATAGGGTCCGACTGGAACCCTGGTAATTGAAAAAGAAAACAACGTACCCGTTCGGCTGAGAGGCACCATTTCGCCGTTTTCGGATGAACAGAACGGGCAAAGCTCGGTCACGGGAAAGGAAGTTTTTCCGCAGGAACTGCACTTTCGGCCGATCTGGACCCAACGACCGTTTCTTTCTTCCATCACGCCAGGGTGAAATATAATGGTCATTTGATTCACCTCCACATTTCATCATTTTCCTTTAAATGCGGCTTGCCTTTTTTCCACAAAGGCGCTCATACCTTCTTTTTGATCTTCGGTGGAAAAAAGAATTTCAAAGCAACGCATCTCATATGAAAGAGCGCTTCTAAGGTCCATATTTATGCCCTGATTAATTGCTGATTTGAGCATTTTTAGGGCAAAAGCAGGACGCTCAACGAATTTCTGGGCCATTTTTTTTGCTTCCGGAAGCAGTTGCTCAACGGAGGTGACCTTATTCACCAATCCTATTCGAAAGGCCTCAACAGCATCTATCGGATCGCCGGAATATAGCAGTTCCTTTGCCCGGCCGATTCCCACAAGACGAGGTAAGCGTTGTGTCCCACCTCCTGCGGGGATCACCCCAATTTTAATTTCCGGCTGGCCGAAGAGGGCGTTTTCGGCGGCAATTCTGATATCGCACGCTAATGCAAGCTCGCACCCGCCGCCCAAAGCCGGTCCACAGACGGCAGCAATGGTCGGCTTATTTAAATTTTCTATTTTGCTGAACATTCCTTCACTGGTACGAAAAAACGCATGAACGGCCACTGGTGAATTCAAGCCTTTGATCTCTTTAATGTCGGCACCGGCGCCAAATAGCCTTTCATTGCCGGTGATGATAACCGCGCCAATGCTTTCATCCTCGGCAATCGCGTCCATGACCTGACCCATTTCATTGATCATTTTTTGATTGAGAGCATTCAACCTGTCCGGCCGGTTAAGTCTTATAAAGGCAATATTGTTGACCGTTTCAAACAAAATGGTTTCAAAATTCATTCTGAACACCTCTCTGTAGAACCGATATGAATGGGAGTTTACTTGGCTGCCATTCGCAATGAACCATCCAAGCGGATCGTTTCTCCATTCAACATCGGGTTGTCGACGATGTGTTTAGCTAACAAGGCATATTCTCTTGGTAGGCCCAATCGTTTCGGGAAGGGTACCATTCTCCCTAATGCGTTTCTGACTTCCTGCTTCAAACCTGCCAACATGGGGGTGTCGAAAAGGCCGGGCGCAATGGTATTGATCCGAATTCCATATTCGGCGAATTCGCGTGCGATCGGCAGGGTCATCCCGACTACGGCGGCCTTTGAAGCGCTGTAGGCGGCCTGACCGATCTGCCCATCAAATGCCGCTGCCGAAGCGGTATTGATGACAACGCCTCTTTCGCCATCCTCTTGGGGTTTGTTCATTAGCATTTTGGCCGCCGCCCGGGCGACCACGATCATTGTCCCCACGAGGTTGATATCGATCACTTTTCTGAAACTGGCGATTGAGAGTGGACCGTTTTTGCCGATCACTTTGGCCGGTGTTCCGGTGCCGGCACAATTGATGGCGATGTGAATTGCACCAAATTTTTCCATTGTGAGATTCAGGGCGTTTTCAACCTCATTTTCGTCCGTAACATCGGTTTTGCAGAAGAGGGCATCTTTGCCGAGTTCATTTGCCAGCCTGTTCCCGTTGTCCTCGGAAAGATCCAGGAGCGCCGCCTTAGAACCGTTTTCCACAAACATCCGTGCGCAAGCCTCACCGAGTCCGGATGCGCCTCCCGTGACGACGACCACTTTATTTGCGAGAATCATTTGCAATTTCCTCCTTATTTGTTGTGTTTTCCGGATAGAATCCTTCCGATGATCAGGCGCTGGATCTCAGAGGTGCCTTCGACGATCTGAAGGATTTTAACTCCTTTGTAGTAGCGCGAAATCGGATATTCTTCCATCAGGCCGTTTCCGCCGTGAATCTCAAGTGCATCGCTGGCCACTTTTTCTGCAATTTCCGATGCGAAAAGTTTTGCTGCGGAGGCCTCAAAGTCATATGGTCTGCCCTGGTCCTTGAGCCATGCGGCTTTAAGGTATTGGTTTCTGGCCAGTTCGATCGACACAGCCATGTCGGCCAGCTTGAACTGGATCGCCTGAAAATCGAAAATTGGGCGCCCGAACTGCTTCCTCTCTTGAGCGTATTTTAGGGCTTCATTCAGGCAGGCTTGTGCCACACCCACGGCAATGGCGGCAATGCTGATGCGTCCAGTCTCCAGCACAGCTAAATGCTGTGCAAACCCCCGTTTGGGATCCCCAAGCAAATTTTCTTTTGGCACGCGGCAATCGGACAAAATGACTTCATGAGTAGCGGAACTGTTCCAGGCCATTTTTCTATAACGTTCCCCCAAGGTAAAACCTGGTGAGTTTTTGGGAACAATGAAAGTCGAAATGGTATCCGCTCTTTCTCCTTCTTTGACCCTGGCCGCCACGATAATCATGGAAGCATTCTCAAGACCGATATTGGTTATAAACTGTTTTGTGCCATTGAGCACCCATTCACCATTTTTTAATTCGGCGGTGGCTTGAAGTGCCCCGGCATCGGAGCCCGAGTTCGGTTCCGTTAAACCAAAGGCCCCAATTTCTTTTCCCTGTGCCAAGGGAATTAGCCATTGTTGTTTTTGCTTTTCTGTGCCGAAAACCGCAATTTCTTGGGCAACTACGCTTGTCGTGACATCAAGAAGGCCGCCTAAGGCGCCATCAACCCGTGAAATTTCTTCAATACACAAGTGCATCGAAACCCAATCTCCGCCTGTACCCCCGTAAGCTTCGGGAAACGGAATGCCCATGAAGCCAAGTTCACCCATTTTTTTTATGATATCGTAGGGGTAGGCGCCTGTTCTTTCGATCTCCTCGGCAATAGGGGCGATCTCCTTCTGGGCAAAACGGCGTACTTCCCTACGAATCATCTCTTGTTCCGTTGTGAAATCGAAATTCATTCTAGATCTCCTCATAATGGGCCATTGAAAAATTATTTTACGTTTTGCAAGTAGCTTTTTTTGAATTGAAAAAAATTAACGCTTATAGACTTAATTTATGAAGAAGTCTGTGTGTTGTGAGCGAAGGGTTTTTTTATCCAACTTGCCTACGCTGGTTTTAGGGAGTTGCTTCACAAAAACCACCTCGTCCGGAAGCTGCCATTTTGCAAACTGCTCGCCAATAGAATCTAAGATGTCCTGCTTGCTGATTTTGCCCTCAGCATTCTCTCGTAAAACAACAAAGGCCACAGGGCGTTCCTGCCATTTTGGATGCGCAAGGCCGACGACACAAGCCTCTTTGACATCCACATGACCCATGATAGCGTTTTCAAGATCAATGGAGGAAATCCATTCTCCACCACTTTTGATGACGTCCTTGATCCTGTCTGTGATTTTAACATAACCATATTTGTCGATGGTCCCTGCATCACCGCTTTTCCAAAAGCCATCCTCAAAACACTCTTCGGTTCGGGGATCATTGTAATAACTGGCCGTTATCCAGGGACCCCTGACAAGCAGTTCTCCAACCGTTTCTCCGTCGGCCGGGACTTGATTCCCATCTGGGCCAACTATTTTCAGATCGAGTCCCGGAACCAAAAGACCTTGTTTTTTTTGATTGTTCCACTGTTCTTCCATGGACCAGCCCTTGATTGTCGGTTTAAAGGAATTTACCAAAACGAGAGGAGTCGTTTCTGTTGCGCCATAAGCGTGAACAATTTCCGCTTTTCCAAGTTCCCAGTACCCCCGCATCATCGACAGGGGGGGTTCCGTGGCACCGGAAATCATGCGTAACCCTGTAAAATCAGGTTTTTTGGGTAAGGTGCGAATGTAATCGAGCATGGGCAAAAAGATTGCGGGCGCACCACTACTGAACGTCACCTTTTCCGAGATCATCAGGTCTACAAGGATGTCCGTAGTTTCCATAGTGTAGCGTCCTGGAAAGACTAGTTTTGCCCCGACCATGGGAGCGGATAGCCAGACGCCCCATCCTTGACCATGAAACATCGGAACTATCTGCATGATCGTATCTTTTAGGCAGAGTCTCTGCGACATTACCATCATCATGGTGTGCAGATAGATGTTTCTGTGAGAATAATAAACACCCTTCGGTTTTCCTGTTGTTCCCGAAGTATAGCAGGCGCTGTATGCGGATTTTTCAGTTACCATGGGCCATTCGAAATTAGAATCTTCCTTTTCCAGAATTCTTTCGTAACTCAAAACGGGATGAAGGTTGGTTTTAATCTCATCTAATTTTTTTTCAGTAATAACCACAAAGCCCTTTACTGTCGGAATCTTGTCGGAAATGGACTCCATAAGCGGTAAAAGCGAGTCGCCCACGAACACAAATTTTGCTTCGCTGTGATTGATGACATAAGCCAAATCTACAGGCGAAAGACGCAGGTTCAGTTGGAGCACTACGGCCCCTATCCCTGAAATCGCGAAATACAGTTCAAAGTGATGATGTGTGTTCCATTCCATCACTCCTATGCGATCCCCCGGTTTTACGCCGAGACGGATAAGTGCATTCGCCATTTTCTTTATTCTCTCGTGGGCCTCTTTGTAATTGTAGCGAAAAAGCTTACCGTCTATTTGACGGGAAATCACCTCTACCTCTGGGAAGGTATTTGCCGCATATTTTATTATAGTCGAAGTATTGAGCTGATAATTGTCACCTGACGTTGATGCCATGCCGTTGATGATTGAATAGGTCATTTTTTGCCTCCTTTTTAAAGTTCTGAGTCAATGTTAATAGAAGTTCCCCCATGCGTTAAATGGCCGCTCGTCGTAAAACGGTTCGTCATTTTGAATCAGCTTCATATGGCGCCTCGATCCAATAAATCCTCAATATCTTTCTTGGAGAAACCTATTTCCTTCAGAATTTGTTCATTATGCTGCCCAAGTCCGGGGGGTGGGACATACTCCGCAGACATGGAATCTGACAGGTGAAACGGAGGTTGCAGTTCCGAGCGGAACTTCTTTATTCCGGAATCCATAACTTCTTCGATCGATAAAATGGGCTCGACGCAGGTGTCCACGTTCTTGAAAATCAGACACCAATCAAACAATGACCGTTTTCCGATGATTTCAGATATTATTCTAATTACTGGCTCACCTCCGAATTGGCGAGAAACCAGATCCTCGCGTTCGACCGCAAGGCAAAAATTTTTCCAGAACTTGAACTCAACCGCCCCCAAAGTGATGTGTCGACCATCCATAGTTTGATAGATATTGTAAAACGGTTGGGTGCCGCAAAGGAAGCTGTCTGCCCTATCTGGGCATATCTGCTTCGTTAAATAATTGCACAGTCCCAGTAAATTCAGTGAAAAGACGCTGTCGAACATTGAAATATCTACGTGTTGCCCGACTCCTGAATATCCGCGCTGAATAACAGCCGACAGGAGTCCGAAAATCCCAAAAAGGCTGCCACCAGCCAGGTCGGCAATCGGTATGCTGGGAACCTGAGGAACGGCGCCGGCGATAATGGCTGAATGAAAGCAACCGGCTAACGCTTGGTAGTTCAGATCATGCGCAGCCTTTGACCGGTAAGAACCTTTTTGTCCGAATCCGGAGATCGAGACATAAATAATCCGCGGCTGTATTTTTTTTAGGACATCATAGCCCAACCCCAATTTTTCCATGATTCCTGGTCGAAAACCTTCGACAAGGATGTCGTAGCGGCCTAAGAGTCTAGTGAAGATTTCTTTGCCACCCGCATCTTTCAGGTTCAGGGTAATGCTCTTTTTTCCACTGTTAAGCAAACCAAAGAGCGGAAAAGGATGAAGGGGGTCTGATTCCAAAACGCGAGTGGGGTCCGGCGCCTGGGGGTTTTCAATCTTAAGGATGTCCGCCCCGAAAGCCGCTAGAAGCCAAGTCAAATATGGCCCAGGAAGATTCATGCTCAAATCCAAAACCTTCAATCCCGATAATGCCCGCATGTTGGCCACCTTGATGTATAATTCTGTTTGCGACTATGCTAAACATTATTCACAAAAGGTGCCAAACCGTAAACCCAGTTTTTAAGCAATATAAACAATTAGATAAAATTTTTTCGCGCATCGATTTCGAATTGGATTCCCTATCAATCGTTAAATATGACAATTTGATGTTGCCATTCTTGAAAAATACGTCATATATGACAGTTTAAAAACTTTAATAGGAGGTATCTCCTTGGGCGATTTTTTCCGCGAAGCTACTCTATCAATATGTGGGAGCCTGGATCTCGAAGTATCTCTATGGAAATGTTTGTTGTGTATACGAAAATACATGCCTGCCGATCTGCTTTCTTTACACCTCTATGAACATGAAACTGGAATTCTCGAGACGGTTGCCTTTGCCACTGTCGAAGGCGGGACGAAATGTTCTTTAAAGAATATACTTCCGAACGAGGTGCGCAAAGATATAGAAAGGCGGAGGGCTATCCATGTTTGGATGGTTGAGCGTCTTGGGGATTACAATGGTACTCGAACAGCAGCACAAAATATCGGTGGCGCCGAAGATATGGCCGGCATCATCATGGATCTTATCTTGGGTAAAAAGCTCATGGGGGTTTTACTGGTTGCTTGTAATCCCACGAGTAGTTTTCTAAAGGAGCATCTTGATCTCGTCCAGACATTGAACAAACCTTTTGCTGTTGCATTGACCAACAGCATGCGACACAGGGAGTTAGAAAAACTCAAAGAATCACTGGAAGATGACAGTCGGTATTTCCAAAATGAGTTGCGACGGCGTGCCGGCCAGATAGTAGTGGGGAGTGATTTAGGACTGGGTTCCACAATGAAACTGGTGCGACAGGTGGCACCATTGGACAGCCCTGTGCTTCTGCTGGGGGAAACCGGCGTCGGGAAAGAGCTCATCGCAGGTGCCATTCATAATTTTTCCATGCGCAAAGATGGGCCGATGCTGACAGTCAACTGCGGAGCTATTCCACCTTCCCTAATGGACAGTGAATTGTTCGGATTTGAGAAGGGCGCGTTTACCGGAGCTATCTCCCAGAAGCGCGGCATGTTTGAGAGGGCCCAGGGCGGGACCATTTTCCTTGACGAAATCGGCGAGTTGATGCCCGACGCGCAGGTCAGGCTTTTAAGGGTTCTGCAACAGAAAGAAATCCAGAGATTGGGTGGCACTGAAAAAATAAAATTAGATATCCGGGTAATCGCGGCAACTCACCGGGATTTAAAAATAATGCTTGAAAGTGGAAAGTTCCGCGAAGATCTTTTTTTCCGATTGAACGTTTTCCCTATATCTATTCCCCCCCTTCGAGAACGAAAAGAGGATATCCCCGCCTTGCTGCAACATTTTATCCTTGAAAAATCAAAAGACATGAAGTTTGGCTACACACCATATTTGATGCCGGATGAATTAGAGCGCTTGATGGCATACCCCTGGCCGGGAAATGTACGTGAACTCGAGAATGCCGTTGAAAGAGCAATGATTTTGGGCATGGGGCAAAAATATCTCTCCTTCAATGACTTTTTTGCTTCACAATTAAAACCAACGCCAGCTTCAAATAAAAAAAGTGAAAAGCCCGACTTTCTGACTCTTGATGCTGCCATTTCAAGGCACATCACTTCCGTTTTAGAAGAGACAGGTGGTAAGATACATGGTAAAGGTGGGGCCGCTGAGGTCTTATCTGTCAATCCAAGTACATTACGCCACCGAATTAAAAAACTTGGGATCACGTCCCGAAAAACATTCAAATGTGGTGATAAAGATGCATATGCCTGATTCGTATCAGACTGGCTCCAAGTATTAAGCGTCGCCCGATTGGCCAACAGGATAATCTCATCGTATCTACTATCCTTGACCGACACCGAAAATTCCTTTGGGTTATAGGTTGCCGAGATCATGTCCGCTCCTTCTGTAAAAGTCAAAATCTTCCCGAGCAGTTCACTCTCTCAGGAGGAGAATTTCAAGCGGCTTTCTCCATCACTTTTTATCGTTCTATTTTTCCGTTTTCAATGGTTTCAAATAGTCTGCGTCCCAGGTTACGATAGTGCGTTGTAGTGGTGCATCCAGCTCACACTGATACCAGGGAGACACAATGAACAAACTCGAACTGATCCAGGCACTGAGGGATTCCCAGAACCTTTCCAAATCCGAAGCAACCAAGTGTCTCGAAATATTTTTCGGTGAAATGGCCAAAGCACTCGAAAAGGGGGACCGGGTTGAAATCCGGGGATTGTGCTCGTTACACGTCAAAACATATAAACCGTATAAAGGGCGCAATCCGAGATCGGGTGAGAAGGTCGTTGTTAAACCGAAAAAGCTGCCGTTTTTTAAGGTGGGAACGAATTTGAAGAAGCGGGTGGATCGATAATTGCTGGGGATCAACAAAAGCGCCAATCTTTGAATCTGCATCCAGACCCTGGATTGACCTGATTTTGATCCTGAAGAGGTGGCATTATGAAATCGAAACCGTCCTATGCAGAATTAGAACAGAGGGTCAAAGAGCTGGAAAATGAACTGAAAACCAAAGAGCAATTCTTTAACAACATTCTTAACAGCATTCCCGATCTTATTTTTGTCAAGAATGCAAACCATCGATGGATCTTTTTGAATGATGCCTTTTGTGCAGCGTTGGGCCACCGTAGAGAAGAATTGATCGGCAAAACAGATTACGACATCCACACCAAGGAGCAAGCCGATATTTTTTGGGAAAAGGATAACCTGGTCCTTGAAACGGGATGCGCCAATTCCAATGAGGAAGCTTATACCGACGCCCAGGGTGAGTTGCGCACGATATTGACCCGAAAATCGATTTTCAAAGACAATAAGGGGGGCCAAATTATTGTTGGCATCTCCCACGACATCACCGAGCAAAAGCGAGCCGAACAAGCTCTGGCAGATTCAGAACGCCGTTTGGCCGACATCATCGAATTTTTGCCCGATTCGACATGGGTCATTGATATCGAAGGACGGGTGGTGGCATGGAACCGGGCAATCGAAAAGTTTACCGGCATTAAGAAGGAAGAGATTCTCGGCAAAGGCAACTATGCGCATTCAATTCCATACTACGGAGAGGCACGGCCAACCCTTATCGATTTGATGTTAAGACGAAACAAAAAATATGAAGAGCAATATCTATCAATCAGTGAAATTGACGGTGAATTGATCGCCAGCGTATCGTTCAGCCCATCATTTGGCAAAGAAGGCACCTATGTGGAGTGCAAGGCTGCCAAACTTTACGACGCACAGGGCAATGTGGTCGGAGCAATTGAAACCGTAAGAGACATTACCGCCATGAAACGTGCCGAGCAGGATCGGGAACGCCTTATCTCTGAGCTCCAAGAAGCACTGGCCAATGTTCGGACACTGAAAGGACTGCTCCCGATTTGTTCAGCGTGCAAGAAAATTCGTGACGACAAGGGATATTGGACCAGGATAGAGGCTTACATCAAACGGCACGCAGAGGTTGATTTCAGTCATGGCCTATGCCCGGAATGTGCCGAAAAATTATATGGCCGTGAGGATTGGTTTAAGAATCGAGAGGATAAACCCAAACAATAAATACGGGCAGATCTGTTATCGACCTTGCCCCAAATAGCGGAAAGTGACAAAGTTCAGACGCAAAAAAAACGAAAACCATATTCGTCAATATTGCGATGGAAAGGGAACTACTTTGTCAGACAAATCTGAGCCCACTAAATGTTCAGACGATATCGAGCAAATCGTTATTAACATTCCTTGCCGGCTGATCGAGAGGGCTCAAAAATATGCCGATGAAAACGGCAACACCGTCACAGGTGTGGTCATCGAGGCCCTGGATGCATTGTTGGGAGGAAGAACAACCAGATGAGGGCAATCTAATCAAGTGTAGCAGGGATTGGATTTGCGGACGATTCTAATAGGCCACTTAGAAAGCGATCAATATTCAAAAATGTCGAACTTAAAAAACGAATCCATGCAGGGAAGCTCGAACCGGCGAAAGTATCCCCGAATTGCATTTCGTATTCCTGTCAGCGTGATGGGGTTTAGCGAAAAAGCTCAAGTGGTGGATTTTAGTCTCAATGGTTTTTTTATTCAAATGAATGCCACGGCAGAACTCAAGGAGGGGCAGCAAGTTCGTTTGGCTCTGATGTTTCCGGACGAAAAAACAAGCACCGTCATCAAGGCCAAGGTTATACATGCCGAGCAAAACGGTTTTGGCTGTCAGTTTGTCGACCTGAGTCCAACCATCATTGATCTGCTGGAAAAAAATTTTGATATTTACAGCGCTACTCTTCCGATTGAATGATTCAGGTTTTACAATTGCAATCGATGATCTGGAATAATCAAGTGCTCCCCAAAATCATAGGCATCATAACCGGCATTCTCACAGTCGGCGTCTATGCGCGGAAATTCAGAGAAACACCCCTGTGCCGGTCGTGAATCATGTTGCCCTTTGGAATCGGCGTCGGATACGCTGCTTATTGGGTGGTTGGGAGGATGGTCTGAAAAAGACAACTGCTACTCACTTGGGGTTACCCTAATTTATAGTTTGCGTGTTGGGTATAGTGTTGGGTATTAAAAGGCAGCTAAAAACAAAAAGGGCTTAGATCGATCTCTAAGCCCTTGATTTCATTTTGGTGATCCCAAGGGGATTCGAACCCCTGTTACTGGCGTGAGAGGCCAGTGTCCTAACCGCTAGACGATGGGACCACATCGGTAAAGGTAGTGCGTGGCATATAGAATGGCCGCGCGTTTGTCAACCAAAATTGGCGGCGCGGCCCGGTCGCCGGCGAGCGGTGATCTCCTCGAGAAGCCCGGATGGATTGATCGCAAACCTCATGGCGCGCTCTTTTTGACCCCCTTGCGGATGCCGACGCTGAAATAAACGATCGGGCCGATAAAGGGGACCAGGGTGACGAAGGCCCAGGCGGCCTTCTTTTCGATGCCGCCGAAGTCTTTTTTGGAGATGTCGATGACGGCCCAGATGGTGAGCAGGTAAAAGGCGATGCCACCCAGGACGATCCATTCCGCCGCATTCATGTCCGTTTTATCCTTCCAGCAGACCGGTGATTTCCAGGATGGTGTTCACATAGTACTTGCTGTGATTATAGTGGTAGACGACCTTGAAGGCCTGGTCGCGGTCGATGCCGGGTTTCCAGCCGTAGTTTTGCAGGTAGCTGGCGATGCTGAAGATGGCGTCGGCATCCATGAAGAGGTCGATCCGGCCGTCGCCATCGCCGTCCTGCCCGTAGGCGAGGATGTTGCTGGGCATGAACTGGGCGATGCCCAGGGCGCCGGCGTATGATCCGACCACGGAAACGGGATCCACCCCGTGCAAGTCGGTGTAAGTCAGAAAGGCCTTGAGCTCCTTATAGGCCCAGTCGGATTTGCTGTCCGCCTTTTTGTCGTAATCGTCGCGGCGGAATCGGGTATTTTGATTCAGTTGCTGGTAGAGATATTCCCGGGGTCCGGGTTCGGTCAGGGCCGCCATGGTCGAAAGGGTGTTGAGGATCGAGCGCTTGCCCAGATAGCGGCCGAACTTGGTCTCGACCAGAATGATGGCCGTTATCACCTTGGGGTCCACGCCGAACTTCTGCCGGGCCGCGCTCAGGATGTCGGCGTGCGTGGCCATGTAAACGCGGGCTTCGTCGATCCAACTGTGATGGGTCATCTTGCCGTAGTCCAACTTGGCCTCGTTGTGCTGGAAATAGGCAGCCACGCTTCGGGCTTCGAAGATGACCTCCTCGTTGCTGTAAAGCTGCCGGATGCGCCCCGCGTCGTAACCGTCGGCGACAAGCCGCTTTTGCAGCGCGTCAAAAAACGAGGCGGTCCCGTCGTCGGCGTCGGATGACGGCATGGCGGCCAGAAGCCCCAGAATAATGAAAATTGGGACGATCCAGGCCCTGATCCAGCATTCGTAGGATGAACATGCTCGATTCATGAAAAGATCCTGTATGGCTGACCGGAAGTCGTGGTTCGCGCGGTTGCGGCCCTTTGGCCGTGCTTGATAGGGTCACCATGACATGCTATGGTGCGGGCTGTCAATTGGTAATGGTTGGATTCCTTGAAGAAATCGACGGTCTGAAGACCAGGTGGCGGCCGGGATGGCGGCGATGGTGAAACCGATGGCAAAGACGATTTACAGCTGCCAGGCATGCGGGTATCAGTCGCCCAAATGGCTGGGCAAATGCCCGGATTGCGGCCAGTGGGACAGCTTTTCCGAAGAAAAGGTGGCCGACAAAGCCCGCGGCGGTCCCCTGCGCGGCATTTCGTCGGCGCTCAAATCCCCTGCACCCGTGCCCATCGACGAAGTGGATGTCGAAGACCAGGGGCGCCTCTCCACCCGGATCGGGGAATTGGACCGGGTGCTGGGCGGCGGTTTGGTGGCCGGATCACTGGTGCTCATCGGCGGGGACCCGGGCATCGGCAAATCGACCTTGATGCTCCAGGCCCTGCACGGCATGGCGGCGGATACGAGCAAGGTGCTCTATGTGTCGGGCGAGGAGTCGGTGCAGCAATTGCGCCTGCGCAGCCGCAGACTGGGGGCCGGTGCGCCGCGACTGCTGGTGGTGTCGGAGATCGACCTGGACGCCATCTTGAAAATGGTCGACACCCACCGGCCCGACGTGCTGGTGATCGATTCCATCCAGACCATGTACAGCAGCGACCTCGCCTCGGCGCCGGGCAGCGTCAGCCAGGTGCGCGACTCGGCCATGCGGTTGATGCTCAACGCCAAGAAGAGCGGCATCCCCACCCTGCTGGTGGGGCATGTGACCAAGGATGGCGCCATCGCCGGTCCCAAGCTGCTCGAGCACATGGTGGACACGGTGCTCTACTTCGAAGGCGACCGCAACCATGTGTTCCGTATCCTGCGCGCCGTGAAGAACCGCTTTGGCTCCACCAACGAGATCGGCGTGTTCGAGATGCAGGCCGGCGGCCTGATCGAGGTGCCCAATCCGTCCGCCGTTTTTCTTTCCGAACGGCCCGACAATGCTGCCGGGTCGGTGGTGACGGCCACCATGGAGGGCACGCGGCCCATCCTGGTGGAACTGCAGGCCCTGGCCAGCAGCACCAACCTGGGCACTGCCCGGCGCACGGTGCTGGGTCTGGATCCCCAGCGGGTGGCCCTGCTGGTGGCGGTAATGGAAAAAAAGCTGGGGATGCACTTGTTCGGCCACGATATCTTCATGAACGTGGCCGGCGGCGTGAAGATCGACGAGCCGTCCGTGGATCTCGCCGTGCTGGCGGCCATTGCCTCGAGCTTTTTGGACAAGCCGGTGGCCGGCGAGACCCTGGTGCTCGGCGAAGTGGGCCTGGCCGGCGAAGTGCGCGCCATCGGCAATATGGCCGCCCGGCTCTCCGAAGCCCATAAAATGGGATTTCACCGCTGCCTGGCGCCCAAGGGCAGCGTGAAGCGCGTGACGGTGCCGGACCAGATTGAACTGATCGGGGTGGACACGGTGGAACGGGCCCTGGAAGCACTTTTTTAAACCATGATCCAAACGGCAACCCCCCTGACGCATTCGATCTCATTGACTTGACCCAGGCATAAATACTATGAAGCGGAAAATCAGCGGCCCGGGTGGCCGAAAAGGCCAGTGGCAGGACCACTACACCCGCCGTGCCAAAAAAGAAAACTACCCGGCCCGATCGGTATACAAGCTGGATGAAATCCAGAAAAAGCATCGCATCATCAGCAAAGGCGACCGGATCCTGGATCTGGGTTGCGCGCCGGGCTCATGGCTGAAGTTCGCCGCCGAACAAACTGGTCCGGGCGGCCGGGTGGTGGGGGTGGACCTGAACCCGGTGACTGAGCAGCTGCCGGGAAACGTGACCACGATTGTGGGCGACATTTACGAGGTGGCCCTGGACCCGGAAGGGGCCCTGGGCAGCGGGTTCGCCGTGGTGCTCAGCGACATGGCGCCCCAGACCACGGGCCATAAGTTCAGCGACGCGGTGCGCTCGTTCGAATTGTGCCGAACCGCGCTGGCGATCGCCGATGCGTTGCTGAAACCCGGCGGTCACTTTGTGTGCAAAATTTTTCAGGGCGAGGACTTCAAGGCCTTTTGTGACGACGTCAAATTGCGGTTCGACCGCATGCAGATCTTCAAACCCCAAAGCAGTCGAAAAGCCAGCCGTGAGATCTTTATCATCGGCCTGGGCAAGAAGTAGGAGGAACGACACATGTCAGGGCACAGTAAGTGGGCCAATATCAAACACCGCAAGGGCGCGGCCGACGCCAAGCGCGGCAAGGTGTTCACCAAACTGATCAAGGAAATTACCATGGCCGCCCGCCTGGGCGGCGGCGATGCCAACGCCAATCCCCGCCTGCGGGCGGCCATCCTCGCGGCCAAGGCCGAGAACATGCCCAAGGACAACATGGAGCGGGCCATCAAGAAGGGCACGGGCGAGTTGGAGGGCGTCAATTACGAAGAGAACACCTACGAGGGCTACGGTCCGGGCGGCGTGGCGATCCTGATCGATTCCGTCACCGATAACAAGAACCGGGCGGTTTCCGAAATCCGCCACGCCCTGACCAAACACGGCGGCAACATGGGTGAAAACGGCTGCGTCTCATGGATGTTCGACAAGAAGGGCTACCTGGTCATCGAAAAAGGCGCCGTGGAGGAAGACGCCTTGATGGAGCTGGCCCTCGAGGCGGGTGCCGAGGATGTGCGCGACGACGGGGACAACTTCGAGGTGATCACCGAGCCGGAGAGCTTCGAGACGGTCAAGGCAGCCATCGACGCCAAAGAGATCCCCTACGTGGTGGCCGAAGTCAGCATGGTGCCCCAGAACCTGACGCCGGTGGAGGGTGAAACGGCCCAGAAGCTGATCCGTCTCATCGACGCCCTGGAAGATTGCGACGACGTTCAGAAAGTCTACAACAACGCCGACCTGCCCGACGACATCATGGACGAATAATCCATTGGGGAAGGACCGAAAATGAAGCGGTTGTCCGACCTGCCGCCCGAAGCGCCCGCCCGTACGGGTCTGTACGATCCGCGCTGGGAACACGATGCCTGCGGGGTCGGATTCATCTGCCGCCTCGACGGCACCCCCTCCCACGATATCGTCGCCAACGGCCTGCAGATTCTGCTCAACCTGGCCCACCGCGGCGCACTGGCCTGCGATGCGGAGACCGGCGACGGGGCCGGCATCATGATCCAGATGCCGGACCGCTTCTTCCGGCGGCTGTGCCGAGACGACGGCATCGATCTGCCCCCGGCCGGCCGATATGCCAGCGGCCTGGTCTTTCTCCCCCATGCCGCCGACCAGCAGAGCTTCTGCAAAACCCAGCTTGAAACCTTGACCCGGCAGGAGGGCCAACGGGTGCTCGGCTGGCGCCCGGTACCGGTGCGGCCGGACGTTCTGGGCCCCTTGTCGCGCCATGCGGCGCCGCACGTCCAGCAGATCTTCATCGGGTGCGGCGACACAGCAACGGATCAGGCCGACTTCGAGCGCCGGCTCTACCTGATCCGGCGCCAGGCGGAAAAGGCGGTCCCGGCCGCCGACCTGGCGGAAAAGAAGAGATTTCACATACCGAGTCTCTCCAGCCGCACCTTTATATATAAAGGTATGTTCACGGCCGACCAGGTGGGTGGTTTCTTTCCCGACCTGGCCGAGGCCGAGCTGGAGAGCGCCCTGGCCATGGTGCATCAGCGCTACAGCACCAACACCTTTCCCTCCTGGGACCTGGCCCATCCGTTTCGTTTCATCGCCCACAACGGTGAGATCAACACCCTGCGCGGCAACCTGAACTGGCTGCGATCGCGCGAGGCGCGCATGGCGTCTTCCCTTTTCGGCCGGGACCTGGCCAAGCTGATGCCC